>Ga0105044_10003125_pt1 | contig 22651 bp, 10 predicted proteins | sample MAT01_FD_78092 | JGI IMG/M metagenome (GOLD analysis project Ga0105044, IMG submission 78092) | Freshwater microbial communities from Lake Fryxell liftoff mats and glacier meltwater in Antarctica - MAT-01 | ecosystem: Environmental > Aquatic > Freshwater > Ice > Liftoff microbial mat | place...
AAGTACAATGCTCATGACATTAAACGAATTAGAGAGCAAAACCACTATTCTCAAGGAATTTTCGCAAAGGTATTAAATGTAAGCGTAAAAACAATTCAATCTTGGGAATCGGGATCTCGTATTCCAAGTCATGCTGCGTTGAGGCTCTTGGAAATTGTAGATAAAGGAATCTACCGACCTCAAATTTTCAAATCTTTGTAGCAATTATCATCATCATCGATTAAGAGGAAGTCTTAGCCCCCATCCTCCTACGTAGGTATGAGCCATATACAATTTGTTAAAGGACTACAGACCTACTTTAGAAGCGGGATTATCCTTCCAGATATCCCTGGAACGAATATATTTTTTTAAAGTGTCCGATCTTTTATGACCAGTTTGTTTCATGATTGCATACTCTTGCAAGCCTACCATTGCAGCGGTAGTGACAAAACCAGAACGGAGACTATGTCCAGAATACTTTGTTGCAATTAATCTCAGATGAGGATTTCTCTTAATGACTCTAGCTATACTATGCGAAGATATTGCTAGCATACCCATTTGTCCATGTCTGTTAACAGATCTAAATAAAGGCCCACATGATATTTTAGATAATTTAATCCAATCTTGGAGTGCTCTTACAGGACATGTTTCTGGATTTGCCCCATAAGGAATCGCTACTTCCCTTCCCTCCCCTTCCTGATCAGTTTTAGACCGATTCAATCGAATAACATAGCCATCTCTAAGCAACATGAGATCTTCTATTTGAATACTCGCCAGCTCAGACCTGCGAAAAGCCCCTGCAAACCCAATTAACAACAAAGCCTTATCCCGAATATTGATTAGTTTGATCTTCTCATTTGTTCCATCCCCTAAAAATTTGATCATCAACCTCAGATCTTCAATTAAAATAGGATCCTTGCCTTTTTGAGAAGTTCCATGGGTGTTTTTAATTCCTTTCCATGTTTCTTGTATGACAGTGTGTCTTCTATTAAATTCCATTCCAGAAATTTGATGGGCTTGACTGATTGCACTTAACCTCCGAGCCAATGTAGATACTTTTAGAGCAGGCTGTTGTTTCCCTTGAGAATCAGTGAATGGATGTGAAGCCCTGTCAGCCAAATAACAAGCAACCGTGTGGGGATCGGCAGGCATACAGGTCAATTTTTTTAACTTACACCAAAGATCAAAGTCTTTCCAATCTGATGTATAACTTTTAACTGTGTTTTGAGAGCGTGCGCGTTTTGCATAATCCTTTGCAAGTCCAGCCACATACATTAAATCGCTCAGATCAGTATCATTCACTTCTTTTTTTTTTAATGAAAGTATCTGGTTAGTTTGCATATGCCTTTTCAACATTTTGAGATTTCTCTAAGATTTTTAGCACATGCTGATATGCAATGCTAAAATTAGCAAATATTTAATCTAATGTTCGATAATATATATTTATCGAACGTTAGAAAATTTATGTAAAGTAATATCGTATCGCAGAGTGACAATGTGGCAATGGTACAGTATTTCACAAAAACCATTCATTTAAGAGCCAAGTTGCATGATTTTTAAATTATAATTCTTGCAATATTCCAAATTTGTGGTATACTTAATTACAGGAGGGCAGCCAAATGACAGCGTTACAAAAAATTAGAGGTCATCTGAATCCTGGACAAGTCTATAGACGATCTGACATCGAAAAATGGTCGAATGCTGTTGATCGTCATTTGAGCCAGCTTCAAGAAGAAAAATCTTTATTCAAGCTATCAGGTGGAATGTACTATTGTCCAAAGGAATCTCCGTTTGGACCAGTGCCTCCAAGTGATCATGAACTTATCAAAGCTTTCCTGAAAGATGATAGATTCCTTCTTATGACCCCCAATGCCTATAATAGCCTAGGAGTTGGGACAACTCAGCTCTATAATGAAACTATCGTATACAACCATAAACGACATGGTGTCTTCAAATTGGGAATGCGGTCTTTTCGATTTGTCTTAAAACACCACTTCCCATCGGACCTCTGTGAGGAATTTCTGTTGGTTGATCTTGTAAACCATATCGATCAATTGGCTGAAAACCGAGAACGGGTCTTAAGTCTTGTAAAGACAAAAGCACACTCAATGAATCAAGAACATCTTAAAGATGCCCTTTTAAATTATGGTGGAGTGCGCGCAAAAAAAATGCTTAAATCCATCGCGGAAATATAAACAATGACCAACTATTTGCATAATCATCCAAATTTCAACGATCTTATATTGATTTTATCAAATGAATTGTCCATCAGTCCCGTTCTTATAGTTAAGGATTATTGGATTATGCATTGTCTATATGGAATCCAAAACCAAGGGCTGAATTTTCAAATGAAGGGAGGTACTTCTCTTTCCAAAGGGTACAATCTCATTCATCGATTTTCTGAGGACATAGATATACTCATAGAACCACCTAAAGAAATATCTGTTTATGTAGGACGAAAGCAAGGTGTGACAAACTTCCGAAAAGAACATCTAAAAATATTCGACATTTTTGACTTGCACGTTGTCGATCTGATTTGTATGATATAGCAGTGAAAGGCAGACATGTTAAATCTCCTTCCCTTTAAAATTTTGAAAGACGTCTAATAATTGTTTTATAGCAAAAGATAAATTAAACCTTAACTATAGACTTAAGCAGTTTAATTTGTTCGACATTTGATCTTTCATTTAACCATTTCCAATGCAAGTTTATTTGATCTTTATTTAAAGATGTTAGCCATACTTTCAAAGCATTTAATTCAGCTGATGAATAGGCGTAGTAACCTAAGCCCCACTTGATTTGAGCAATTTTACTTATTATTTTAGGATCAGAAACATCGGGAAGTACTCCGTGCCCCTCATTGAAAGCTACACCTCTTTCATGTTGCCCACTAAGCAAGCTATAAACTCCCATGGGAAGTGTACTTTTGGCATCTTTTTTTAATCCTTGAGAAATCACCCAGTGATAGTCTTCTTTGGAAATCAGCACCACAACCTCGTTTAAAATTAAAAGTCGCCCAAGTGGAGCTCCCACGCGTTGAGGAGATTCTCGTAAAATGGAAATCATATGAGCTGTCATTCCGATATTTGCATCAAATCCAAAGTCCTTGCCTATATCCGAAGCTAGATTCGTATTTAAAGCACTGTGGGGTGAAATACTGTGCGATAAATCTTTCCAATCCCATTTCGTAAATCGGTATTTACGAATATTTCCTCCAGGAATTGCTTTAACCTGCATTTGCTGCATCTGTTGTTGTTGCTGTTGCTGCTGCTGTTGTTGTTGCTGTTGCTGTTGCTGAGCTTCCTGCACTTGCGCTTGAGAGGTTGCTTGAGCGCCCCCGTGATTGGGAACATGGCTGGGCAAATATTTCATGTGAAAGTCTTTTTTTGCTGCATAAGTGTTTTCATAAGTAACTAAAGCTGTTGAAATATTTTCAATTTCCTCTTCAATCGCTTGAAAGCGTTGTTGCACCCATACTGTTGTAGAAGGATCTGTGAGACTCATCGCCACAGCTTGCGCTTTAATCCCTTGCAAAGCTAGTTGTAGATCTGCTAGACGCTGCTTTTGCATATCGATCGTTTTTTGGATCTGTTGATCGACAGGGATCATGGTTGTTGGAGAATAGTCTCGTTCAGCATCCACCTTTTTAGATTTGCACAAGATGTCGCGCGTAGCTGTGTGCAGTTGGGAGTGAATCCATGTGTCTAATAAACGGGTAGGTGAATTCCAATAACTAGTCTCATCTTTTTCGGGTTGATGCCGGCTTAGCAAGTTGCGAATGCCCATGGGCAAAATCGTGCGCGCTTTTTCATTAGTGGCTTTTAGATTCAAGCCTTTTTGACTTTCTAAAGTTTGCTTTTTGATATCATCGTGAATATGCAACCAGTTGATTTGTGTAAAAGGTATTTTTGATTCCGCACTAATGCGCGCTGCGACTGACTCTGGCAAAAGAAATTTAAGCTGGTGCTGCTGGCCTAGCCCACGCGGACGCCAGTCTGCTTGCATAGCTCCTGCCATATTTGTGGTGGGTCCATAAATCATCACTAAATACCCCGCTGGAATGACAAAGTCTGTTCCTCTAGTATCCGGAGGGGCATAAAAAAACACACATTCTTTTTTAAAATTAGAATTTGTGGCGGATAGTTCATTTAAAGCAGCTTTTGAAATAGGGGTGGGAAAATCAGACCAAGGATACCAAATTGTTGGTTTGCGCGTCTTTGGGTCCATCAAAACATAAGTGCGCGATTTGCCTTCAGGTGTCTTCTTTAACTCTGCCACAATCTGTATCGAATCTTTGCCACCCAGAGACATGCCTTCATTGATAAAACCTTTGCACGCCTCATTTTTTAAATAGGATGCCAGAGACTTAATCAATTGAGTGTCTGGAGCAATGGCTACTTCTGGGTCGCCCTTGCTGGCGATGCGCAGCAAAGTTTGCCCTTCCACAGTTCTAGGAATATAATCAGGGGCTATCCCTTGAGCCTCAGGCAGCAAGTAGCTATTTAATGTCCCTGACATGCCTCCAGCTTGATGCACCATTTCTTGCACGTTGATGACCATCTCTTCTTCATATCTTTTAATTCTTAGAGTCTCAATAATTTGAGTACGAAGAATGAAGAGTCGATCTCTAAAGTTTTCGGGCCGATTCATAAACGCGAGAAGGTTATCCTCACCAGCAGCTGAGGCACGTTTTGAAAGTTCCAGAAATTGAGCTGTGTATTTTTCCTGAAATTCAACCAAGGCCTGATGAATAAAAGGAGTGTCAGGCAATGCAATGGCATAAAGTAGATAATGGTTTACGATGACATCATAGGCATCACCGAAGAGAGTTGATTCCTTGTCTTGCCCACTGGTTTGGGGTCCAACAGTAAACCCATCGGTTTTTTTAACTGCTACGTTAATTCCTGGATTTTGATTCAAAGCCACAGGAAACGTGATCTGAAGAATATGTTTAAGCGCTCCCATTCCTTTGCGGAAAGTTGCTTCTTCCGCACCAGGTTGTTGCAGGCCAGGAAAGCCAGTCACTGTGATCCCAGTATCACTTGTAAGATACTGCGCAAACTCTTGCTTAGATGTGGATTGTAGCAGCTGATGCATTTGACTGTGCGGATCAAGCCCTCCTACAAGATTTAAGAATTTAGGATTCTTTAAAATTTCGCCTGCTAAGGCTGGCAATAAGGTCGTTTTTAAATCTGAAGGACGGAAAGCAGCTTGGGTTCCATTTTGAATAGACTCACGCAGACGTGTGACTTGCGGGTCTTGCGAGGTAAACACAACTTCCATCACCATCTCCGCCATATCCGTCACAGTGCGATCCAACGGGATTGAGCCCCCTAAAGCTAAGTTAATTTCATTCAAAATGCTTAGCACATCGTCCACTTCATCGACAAGGGTTTGCGTGGCAAAGCCATAAAAAGCTGGATCCCCGTTCAGCAAGTTTCTCATTTTACAAAGCCAGTAGCGCTCTTTTTGCAGGGAATTTAAGAGAACCATCGTTTGTTGAGGAGCGCCTTTTACTTGGGCTTTGATCAATTCAGCCTCTTTGTCACGCAGTAAACCTAACTGATGTTCAATCGAAGCCTTGGTGTGGATGGTGGATAAAATATACCCTTTTTCTTCTTTCGCTTTGAGGAGACGGTAATATTTTTCGGCTAAAGTCACGGAACTGGCATCTGAATTTAGATCAAAAGTAAATTCACACGCAGCCTGTTGAAGCATTGTGCGCGTACTACGATCTAGTGATTCTAGATTATCCTTGAACAATTCTTCTTTAACTAAGCCAATTGGCAACATTTCATTTTCAGCAAGCAGCAATAAGGTTATCGGAAAGATGATCGACGTTTTACCTGCTCCCATTACTAACTCGTAAAAAGCGGCAGGATTGGCCTCGATCTGGTGCGTCATCGCAATTTGTTCTTCGCGCAAGTTCACCTTATTCCGCCATTGTGTGACCAGAAATTTACGATTAAAACGAGGATCTTCTAGCTTACCTTGATCAGCCCCGCTTTTGACTAAATAAAAATCGCGAGTAGAGGCAGCCATAATCAATTTCTGCAAAGCAAAGGAATGTAAGCTCCATTCTTGTATCCATTCTGGGCTGCGCTTTTCTCCCTTCTTTAAAGGTGGCTTGCTGAGCTGCTGCATCTGCTCAAGGATTGTGTTGGTGGGCGCATCTAACATTTCTGCTTCCGTATCAATAATCAGAAATTCCATAATCTCTTTTTCAATCTCTGGAACATTCAGAGACAATTTTTGATATTCATTCAACACTGTCTCAAGAAGAGATGCGAAGCCAATGGTTTTTTCATTTTTCAACGCCCATTGCAGTTTCTCTGGAAAAGCATGGGGATGTGGCGCCGTGCGCAGATGCTGGAGAATAGAATCCCTTTTTTTATCTGAAACGCCTTTCAGCATGTTGCGATGCTCTTGCAAGCTCTGTTGGACTGCGCCAAAGCTGGCTGGGTCATAGATAAAACTCTGCTCATGGACCAAACGCGTCAAATCGGAAGCTGCTTTATCCACTCCTTTCGAAAGCATTTCATTTTCATTTTTCTCAATCTCCCCTGTAGCCTTGCCTGGACTAAAAAGATTTTTAAGTTCTTCTTTAGCATGCGCTAATCTTGCAGGTGTCATCGACACGGCTTCGGGGGGCACCGGAACCAATGTGGTTTTTAATTTATCTGTGATTTGGGGTAGATCGAGGCTAAATTTTCCTGCTTGGTCGACTTTGGGCCAATCTATGCGCGGTTTTTCTGTACGTAATTTTTGCTCCAAACTAGCGATACGTTTGCTAAGTTCCGCTTCTCTCAGCTCTTCAATCGCGTTGAGCTGCACGGAGGCTTCTATGGTACTGATAAAAACTTGTAACGTAATTTGCATCGAGCCTTCTATTCCTGCTATAAACTGATGTACGGCGGGACTCACGATTGGGCCAAATAATGTGGGATCTTCAGTTAAACGTTTTTTTAACAGTTCCAGATCGAGAACTTCCATCTCGAGGCCTTGTTCTTTCTGCACAAAATCCTTTTTAAATTGTGCTTCAACTTTTGCAAAATCGGTGCCTTTCATAAAAGTAAAGGGGTCTTCTTTCTGGACCATGGCTGTTTTTAAAAGACTCTCGATGCCGCTAAGGGTGTCTACGAGCTTTTTATCTTCTTTGCCTTTGGCCGCGTGAACTGCAAGTTTGCGTCCTAATCCCCACATACCGGAAGGAAGGCTTCTTTGAAATTTATACAGTTGCTGCACATTGAATCGGCGATTGGCTGTCTTGGCAGAATCAGGTTCAGCCGCCAGATTAAGGAGCAGCTTGCGCAGTGAGTCCAAATTAGTCGCGTCATCGCCTACTGCCAAGGCTTTCACTCCTTCACCTAGTGCCTTACTCAAATTATCTCCCAGTTTTTTTCCTTCTTGCAGAAGGTTCTTTTTCTCAATGGGAGCAAAGAAAGCAATCAGATCTTCTTTTGAAAGCTTTTGATCGATGACTAGGTTCCATAAAGAGAAAAAATTCCCTAAAAGCATTTCCTTATCCATCTTGTAAAGCTCTGGCAGCAAGGCCTCTGCTTTTTTGGGGGGCTTTTGCATATTACTGATCAAAACTTGCGTTAATAATGTAGGCGAGACCATCCCCACATTGCTTTCAAAGGCCAAGGGCACTTCCTGGGCTTTTAATTCCGCAAAAGCGTCACTCTGCTGCATCACCTCTAATAGGGATTCATTTTGGACACGTTTGATCTCTTCCAATTCTGCGGGATCTAGCTGCAGCTCTTGCAGATGCCCCTTTGCATAGGCTTCAACCGTTTTAGGATCAAAAACTGTCTGCGAAGAAAAGCCCTGCACTTTTTTAAATAATTCTCCAACATAACGGGCTTCCCCTAAAAAGGTAGTCCATTGCCCTACGGGAAATTCTACCTGTTGCGTCTGCTGACGAATGATTTTGCGTCCGCATAATTCCGTTTTAAGTTTTAGCGTTGCACTTCTAACAGAATGCTCAGGAAGAGTACGGAACATCTTCATCACATGCACCAGACTATCTAGTTCTTCATGGGATTCTAAACGACTGGCATTGGCTGATTGGATGTAATGTAGGGCTCTCTGGTAGTCATGCTTAGCAGCATACAAGTAAGCTAAGTACAAATATGCCGAGCTTGTTCCTCTTGGCGTTTTCCATTCTGGAATGACAATTTTTAAAGGGTGTGCAGGAGTTGCACTTTTGTCAAACAACAAATGTTCGATCGGAGCCTTACGTTGGACATGCTCACTTTTAATTTCATGAGGCCAAATGAGAAGATGGGTGTTTCCACTTTGGGGGTCTTTTAAAGTCATTCCAAAACCTTCTAAAGAAACTCCCAAAGGACTTAATAGTTGTTTAACAGCTGCGCTTTCACCCCCTCCAATTTGCCAACTGTATCCCTGATAAGGACCAGAAGTGACAATCCAGGGAGCACTTTTGTTTTTCTTTTTGAGGGTGATGCCTTGATCTAGCAGGCGTATTTCAGACACACGATGGGTCCACTTACTGCGTAGAAATAAAATATTTTCACTTGAAATAGGTGATAGAACATGCGCGAGCTGCTCATCGACATCATTTACCACCTGTTTTTTTTCTCTATTGCGTACATTTTTTAAACGAAATTTTTTATCAAAGGTCAACTGAAAAACATCTTCTCGTGAAATTTGCCCAGGAAATAAATGTAAGATCGTAAACCCTTTGTGTGGGTGTTTAGGATCGATCCACATCCCTTTTTCTTGCAAAGTTTTTTCCAAACCTTTACTTGCAGGCTTTTTATTTTCTGCTTGTGATTCTTCCTCTACCTCAGTCACTTGAGATAGCGTTTCTCCCATAGGAAATTTCTTCCCCAACTTCGCGAATTGTTTGGCCGTTTTGGCTTCTTCACCCAACTCTTTTTTTTCTTTAGCTGTCAAAGCCACGTAGGGGGTGGGATGACTAAAACGATACCATTTAGAGGTTTTTAAACCGGTGAGCTCACTCGCAAACTTTTGCTCAATCGTAACCGACCCATCTTGCTCTAAATAGGTAATGCGAAATTTATGCTTCAGTGCATCCTGAAACGTATAGATGGTTTCTCCAGGTTTACCTGCATGCGCAAATGCAGGAAAGGCTTTATCTTGAAAGAGCAGCTCATATTCTGGAGATTTAAGCACATTTTTAGGCAAATTAGTCAAAATACCTTTTGGTTTTTTCCCTCTAAACATCACGATTTGCAGAGAAGCTACATTGATTTGAGTTTTGCCCTTTTCCCAGAGAGCAGGGTTTTTAGCATTTTGCTTCCAAACTCCTGCTTCTACCGTTTCTCCTTGCAGACTTTCAACCCATCGGTCAAGCGTAAGATTGAACTCTTCTTCGCTATAAGGAACCTTAGCAAGCCAAGGCAACAGTTCTTTTTTTGCCCATGCTAAGCTATCATGTGCGATTAAAGGAATCGTACAGCGTTTGCTACCTAAACGCAAACGGCTAACTGCCAGTAAGACTTGCACACGAAATACTCGATCATCTAAAAGTTTCAAAGCGGCTGGGTTGCGTGCATTCAAATCATTCGCAAGGCAACTCAGCAAATAGGAAGAGAGATCGAGTTGCTCTTCAGCAGAAGTTTTTGGGTCTTGAATCCAATCGACCACTTTAAGCAGATAAGTTTCTTCTTCTTTTTCATCGATTTTAGAGAATAAAGTAGGCATTTTTTTCACAATTGTTGTCAACTTTTCCGACTGGATGAGTGGATCACCAAAGTGCACGTGATAAGGATCTTCTTTAGCTCCATCCCATTGGCTTGCCAACTGCGCGTGACTAGTTAAATGGGTGCATAAAAAAAGAAGAAAAGTGGCGCGCTGTCGCTGCCCTTGTACAAGGGCTTGCTTAAGCGCCTTTTGCAGGTCTGGTCCTCTTTCGATAAAGTACTGCGGATTTTGCCTTAATGCCCTTTGAATAAGATGTGGGCGATAACAAACTGCTAGCAAACGACGCTGCTCCTCAGGAGTTTCAAAATAATCAAAACGTTGCAGAGCTATATCTAAAACCTCTTCCACATTTTTTGGTGAAAAATTTTTGGAGCGATTAGATTCTCTAAGCTCCAGGCAATCCTTTAACCAGTTATCGATAGGACTGCCTTGGTCGGCTTGCATCTCTCGACTCATAAAGGTGGGAGAAGTGCATGTGTAATCAGAGTCTTCTATTTTTTCAAAAGGGAAAAGCTTTTGGGGAATATATCCTAAAGTAGTTCCAAAAAAGGAAGCTTTCGGATTTCCCATTTCTTCTTGATGAATCGATTCTTCTTTATTAAAACCAATTACAGACCAGGGATTGGCAAGCCCCCCTGGAACAAAAGCAATTTTTCCAATAAATGGGTGTGTACCTTTTTCTTTGATAATACTTGGATATAAAGACCCTAGTTCTATTTCATTGTTTATACTAATTCTATTGAAACCTAAATCTAAACGTTTAATTTTTTGTAAATCTCTAAAAATAACTCTTTGCAATTGTTCTTTTTTCTTTTTTTTAATTCTATCAAATTTAGCTTGCTTCTCTTCATTCATCATTAATCGCAAAACTGTAAATATATTTATGATAGTTTTTAGAGTTTCGGGAGGGTAACCAAAAGCTGTATCTGGATAAATGAGCATCCTCAGCATCATTTGATGACGGTTTATATCTACAAGCTGTCCTGGAAGCTGTGCTATAGGCCCAAATTTAGTTTTCTTTAAAGTCTCACGATTTAAAAAAGATTGATGAATTATTTCTCTGCGATCATAGTCCATTTCAAATTTTAACTTACCTTCATAATATAAATCCCAAATTTTTGAAATTAATTCTGCCTGATCTTTCTCTTTAAAATAACGTTCTTTTGTATGCTTATCTTCATAATAGTTAGAAACTGGTTCTTTAAAAATAGATTCTTCATAACTTTTTAAATAAACACGCGTTGCAATAAATTTATTTTCTACGCCAGGATTTACAGCGGGTCGTAAATGCTGTTCTGCCGCAAATTTTTCAATTAATATTTCATGATCAATAATTGTAAAAGTATTTTCTAACAAATAAATGACTATATCTTCGTAGCTCAGCTTTTGCTTAACTTCAGCCATTTTTGTGGGATTTTCTAAATTTGCGAGGGTAAATCCTTTGGGAAATAGTGATGCGACCCACTTTTTGCGCAAATCGATCAATTTTACAAGCACAGCTTCTTGCGAAATCATATCGACCCATTGTGGACCTGTTAAATTCAAATCACGCGTTTTAACTTTAGCTTCCCATACAAAGTGTGTGAGCTTTTCTAAAGATAAACTAAATTGATCTAGCAGTTCATTTTTACCTGTGGCAACAGTTTTAGCGTAGAGCACATCGTAAAGGGTTACAGGATTTTGCGGGTCCATAGATATGGCCGGTGGGATATACGGAGTGATTAAGCCATGCAACTCTTTTGCTAAGTAATAATTTTTTTCCTCTACCAACGCATCCATGCGCACACCCACAGCTTTTAATTGAGCAGAAGTTTCGGCAACTGTGTCGATTGAGGGATGAAGTAAGCCAAATTTAAGGGATTCCACTAACTTTAAGTCAGTATCTGATAATTGATGAGCCAGTTCGACTGGAGTTTTACCTTTTCTTATTTCCATCAATTTGTGGGGTATTTCAAGTCTAATTGGATTACTTTTGACGCTATTTAATGTATTGAGACGCTTTTTCTGATAGGATTTTTGCAAGAGAACGAGTTTATCAAGTTCAATTCTCAACTTTTCGACTTTTTTGGCAAAGAGCGCAAAGGGACCAGCGGGATCGAATACCAGCTCTTGGAAGGTTGAGTTCCCGACTGTTTTACTAAGCTGCCGCTCTAGTCTCTTTTTATCAACTTCTAAAAGGCTTAACCATTTAATTTTCTCTTCCTGGCCCATTTGTGGCAAAGCTTTCAATATTTTTTCTAAACGGTCATTCAAGGCAGCTAAAGTAAATAGCGCCTTGTCAGCCGCTGAAGCTTCAGGAAATTGGTGGCGAATCATTTCATGAATCACTTTACCAGGGCTTGGGTTGATAAGAAGCCGTCTATTCTCAGCAGGCTTTACAAAGACAGCTCCCGAGGAGATCCATATTTTCTGTCTAAATTCTTGCGTGGAGACAGGCTTTTCCAATATTCCCGGAATAAAGGAAGCTGCTGAATTCTTGGCATCATCAGCTAAATTTTTGCCAATAGTGTCTAAATTCCCCTTGCGAAGTTTTTGCCCGCCTAACTTTAAATAAGTGGCTCTAACGAGATCGCGCTTGAGCGTTTTCTTGAGCTTAGCTTCGGGTTTTTCAGCTAGACCTAGGATTGGAGCTAGAAATTTTCCAAGCTTAGCCCCATCCATGGGCTCCTCCCACATAAAATCGCGCGCAATGGGTTCATTTTTTTTGCCGTAAGTAAATTCCGTTACGCAGAGTTTTCCCTGCGCACTGCGATAAAAAGCTAGCAAAGTGGGTTGAAAGGTCTCGGCGTCTTTCCAATACCCAGTGGGAATAAGCATTAAATTAGTAGCTTGATTCTCAACTTCCTTTTTTCCTTTGAGTTTATCGAATCTTTCAATGATTTGGGTCGCATAGTGCTGAGAAAGATGCAACTTAGATTCTTTAGCTGAAGAATGCAGCAGTTTTTTTCCCTGCTCAACCCCTTCAGCGAACTGAGCTGCCATGGTAAATTCTTCACCTAAACTTTGTAAGGGATCATTTTCAGACTGTAAATCGAGCGATTGTCGACTCCAATCCAATGCTGTGAGAAGAGCCTCTTGATGCTGCGGGAATTCTAAAGTTTCTAAACCGGAAAGATCATATTTTCTTAAGAATAGCATGCGGATCAACACACTTAGTGGATGGACGCTGACCTCCCAAAAAAGCTTAATCACTGGGACATCACTTAGCCAAGTTTTCAATAAACCCTGCTTAATTTCTTTAATCGTGCGCATCCGTCGTGGCAGCGCTTTAACTGAGGCTCGTGCAACTCTAATCTTAAGATCTGCAGGCAAAGAATTCTTTAAAGTCGGATCCAGCTTCTCTGCATTCTCGCCATTGATTTCGAACGTAATGTTTTGCAAATCTTGAGGATTGACTTTGAGCTTTTTGATCGACTCAGGAGATTTGACCTGATTGAGGATTTTTGAAACAACTTCTTTAAGTTTAGGATCTTGGATCCTACCACCTAACTCTACCTCAATTGCCATTTGAAAGTGTTTATTTTCATTAGATGAAATTAATAAGTTTCTTTTAAAACTTAACTCTTTTACCATAAAAACATTTCTTTTTTTGAATAGGAATTTATTTTAATTGTAGCACAACTATCGATATAATGGAAATAACCGCGAGAAGGTGCAATTAATAATTGGTAAAACCCACTATTTTAAATTTTTAGCTAAATTGACTTTTCTTCAATCTAGTTATAGTTACCTTTCAATCGAATAAATATATAATCAAAAATTAAATCGCTCTTTAGTATAGCAATGGTTTTTTTATGAACTAAATAATCGTAATATTCGCTTCTTTATTAAAGAGTGTTCTTCAAATCCAATTCTAAGTCGATATGAAGCACAATTACATTCTATAGAAGCAACTGGCGAGGAAAATCAAAGAAAATTAAAGGAAAAAGAAGAGGCTTATGATGTCAACTTCATGCCGTTACCCATAACGCAAGAGGATTTATTAAATGATTTTCAAGCTTTTTTGAAACTGAAGCAGCTAGACACTAACAATCGAAATATAAGCGGAAATACAATCCAGTTTCATATTAGGCGTATGAAAAGTCTCGAAAATAATCATTTTTTTTTAACGCTTATTGAAGGATTACTTTTAGAAAATGGAGCACATTAATGCTCCAAAAATTATAAAAAGAATTATAAAGTGTTTTTGCTCTTATTAAAAGATTGGAAAGTCTAAAAAAGATTACGAGTAATACCTGGAATTGATTGACTTTGAACCTCTTTTCCCCGGCTTGGCTTCATGGCTAATCCATTTTGCAGTACATTTGGCAACTTTTCTTCGATCAAAACTTTAATTAGAAGTGATTTAGCTACCGTTTTATTAAAGATAACTTGGTTATGTTCATCAGAATTGCACAAATGAGGGAATCGTTGACTACACTCAGAAATTTGCTGTTTTATCTGCGATAAGGTATCCAGAGAAGGGAGTATTCCTATTTTTGCCCTGTACAAAATCCCTTGGTAAATTAAATTATCAGCGGAATAAACTCCACTTTTCTCCATTTGAACTTTAATTTCCTTCTCGGCTCGCAAAGACAGATCCACCTCTTTCAAAATTTCTTTCTCAATTTCCCAAGCTTTAAGTCCATGCCTTTCTTCCAAACCGTTCCTTAGTCTTTCATCTACTCGCCAGAGAACTTCATTTAATTTGAGTATTTCCCAAACACTCGATTTACCTTTTTCAAAGTATGGCTTTAATCTATCTAAACTAACCGCTTTTTGATGAGCATTTAGCAGACATCCCTGTATAAAAGTCTTCTCTAAATGTTTAGGCACTAGATCAGCCAAATCCCATTTTTCTGGGAGGCTCTTGCCTAAGGTAGTTTGATCAACGACTCTTAGAGAAGACACACCGACCTCTCTCGTACGTTTACAGATTTCAGACGCAGCTTTGTAGCCAGCTTGATCATTGTCAGGCCAAATAATAACGTCTCTGTTAAACAAGGGTTCCCAGTTAACCTTCGAAGCAGCGCTAGCTCCACCTAACCAGGATATACAAACAAATTTATCTTCTAGTAACTTTGCAGCAACATTGGCAGTCTTTTCTCCCTCAACGATTAAAACAGGTTTTGCAGGAAATTTTGCCAGCAAATCTAAATTATATATTGGATTCGTCTTAGATTCGGAATGAAATCTTTTCAAATTCCATTTTGCGTCCTTCTCCGTCCCATTGGCATATCCATAACTTAGAGGAAGAAAGATTTTTTCTTTAGGATTTTTTAAATTCTGTAGCCTTAGGTTATAAAAGATCAAGCTGCCATTTGAATCTCTATAAGGATAGACTTCAGCTAATTTATAATATTCATCTAAATTTGTTGAATAATCTTTTAATTTGATTTCCTCCAATTCTTTTGGAGGAAGAAGGCTCTGCCATTCTTCTTCCTGCTGTAATTTAGCTTTAGATTCATTGAATCTTGGAGGGATACTCGATTCTGGTTGTTGTAGAAACTCTAAAGCCCATTTCCAGGCAGTCTTTTTATCCATATCGAATTTTAGTTCTATCAAACCAAGCAGCCCACCACCACGACCATTTTCATGATCATAAAAGCTACCCACTTTAGCTCCTTTCATAGAGATTGCAAAAGAGCCTTTTCTTCCAAAGCGATATCCATTTGCATCTGTTCGAGTAGGCCCTTCAGGAAAAAGCCTATGCACCAGAGATTCAATATTTAGCTTCAATTGGTCTTCTACATCGAAGTTTGTCTCTTTTGAATCACCCTTATGACGATAACAGCGATCTTCTAAAATGATATAGGAACGCTGATTGAATATTCCCATCAATTTCTTTTTAGGTATTTCTATATAAGCAATGTGAGCGCTCTCATTTCGAGATTTGCAAGCTTCTAACCAAGGAATGTAATGGGGTGTTTTGCTTTCATGAAGTCCAGACGATTCTTTCTCGGCTTTTACAATCTCATTTAATGAATTCGCACACTCAACATTGCGAAAATAAGTTATAATCAATAACTTAGACTGATCATCTAACTGTTTAAAAGCATCAGAACGTACTTCTTTATGACCTATCTGCATTTTTTTTCTCACACTAGAAGTTTGTTCCTGGACTATTGCAATTTCTGAAGCCGAAATCGAAGCTTCAATTTTATCCTCAACTAATATAACTCTACCTATCTGTTTGCGTCCCACCAGATTAGCTTTATAAAATCTATGATCAGACATTCGATCGCTGTATTCTCCAATCAAATTTTTAAACTTAGATTTTGCAGAATCAAATGTCTTAAGACTTAGCCCTTTTATGTTATCAAAGAACATGCTTGAATTTTCTAATGATTTAATTTTCTGGTGTAGTTTTGTTTGCTCCTGTTGTTGATTAATTTCCTCTTTAGTGTAAAAATCCACAGAATTTACTTTAAAACCGCTTCTCAGAGCCTGTTTTTTAAGTTCGGCAAGACATTTAACCTCTTCTCTTGGTACAAAATATTGCACATTGTGTACATGTCGTGTCATGTTAACATAGAACATTTCTTTGTTAAGATAAGGGCTATGTAGAACATACGCACGATCTAATGTTTTGCCTTGAGCACGAAAGCATGTTGTCGCGTATCCCAGTTGATATGAAGTGTAATTTTTAGGATCAAAAATCACATCACGAACTTTTTCTCGATCCTTTACTACTACGATAAATTCACCTGTCGAAGCTTTTCTAAGAATCCCAACATCCCCGTTTTTTACACCTAGATTTGAATCATTTTTGCGAAATTCTAGTATATCCCCTTCACTGACAAAAATTGTAGTTTTTGAAAACCCTATTAAAATATCGCAAGCATAATCCTTTGCACTGATTCTCCCCGATGCCTTAAGATAAGACCTCGCTATTTCATTCAGCACTCTCACTTCAGCATTTCCATGTGCAATGATGATTGAGGATTCGTTTGAAAAGAAAGCATTATCTTTAGCCCAAGATTTAATAAGCCCTTCAATAGCCTCGTCTTTTGTCTTAGACCACACAAAACCCCCAAATGAATTCACAAGATTGAATGCTTCACTGATTTTTCCAAGAGCAAGTTTTTGAGCAGCGTCTTTTTGAATAGTATTTTTTTGCCTTTGAATATGACTTAAAATTTCGCAACCATAACGCTGGCAAAATTGCTTAAACATCCCCCCTCTATCCACTGAACTTAGCTGTGATGAATTTCCAGAGAGAACAATTTTTACGTGATTTTTCTCAGCTTCTTTCAGCAATTCAAGTAAAACTTTATTTCCGATTTTTCCAGCTTCATCAACGATCCAAACTTCATGATTTTTTGTTATATTTATGCCCTTTTCATAGTAAAGGCAGTACAAGAAATGATAAAGATTGTCCGTTTGAGAGAATCCGTGCTCTTTTAGGACTTTTGCCGTTGCATTATCTGGACCCAGTGCTCTAACAGTAAAACCATTTGCTTCGTATTCCGTTTTAAGTGCAGCCAGTAAATAGCTTTTTCCTGTACCTGCATGTCCTTCCAAACATGAGATGCCATTACCCGAAATTATATTTCTAAATGCTATCATCTGTTCACTATTTAAATGCCTTGAAGCTTCTTGAGAAATTATAGGTGTAGCCCATTTTTGTTTGTAAAGTCTTTCTGATAGTCTGATAATTTTCCTTTCTTCTTCTATAACTTTTTTAGAAGTAAATTTTGTCAAAGCGATTTGTTGTTTATCAAATAATTGTACCAATTCGCTGTTTGACCAAAAAGCATGTTTAATTTCTAAAATATTTTCCGGCTCGATATATTTTTCAAGATATCGATTTAGATCTTCCGGGGTGAATATGCTTTGGTGTTCAGTGAGTTTTTCTAAAATCAAAGTGGTATCTTGTGATTTAAGCAAATTTTCGTTTACAGCACGATCTTTTTGCTCCCATAATGAAATTGCTTTTCCTCGCATTCTTACGGGCCCTAAATGCGGTTGAGAGATTATTCCATTTAAATCGACTTGTAAATCTATTCCTTTTTTCTTAAAATATGTGTTTTGATGCTTCCCCCACTCCTTGCCCCAATCTTTACCAAAAACTACAATACCGTTTCTTACAATCGGCATTAAATCCCGCGCTTTTGTTTTCTCGAACTCCAAGCCATTTTCATTAAATCTTCGTGTAGACACTAGTATATGTGCATGCCAATTTTGTTGCTTTTCTTCGAACTCTCCAGTCTCTTCATTGTGTATCGAAGCTTCTTGAGGTTTATGTATATCAATTTGCGCTGCAAGTCCATTGGCTATAAATTCTTGCTGTACAAATGATCTTATCAATTCGATTCTATCTTCTAACGAAATAACTAGATCATCAGGTAATGCTGCTACTAATTCAATTTGCACTTGAGCATCCACTCTTTTTTCAGCCAGCTCCACAGCATTCCATAAATAAGTTTTGTTCTTGAACTTTTGGTCAACATTTTCCGGAAGAAGAATTTCGTGATATACAGGTTTTGATCTTGAGCTCCAATCATATGAACGAGGTGGCATGGTGCTTGTCCCTTCAAACTGAATTTGGGCACGAGCATTATAAGCAGCTTTATAGCATGCGTTTTTTCCAGAAGATCGCTTAACATACTCTACACGACAGAATCCGATAGCCATTATATTCCTACTTAATGTTTTTTTGAATTTACCATGCCAATTTGACGTAGTCAAATTAATTCTGCCGCGCATTGTTTACAATGCATATTGCGTATATAACAATTTACACGTGCGGCTTATCGTAGGGTTTCGAACATTTACGTCTATTTTTGATAAGGTTAGCGCGTTCGGTTAAATGCGAATGACAGCCTATGTATTCGAAATTTTTTGACATAAAAACATTACAAATGTAGATTGAAAACAAAATTTTAACTTTCAAATGGAGAATGATTCATGGTTCTTGAAGCTATAAAGGAAAAGATTTCGCTAAAGAAGCAAAAACTCAAAGAACAAGAAAAAATGATAAAAAACCAGGAAAAAATTTCTCAGACTAAACGTTTTTCTGAATTAGGTAGACTAGCTTATAAAGCTAAACTTGACTCATTAGATGAAAAAGTTTTATTAGGTGCTTTTCTTGAAATTGCAGAGAAATCACAAGATAATAAATCGATACAGGCTTGGATTGAAAGGTCTGAAAAAGTCAAAAATGATACTACCTGTTTAAAACGAATATTAATTTCTTTCAGAACAGTTCCTTCCCAAAAAATTAAAGATCAACTGAAAAAAATAAATTTTCGCTGGAACAGCTTTAGGGGCGAATATTATGGCCGTGGCACAAAAGATGACTTAACAAATTTATTAAAAGGTTTAGATGTTTCGATTGAGGTTATAGATTGAACACATCGGGTAAATTGTCTAAATTTTTTAATCAACGAAGCAACCTAATAAATCTGGGTATTTCCGGAAGTGCCTTACTAATTTCTTTTTGTACGGAATTTTTATTTCAAATGCCCCCTTGCTCGCTCTGCAGTTTGCAGCGCCTTATCTGGATGTTTATTTTCTTTAGTGCGATTTTAGCTTTTTTTTCTTCAAATCAGAGATCATTACTTTTGATCATAATGTCTCTAGCTTTAATTGGTGGGGCCTTAGGAACTTACCATTTACTAATTCAAAATGGATTCATAAAAGACTATTGTAAGGTTGCCAAGATAAGTACTATTCAAGATTTCGAATTAATGCTGAATGCAAATACAGGATGTGCCGAGAAAAATTTATTAATTTTCAAAATTCCTCTTCCATTTTTGAATATACTAGGCTCACTTGGAAGCTTTATATTGTCCTTTATTGAAGCACATTTCAAAAAAATGTTAAGCTTTAACACAGGTCGAAATGCAGACGATTAGATCAGATCAAGCTAATCGTCTGTTATCGGAAGTTTCAATCGGAGCTTGTAAGTCGAATCCACTGACAACTACAGTCACGTCTTGATTTGTGAAATTTAACATATGTTGAAATTTGGTAAAATATTTATTGGATATAATGGGTGGATAAATTGGGATAATGGCACTGGGTAAGACTCGGTATAACGGTGTGATTTCTTATAAAAACTCATTAGCTACGAACTTTAGATGAAAATAAAAGGATGTTGATGTTAGAGCCAAATCCCATGTTTGGGTTTGTGAGAATAAATCCTAAGTAGATCATTCATCCATGGATAGTTTTAGACTTCTTTAAGCTTCTTCTTTTACTGAAAAAAAGGTTTGCTTACAACAAAATGCCCACGCACTTCACCTGCGTAAACTTGATTATTTGCTATCGGAATAAATATTGCTATTTGGTGAAAAAATAATTTAAAAAGATATGGATATGCATATGAACTCAATTGATAATCGAATGATTGGTTTACCTGATGAACTTAAACTGAATATTTTTTCTAATCTTGAAGAATCTGATTTACTTAGCATTAGTTTGGTGAGCAGGAGGCTTAATAGAGTCGTTGAAGATGACATTCTATGGAAAAAGAATTTAGAATCGAAAAATCTTATGCATATGAAGGGAAATTATAAGAAAAAGAACCTAGATTATGTCAAAAGATATAATTCCTTATTATTTGAAATATTTAAACAACAATTTAAGCCTGAAATTGTAGATGTATTATGTGGTTCCTTAACAAAAGCTGCAAATATTTGTACAGCTATGCGTATTTCTTCAAATGCTTTTGCAGCTAAAAAATTAATCGACGAACAAATTAAATCAATAGATGACAAAATAAAAGTTAATAGGCTTAATCGAAGATTAGACCAAGCATTATACTTCGGGGAATCTCCAGAAACAATAAAAATACTTATGGATGCTGGCGCTCAACTTCCCGAAGATGCAATTAAGCTTGCGTTAGATGGCAGGGCCACACATGACACAGTGAAAATGCTTTTGGATGCTGGCGTTCAACTCCCAAAAAATGTACTTAAACTTGCTTTAGATGGTGGGGCCGCACTTGAAACATTAAAAATGTTTATAGATACTGATGTTCAACTTTGCTCCGATGGAATTAAAAAGGTGTTAAATAACAGTGACAGACATGAGAAAATAAAAGTGCTTATTGATGTGGGTATTAAATTCCCAGAAAACGCAATAGTCAATGCGTTAGAACATAGGGCCAAATATGATATAGTAAAATTACTTATGAATGTTTGTCATAAACTCCCCGAAGATACCATTCGACATGCACTTAATGGTAGGGCTAAACATAAAACAATAAAAATGCTTTTGGATGCTGGTGCTAAATATTCCGAAGATGCCATTCAATATGCATTACAAGGTCCTGCCAAACATAAAACAGTAAAAGTGCTTATGGATGCCGGTTTTCAACCCCCAGCAAGTGCAATGAACGATGCCTTAATGCATGGGGCTACTCATGAAACAATAAAACTGCTAAAAGATGCCGGTTTTCAATTCCCAGCAAGTGCAATGAACGATGCCTTAATGCATGGAGCTACTCATGAAACAATAAAACTGCTAGAAGATACCGGTTTTCAATTCCCATCAAGTGCAATGAACGATGCATTAGCAGGAGAGCCTAAACATGAAACAATAAAACTGCTAGTAGATAAAGGTTTTCAACTTCCAGCAAGCGCAATTAAGAATGCATTACAAAATTTTGCTTCAGATGACCTGCTGAAAGTGTTAGTAGAGGCTGGTGCAACACTCCCCAAAGATGCTGTTAAACTTGCCTTAGAAAATTGGGCTGCACGTGAAACAGTGAAAATGCTTATGGATGCTGGCGCTAAACTCCCTGAAGATGCAATTAAACTTGCGTTAGAAAATAAGGCGACACATGAAATTGAACTTCCGTTAGAAAATAAGGCTGCACATGAAACAGTGAAAATGCTTTGGGATGCCGGTGCTAAGCTTCCTGAAGATGCTATTAAGCTTGCGTTAGAAAATAAGGCTGCACATGAAACAGTGAAAATGCTTTGGGATGCCGGTGCTAAGCTTCCTGAAGATGCAATTAAGCTTGCGTTAGAAAATGGGGCTGCACGTGAAACAGTAAAAATGCTTTTGGATGCCGGTATTCGATTCCCTATACGTAATACACCTAGACATAGTGCACCTACAAGTTTTACATTTGAACCTTTAGAAAAAATGTAAGTCCTTAAAAGTTATGGCATTACTATCCATTACGGTTGGAACCCCCAATTGTCGGACTCCACTAGGCTTTGCGGGGGTTGAACAGCGAGCAAATCGCAAGCGGCAGGAAATGAAATTGGAAGCCTGATAGCTTCCAACCACAAACTTGCTCATTGATCAACTATGATCATGTTCGAATAAGTTTTGGAGAGCGATAAATCAGAGCTGGAAATCACGCTCTGAAATGAAGTTTTTGCACAATACTACTACCTGGACTCGTTTGCCTGTAGTATATGCTAAATAAAAAAGCTTGAAATCTTGAAATCCAGCAAGCTGGCTGCATGGTTTACCAGAAAGCCGGATGCATGGATGTTCATAAATACATAAGGTGGTCGAAAGAATTTATTATTAGGTTCCTCTTCTTTAAGCATTTACATAAATGCCAAGCAGAGTGTTTATGCAACAAGTCCTTTCTCATTCAAATTTTTCGGTAACCTCCATACATCTTTTTCAAGAGCCTTAATTTTGCTCTTAAGACTATTGGCTCGATTAGCTTCCTCTAGTCCTTTTATCCCGTTAAGCATTGTATGCCTTCTTTTTCTCATTATTCTTCTAATTTCACAAAGAGCTGTATACTTTTTGCTCAGGTTTGATGATGAAAGTGCAATTTGAATGGCTCTTTCAATTTGATCATTATGTGCATAATACACAATATCGGACAATGTATTTTCTTCAAAAGCTTTAGGATAAAGGCTTTGTAAATGATTGGATTTTTCTAATTCTCCATTTTCTATAAGAAATTCATTATAGTCTTTAATACAGGAAGAGAAAACTTTAAAACTTGAAAATTCTTTTAGCGCTCTCAGCGTAAAATCTAAATCATTAGCTTGTTTTGTATTCCATATAAATAAGCTCA
>Ga0105044_10003126_pt1 | contig 22649 bp, 21 predicted proteins | sample MAT01_FD_78092 | JGI IMG/M metagenome (GOLD analysis project Ga0105044, IMG submission 78092) | Freshwater microbial communities from Lake Fryxell liftoff mats and glacier meltwater in Antarctica - MAT-01 | ecosystem: Environmental > Aquatic > Freshwater > Ice > Liftoff microbial mat | place...
CGATGTCCCCACCGAGTCTGTTCCGGTGGTCTGGTTCAATCCGCCGGCTCGCGCGCTGAAGCTGAGTGACGGCGCCGAAGTCGTGGTTCGGGGCCGTGTCCGGAGACGCTTCTTCCGAACCGGGGCCGGCACGGGGAGTCGCACCGAGGTCGTGGCATCCGCCGTGATCCCCGCAACCCAGCGGGCCAAGGTCCGACAGGCGCTCGACGACGCCTCGGTCGCGTTGGCCGCGCAACGTCCCAGCTAGGCGCCCGCTGGTTGGGCGGTAGTACGGGGTCTCGGCAAAGATGAGACCCACAGGTCTACGCAACGATGAGGACGAGGCACCGATGAACCAGGAGCAACTCGACAAGGTCCGCAATGGCGATGGCTTCATCGCTGCGCTCGACCAGAGCGGCGGAAGCACTCCCAAGGCCCTCAAGCTCTACGGCGTCGAGGAACACCAGTACTCCGGCGAGGCCGAGATGTTCGATCGCATCCACGAGATGCGGAGCCGGATCATCGAGAGCCCGAGCTTCTCTGGCGACCGCGTGCTGGGGGCCATCTTGTTCGAGATGACCATGGATCGGCAGGTCGATGGGGTCGACACCGGCGAGTACCTCTGGACTCGCAAACAGGTGGTGCCTTTCTTGAAGGTCGACAAAGGACTTGCCGACGATGCCGACGGTGCGCAGATCATGAAGCCCATCGGTGGCCTCGACGAGATGCTCGCCCGTGGGGCCGCCAAGGGCATGTTCGGCACCAAGATGCGCTCGGTCATCAAGTTGGCCAACCCCGCCGGCGTGACTGCGGTGGTCGACCAGCAGTTCGAGGTCGGGCGTCAGATCCTCGCCGCTGGACTCGTCCCCATCATCGAACCTGAGATCGACATCAACAGCACCGAGAAGGCAGAAGCCGAGGTGCTGCTCAAGGCGGCGATCCTGGCGCAGCTCGACCAGCAGCCAGCGGACCAGCCGGTGATGCTCAAGCTGACCCTGCCCGAGACCGACGGTTTCTACCAGGACCTCGTCGATCACCCGTCGGTGCTGCGGGTCGTGGCCTTGTCGGGCGGGTACAGCCGCGACGACGCCAATGCTCGGCTCGGCCGCAACCCCGGTGTCATAGCCAGCTTCTCCCGAGCGCTGACCCAGGGCCTGTCGGCGCAGCAGAGCGACGCCGACTTCGATGGCACGCTCGACTCCACCATCAAGGCGATCTTCGAGGCGTCTATCACCTGATCGGCATCACAACGAAGTGAACGAGGACCCGGCGCATTGCGCCGGGTCCTCGTTGCGTTGAGGGTCGCGATCCCTACCAGCGAGGGGCGAGCAGGTCGGTGGGGCCCTTGCGCCAGCGACGAAGGCGCTCGCCGATGACAGGGAAGACGAGCCAGGCGATGGCCACCAGCACCGCAGGCGTCAGGAGCACGGGAACCACGAGCCAGCTCGGTGCTGCGATGCGGTCTGCGAGGGTGGAGGTGAGGCCGGCCGTATTGACCTGCCCCATGCGCACCGCCGTCACGGGCACCCACCCGAGGGGAAGGGCGAGGAGGGCACCAAGGAGCGCGATGGCGGACCCCTCGATGGCCCGTACCGAGCGGACCTGCGCTGGGGGAGCCCCCGCAGCCAGCGCTGCCCGGGCGTCGTCGCGTCCGTCGTAGCTGCGCAGCGACAGCGTGATGGTGAGGACCCCCATGGCCACCAACGTCGAGACGCCAGCGAGTAACAGCAGCATGCGGTCGATGAACTCATCACGCGGGTCGGCGTCTTCGTAGGCCTGCACGATCTCGAGCCATCCCTCCGAGCCGGTGGTCTGCGTGGTGGTCTCACTCGATCCGGCGGCCCGTACCTGGGCGAGCGTCGGTGCCTCGCTCGATGCCCAGCGGGCCTGGTCGAGTTGGCGCAGGAGGCGGACCTCGCGATCGGTGGGCTTGCCTGGGCGAACCAGCGTGCGGCCGCTGACCGGTCGGCCACTGCCGAAGGAACCCAGCACCTCGGTGGACACGAGGAGACCTTGATCGACGCCTTCATGCCACACGGGTTCGCGGTCGGGCGGTTGGCGGAGGGGGATCGACAGAATCTGGTCGACGGAGCGAAGCGCTACGTCGGATCCTCCGAGCGATTCTGGCCCGAGGGCTTGGTCGTTGGGTGCGAATCCGAGGGGAATGGCCTCTCCCCGCAGGATCGCCTCGGCAGCCCATGGCCGGAGCGTGGCCGACGCCACCTCAGGATCGATCGCCGACACCATCCAATAGTCCCCGTTCTCGTCGGAGAGCGCCAGCGTCGAGATCTCCGATGTGGTGGGCCCGAGGATGGCAGCTGCCTCGTCTCCGAGGTCCTGGGTCGAGGCGTCGCGCAGGTTGCCTCCGACGCGGACCACCGCGTGGTCGCTGGACTGGATGGACTCGGGTTCGAAGATCGCGCCAGCTGGGCTGTCGACCGAGTCCGAGACGTTCGAGGTGGCTTCTGCCGTGAGGAAGCCGACGGGGAGCGCAAGCGCCACACCGATGGCGGCGACGGCAGCGGCGGCCGAAGTGCGCTGGCGGGTGATGCCGCGCACCGCGAGCCGCAGGGTGCCCCGAGCCCGTGCGGCCAGTCGCCCGAGGGTGACCACCAGCAGCGGGGCCATGCCGAGGCCACCGAACGCGAAGAGCGCTGTGGCGATGATCGCAAGGAACGGCACTGCGTCTTCCAAGAAGCCGCCGTCCTCGTCGCCCATGCCGGCGCGCTGCGCCACCACCAGCAGGATCGATCCGGTGATCCAGCAGATCAGCCCGGTGAGGGGGAGCCGGGGATCGAGCGGTGGTGCCGGCCTGCGCCCCGCGAGAGCGGAGAGCACCGGTACGCGAGCGGCGGTGCGAGCGGGTTGCCAGGCCGCGATCGCCCCGGCAAAGGTGCCGAGCGCCAGCGCCAGGATGGCTCCGAACACCGACAGGGAGACGCGGGCTCCTTCCACCTGGGCGATCCGTTCGGTGAAGCCGGTGGCATTGGTCCACCAGGCTGCGGCGGCGCCGATCAAGATGGCGACCACGCCGGCGATCAGGCCGGGGATGGCTCCTTGCAGGATCAAGGTGGCGCGCACGACCGAGGGGTCGGCGCCGACGGTGGACAGCAGGCCGATGGACCGGAGCTGCTGGCGTGACGCGAGGGCGAACGCCGCCGAGGCCACGATCGCCGCGAGGGCGCAGATCGCCGTTGCGCCCAGGGTGATCCCCGGCACCACACGCGCATCGATGCGGTCGAGGTTGCCGCTCGACGAGCCGCCGCGCAGGTCGATGACGCCCTCGTCGACGCCATCGGGGAGCCATGCGCTGATGTGCTGCTGCGGTCGGAGGTTGGTGTAGCGAGCCGAGGCCGTCTGCACCGATTCGGTGACGCCGATGTGGGCGGTCCAGTAGGAGTCGGGGAGGCCGGTGACGGCGATGGCGGCATCGTCGATCGAGTCGCCCAGCACCCCGAGTCCGACCACGGTGAAGGTTCGCTCTCCTCGAGCCGACTCCACGGCATCGCCAAGCGCCCATCCGCCAGTCTCGGCGATGGGTTCGGTGAGGAGCACCTCATCGGCGCTGCGAGGTAGACGGCCAGACCTCACCACGAACCGATCGGATGCCCGCATGCCTTCGCCCGCTTCGAAGACCTCGACGCCGGCGAGGGCAGGACCATCCCCGCTGCGGTGAGGCCGCTCGAGGACCAGCCAGTCGGCGCCGCGCCAGTGCTCCTCGACGACGGTGCCATCGGGAAGCTCGGTGGGGTCGACGGGGTTGCCGACCCCGTCGACCATGACCACCGCGCCACCCGCGATCTCGACCGCCTCGCCGAAGCCGCCCGACCGCCCGGAGAGGCGGAACTGGTCTTGGCGCTCCTGGATCTGGGTCGCGCTCTGGAGCAGCGAGAACGTCACGAAGACGGCGAGGACGGGGATGGTGATGAGCAGGACCACCAGGGCGTGCCGCCATGGGTGACGCCGCACCTCACGGCGCGCCAGTCGGGCCGCAACCGCCCAGCGCGGACGGGTCATGCCGTTACCCCGAGGCGACGGGGCGGGGGAGGAACGACGTCGGGATCAGCGGCCACCGCTGCTCCGGTGTCGCTGACGCGACGACCATCGCGAAGGGTGACGACGCGGCTGGCGAAGCTGGCGACGCGTGGTTCGTGGGTGACGACAGCAACGGCAGCACCGTTTTCGGCCAATGAGCAGAACAGGTCCATGATCTTGTCCCCGGTGAGCGTGTCGAGCGCTCCCGTTGGCTCGTCGGCCAGGACGAGGCGTCGGGGGACGGCGATGGCGCGGGCGATGGCCACTCGCTGCTGCTGGCCGCCGGAGAGGTCGTCGGGATAGCGATCGTGCGGTGTCGGCACCTCCACTCGCTCGAGTGCCTCGGTGGCGATGGCGCGTGCCTCGCGCACCCCCATGCCGTCGAGCTCGAGCGGGAGGGTCACGTTCTCGATGGCGGTGAGCGAAGGGACCAGGTTGTACTGCTGGAAGACGACGCCGACCTTGGTTCGGCGCAGCTGCGCGAGCTCGGCGGGGGAGCGGCCGGCCAGTTCCATGCCGTCGACGCGGATGATGCCGTGGGTGGCATGCACCATCCCGGCTGCGAGGTGCAGCACGGTCGATTTGCCCGACCCGCTCGGACCCATGATGGCGGTCACGGTCCCGGCGTCGAGTTGGAGATCGAGGTCGCGCACGGCGACGACGTCCACCATGCCGTGGCGATACGCCTTGGACACCTGGCGGAGCGTGAGGACGGCTTCGGTCACGTTCGAGGTCCTTCGGTTGGAGGTGTGGAGATGGCTTCTTCGCAGCGATCAAGCCAGCGGAGGTCCGCTTCATGTCGGGCGGCCACGAGCTCTGCCATCAAGTCGGTGGGAAGGTCCGGTGCTGACCGTCGTCGCGTTGCGCGCTCCGCCTGCACGAGGCCGTACAGCTCGGTGCGCTGGCGATCGATGACGGCGAGCGCTTCGCGAGGGGAGCGGCTGACCGCGAGGAGCACCTTGACCAGGAACTCCTCACGGCCGGGGACTGGTTCGATCGATGCGTCGTCGAACCAGGCCTCGAGCGCCTCCTTGCCATCGCGGGTGATGTGCCAGGGACGGCGGTCGTTGGCCTTGGTGGCGCTGGTTCCCTCGTCGGCGTCGGTCCCAGGCTCCACGAGCCCGTCAGCTCGGAGCCGCTCGAGCGTGGTGTACACCTGGCCGACGTTGACCTTCCACACGCCGCCGGTGCGCGCTTCGAAGTCCGCCTTCAGCTGGTAGCCGTGGCTCGACCGCTCGGCTAGCAGCGCCAGAATTCCCATGCGGACGCTCACGAATACGGAGTATGCATACCGAGTATGGGAATGTCAAGCAGGCGGTCCGGCGGCGAGGGTCCGCCGCGCCGGTCGTCGCGCGTGGCTACCCTGCCCCCAGGGACACGGTTCCCCGACCCGGGGAAGAACGAGGAGGCATCGTGGCCGACCTTGCGCACATCGACCCGGTCGAGATCGATCAGGTCATCATTCGATTCGCCGGAGACTCCGGTGACGGGATGCAGCTGACCGGCGACCGCTTCACCAGCGCGAGCGCGGTGTTCGGCAACGACCTGGCCACCTTGCCGGAGTTTCCGGCCGAGATCCGGGCCCCTGCTGGGACCCTCGCCGGCGTGTCGGCCTTCCAGGTGCACATCTCGGACCATGACATCACCACGCCCGGCGACGCACCGGCCGTGTTGGTGGCCATGAACCCTGCTGCGTTGCGATCCGAACTCCACCACCTCGTGCCTGGCGGCGCCGTCATCGTCAACACCGATGCGTTCGAGGAGCGAAACCTGACCAAGGCGGGCTACCGGTCGAACCCGTTGACCGACGGCAGCCTCGAGGCCTACAAGGTCTACGAGGTGCCGATGACCACCCTCACGAAGGATGCGGTTGCGCCCCTTGGGGTCAAACCGCGTGATGCCGAGCGGTCCAAGAACTTCTTTGCACTTGGCTTGGTGAGCTGGATGTACACCCGCCCGTCGGAGCCGACGTTGCGCTGGATCGACGAGAAGTTCGCCAAAGACCCCAAGGTGGTGGCGGCCAATCGAGCTGCGTTCGCGGTCGGGCATGCCTTCGGCGAGACCGCCGAGTTGTTCGAGCACCCGTTTTCGGTGCGGCCGGCCACGCACGAGCCCGGCACCTACACCAACGTCACGGGCAACACCGCACTGGCCTGGGGCTTGGTGGCTGCTGGCCAATTGTCCGGTCTGTCGATCTTCCTTGGTAGTTATCCGATCACCCCAGCGTCGGACATCCTCCACGAATTGTCGAAGCACAAGAACTTCGGCATCCGAACCATGCAGGCCGAAGACGAGATAGCGGGGATCGGGGCCGCGCTGGGCGCGGCGTTCGGCGGCCACCTCGGCGTCACCACCACGAGCGGCCCCGGCATGGCGCTCAAGTCCGAGACGATGGGGCTCGCCGTGAGCCTCGAGCTGCCGCTCATCATCGTCGACATCCAACGCGGCGGTCCCTCCACCGGCCTTCCCACCAAGACCGAACAGGCCGACCTCCTGCAGGCCTTGTACGGGCGCCACGGCGAATCACCGATCCCCGTGATCGCGTCCTACAGCCCCGCACAATGCTTCGACGCGGCGATCGAGGCGGCTCGGATCGCCCTGAAGTACCGCACCCCGGTGATCTTGTTGTCCGACGGCTACCTCGCGAACGGCTCCGAACCGTGGCGGCTCCCCGACGTGGCGGACCTGCCCGACATCTCGGTGTCGTTTGCGACCGAGACCAACCACGTCAACGAGCAGGGCGAGGCAGAGTTCTGGCCCTATCTCCGCGATCCGATGACGCTCGCCCGGCCTTGGGCGGTGCCGGGCACCCCGGGGCTCATGCACCGCATCGGCGGCATCGAGAAAGAAGATGGCACCGGCAACATCTCCTATGACCCGGCAAACCACGAGCACATGGTCCAGCTCCGCGCCGACAAGGTGGCGGGCATTGCCAAGGACATTCCCCTGGTCGAAGTCCACGGCGACGTGGACGATGCCGACCTTCTGGTGCTGGGCTGGGGATCTACCTGGGGGGCAATCGATGCAGCCGCCAATCGCTGTCGGGCGCGCGGCCGCCGGCTGGCCTACGCGCACCTGACCCACCTGAACCCGTTCCCGAGCAACCTCGGCGACGTATTGCACCGGTACCCGAAGGTCGTGGTGCCCGAACTGAACCTGGGTCAACTGTCTCGGGTGATCCGCGCTGAGTTCCTCGTCGACGCCCGTTCGGTGACCAAGGTGCGCGGCGTTCCGTTCACGGCCGGCGAACTCGAGGCGGCACTGCTGAAGGAGATGGACCAGTGACCAACACGCTCGACCACGCCACCACCGCGAAGGACTGGACCAGCGATCAAGAGGTCAGGTGGTGCCCCGGATGCGGCGACTACTCCATCTTGAAGGCCGTCCAGATGCTGTTGCCCGAGCTCGGTGGCAAGCCCGAGAACACGGCGTTCGTGTCGGGTATCGGCTGCGCCGCTCGGTTTCCGTACTACCTCAACACCTACGGCATGCACTCGATCCACGGGCGGGCGCCCGCCATCGCCACGGGGTTGGCCCTGGCGCGCGATGACCTTGATGTGTGGGTGGTCGGCGGGGATGGCGACATGTTGTCGATCGGTGGCAACCACCTGATCCACGCCCTGCGCCGCAATGTCAACCTCACGATCTTGATGTTCAACAATCAGATCTACGGGCTGACGAAGGGCCAATACTCACCCACGTCGGAAGTGGGCAAGGTCACCAAGTCGACGCCGTTCGGGTCCCTCGACCACCCGTTCAACCCCATCAGCGTTGCGCTCGGTGCCGAGGCCACATTCGTGGCTCGCACCCACGACCTCGACCGCAAGCACATGATGGAGATGTTCCGGCGGGCACGGGAGCATCGCGGTGCGTCGTTCGTCGAGATCTTCCAGAACTGCAACGTGTTCAATGACGGGGCCTTCCAGGCGATCACCGGCAAGTCTGTTCGTGACGAGATGACCATCCCGTTGATGCACGGTGAGCAGATTCGCTTCGGAGCGGAGCGGGAACTGGGGGTGGCCATCAGCCCGCAGGGCCGCGCGCACATCGTGCGAGTCGATGAGGTCGGGGAGGATGCGATCCTGGTGCACGATGAGGCCCGAGCCGAGCCCGGTCTGGCGTTCACGCTCTCGCGCCTGTCTGATGGTCCGAATGAGCCGACCCCGATCGGAGTCTTTCGCGCCATCGAACGCCCCGACTACGGCGGTGAGACCAACCGTCAGTTGGCTGCGGCTCAGAGCCGCTCGGGCACCGGTGATCTGACGGCCCTGCTGCACAGCCGCCCCACGTGGGACGTGGCCGGCTGACGGTCACCCACGGCGGATCTCGTGGCGGGCCAGGGCGTCCACCATGCGGTCGACGTGGTCGCTGTAGACGGCGTCGATTCCCATGCGCAGGAGGTCGTCGAGGTGACGGTCGAACTGGGCATCCCACCCGAACGCGCAGAGACCGAAACGATGCACGAGCGTGGTGAGGCCACCGGACCAGTCCGAGTGGTGCATGTTGAGCGCATCGATGCCTCGCTCTTGGAGCTGAGCCGAGCGGCGTTCGAGGCCCTCCTTCACCCGGGACAGGCGGGTCGAGTCCACGAGCCGCACGTGGGGCGACACCTCGCGCAGGGCGAGGAGGCGGTCATGGTCTTGGTCGCACATCCAGAGTCGGGAGGGCATCGTTGGATCGGCGGCCATCGACGCTGCGACGGTCGGGGGGCCGGCGGCAGGGTCTTTCACGTCGAGTGACAGGTGGAACTCGGTGCCGAGCGACTCGTAAAGTTCGGCCACCGAGGGGATGAACGCAGGCAGTTCGGACCGGCGCAACGTCGAAATCGGTCGACGGCGCGGGCGACGGCCAACGAGCCCGTCGTGGTCGAGGACGGGGACCCCATCGGCAGTGAGCCACACATCGCTCTCGAGCGCAGTCGCACCCAAGCGCAACGCAAGCTCGAACGCCTCGAGGGTGTTCTCCGGTGCATGCGCCCGGGCGCCTCGGTGGGCGAACCCGATCGGGGTATCGAGCAGGGAGGGAAGGAGCATGGGCACGGCGCCCATCGTGGTGCAGATCGACCTGTCGGGCCAGCACTCTGGCCCAGATCGACGGCTCAACAACCATCGGCGGAGGCCGATAGAGGGGGACGAACCCCTCGGAGGACGAAGATGGCAACCATTCGGGCCAGCTGCAGCGACTGCGGCGACGTGGAACTGACGAGTGCCGACGTGACCGTTCGCGTCTGCAGTGCCAACAGCACCGGCTCCTACTCGTTCTCCTGCCCGAATTGCCGCCGGATCGTGGTGAAGTCGGCCGAGCCGCGGATCGTCGAACTCCTGGTCACCTCGGGTGTTCGCCTGGTCACCTGGCACCTCCCTCAGGAAATGTCCGAGGTCCACGAAGGTGACCCGATCGATCATGATGACCTCTTGGACTTCCACGCCCTGCTCCAGCGCGACGACTGGATTGACCTGCTCCGCAAGATGACCCCCGGGTGAAGGGCTCCTGCGGTCCCATCGGCGGGCGGCCCCGCTAGGGTCACCGTCGTGGATACCACCTGGATCGTCCCGCCTGCCATCCTCGGACTCGGCGCCGCCGCCGCGGCGGTCCTGCTCCGGGCGATCGCCACATCGACCGCCGATGCCCAAGCCGCTCGGCGACGCTTTCGCCGGCTTGAGGACGGGCTGATCCCGCTGCGCGTCGAGACCCGACGCACTCGGGACTCCCTGGACCGACTGCACCGCCGGTAGGCTTGCGCCCATGTTCAACGTGGGCGGACCGGAAATCTTCGTCATCTTCCTCGTCGCCCTGATCGTGCTCGGGCCTCAGCAACTCCCGAAGGCCATGCGTACGTTCGGCAACGTCATGGGAGAAGTACGCAAGGTCTCGAGCAGCTTCCAAGCCGAGATGAAGAACGCCATGGACACCGTGGTGGACACGTCGGCAACCGAGAAGCCCAAGAGCGCCAGCATGGCGGCGCAAACGCCATCGATCGCCAATGAGTCGCAGATGAATGAGGTGGTGGCCCGCAACGAGGAAGAGCCGGTCGTCGAGGGGGTGCCCCTCAGTGACAGCGGCGCCGCGAATGCTGGGGAGCGTCCGGCCGTCGACCCCGCGGATCGCGCTGCAGGCTGAAGAACACCATGGCCAAGACAATCTCGCCAGAATCCGACGCCCCACCCGCCGATGGGCGCATGTCGCTCATGGACCACCTGGTGGAGCTGCGGACTCGGCTCATTCGTTGCGCAATCGCCGTTGCCATAGGGGCCGCCGTTGGCTGGGTGGCCTACTTCCCCGTACTCGACATTTTGCGCCAGCCCCTCGTCGAATTGTCGGGTGACCCGAACATCAAGGAGCAGTTCCAGTCGTTCGATCCGCTCGAACTGTTCCTGCTCCGAATCCAGGTGTCGGCCTACCTGGGCATTGCCTTGACCATGCCCTTCCTGTTGTGGCAGCTCTGGGCCTTCATCTCTCCGGGGCTGTACAAGAACGAGCGCCGGTATGCGTCGGCCTTTGTGTTCTCGGCCACCTTGTTGTTCATCGGCGGGGCTGCGGTGGCCTACTACACGTTGCCCGCAGCGTTGGGGTTCCTACAATCGATGGGCGGCGAGCAGGTCGAAATCCAGTACACCGCCAAGTCCTACATCACCTTGATCACCTACATGATGGTGGCCTTTGGCGTGGGCTTCCAGTTTCCCATCGTGCTCGTGTTCTTGCAGCTCCTGGGCATCGTCAAGCCTCAGCAACTGCGTGACTTCCGCCGGTTCGGGATTGTCATCATCTTCGTGGTGGCGGCGGTGATCACCCCGAGCGCAGATCCGATCAGCCTCTTCGCCCTCTCGGTGCCGATGGTCATCTTCTACGAGATCTCCATCGTGATCGGACGGATCATCGTGGGCCGCCGGGCGGCAGCTGAGGCCGGCGCCGGAGCGTGACCGTCGAGCCGTTCGCCCTCGATCGGTTCCAGCTCGAGGCGCTCGCGGCCATCGACCTCGGCCAGAACGTACTGGTGGCAGCACCGACCGGTGCCGGAAAGACCGTGGTGGCCGAGTACGCCGTCGCCGCGGCGTTGGCCTCTGGCCGCCGTGCGTTCTACACCACCCCCATCAAGGCACTCTCGAACCAGAAGTACGCCGATCTGGTGGCACGCCATGGCAATGATCAGGTGGGGCTGTTGACCGGCGACAACGCGGTGAACCCCGGCGCCGGTGTGGTGGTGATGACCACCGAGGTCCTCCGCAACATGATCTATGCGGATTCTCCCGCACTGGCTGACCTCGCGTGGGTGGTGCTCGACGAGGTGCACTACCTGCAGGACACCTACCGAGGACCCGTGTGGGAGGAGGTCATCGTCCATACCCCACCAGCGGTGCGCTTCGTGTGCCTGTCCGCCACGGTGTCCAACGCCGACGAACTGGCCGGATGGATTACCGCAGCTCGCGGTCCTACGGCGACCGTCGTGGAGCACGAGCGCCCTGTCGATCTGGTCAACCACTTCCTCGTGTTCGACAAGGGAACCGGCGACCTGATCCAGGTCGAAACACTCGTCGACGGTCGCCCGAACCCCGAGGGCAGCCGCTTCGATGCGCCAGCGATCGAGGGGCCCAAGCACGAGAAGTTCCGCCAGCGAGGCAAGCACCGCTGGGGCACACCACGACGCGTCGAGGTGATCGACCACCTCTCCGGCAGCGGATTGCTCCCGGCCATCTGCTTCGTCTTCAGCCGCAAGGGGTGCGACGACGCGGTGCGGTCTGCGCTCGATGCCGGGCTTCGCCTGACCACAGCGCCCGAGCGTCGACGCATCCGGGAGATCGTCGAGCGACGCGTCGAGCACCTCGAAGACGGTGACCTGGTTGCGCTCGGTTACGACCGTTGGTTGGGGGCGCTCGAAGCAGGTGTGGCTGCGCACCATGCGGGCATGGTCCCTCCCTTCAAAGAAGCGGTCGAAGCCTGCTTCGTCGAGGGGCTGGTAAAGGTGGTGTTCGCCACGGAGACCTTGGCGCTCGGCATCAACATGCCGGCGAGATCGGTGGTGATCGAGAGCCTGTCGAAGTTCACCGGCGAGCACCACGAGGACCTCACACCCTCCCAGTTCACGCAGCTGACCGGACGGGCTGGGCGGCGTGGTCTCGACCCCGTGGGCCATGCGCTGGTGCTGTGGTCGCCGTGGTACGGCTTCGACAAGGTGGCTGCGCTGGCATCAAGTCGCGAGTTCGTGCTCCGTTCGGCCTTCCAGCCCACCTACAACATGGTTGTCAACCTCGTGCGTCGCTACGACCGTGACCGCGCCCAGGCGCTGCTCGGGCGCTCCTTCGCCCAGTTCCAGGCCGACCGCTCGCTGGGCAAGCTGGTGCACCGCAGAGATCGTCGCCAGGAGCTCCTCGGCGAGGCAGAGGCGGCGGCGGTCTGCGACCGTGGCGACATCGACGAGTACCGCGAGCTGCGGGCTGAGGAGCGGCGTCGAGCGCGCGCATCGCGTCAGGAAGCCCGCTCCGAGGTCGTGGCGTCCGTGGCCGGGCTGGCGCCGGGAGCGGTCGTGCGCGTGAGCGGCCAGCGGTTGGCGGTTCTGTCCATCTCCCATCGCAAGGGCGGCATGCGCTTTCGAGTGATCGACGTCGACGCACGGGTCTCGGTTCTTGAGCCCGACGACGTGGATGAGCCCTTGGTTCGCGTGGGCGAGGTGACGCTGCCGGCGCCCTATGACCCTCGGAATCGCATCTTCCAGCGTCAGGTGGCGGCCTCTCTGCGCAAAGTGCGCGTCAGCCATCGGACGTCGCTCGGCCACCACGACAAGGCGCCTCGTGCCAGTGGGGCGGAGCCCGTTGCCCGTGAGCACCCCGTGGCCCGCTGTCCCGAACTCGACCGTCACCTTCTTGCTGCCTCTGAGCGCGATCGGCTCCGGCGTCAACTGACCGAGCTCGAGCGGCGCGTCGATGACCGCACGACGTCACTCACCCGTCGCTTCGACCAGATCGAATCGCTGCTCGTGCGTCGTGGCTTCCTCGATGGCTGGGAGCTCACGGCACGCGGCGAGATCCTCGCCCGGGTCTTCCACGAGTCGGACCTCTTGGTGGCGACGGTGATCGCAGAGGGGTTGCTCGACGATCTCGATCCGCCCACCCTGGCGGGTCTGGTTTCGCTCTTGACCTACGAGCACCGGTCCAAGGATGTGCCCGCGGCGCCGTGGTATCCGTCTCCGCTGGCTCGCGAGCGGTCGGCCAAGATCGAGGTACTGGCCCGAGCCCTGGTGCGCGATGAGGAGCGAGCCGGTCTTCCTTCGACCCGACTGCCCGAGCCGACCTTCCTGGCCCTGGCCTATGCATGGGCGGCCGGCGAATCCTTCGACACGGTGATCAGCGAAGAGGACGTGTCCGGCGGCGATTTCGTCCGCAACATCAAGCAACTCATCGATCTCCTGCGCCAGATCGGTGAGGTGTCGCCGGTGCCGGCTACGAAGACCGCCGCGCGAGGAGCGGCCGAGGCCTTGTTTCGCGGGATCATCTCGGCATCGGCCGAGGTTGCGGGGACCGCGGCTTCGACCAAGGATCAGCCCCCGATGGCCGCCAGTTCGTGACCATCAAGAAGGGGCAGCCGTGGGGGACGCCCGGCACGCTGCCGGCGAATGGGCGGCTCGTGAGCACCGATGCGGCAGCCCGTGCCGCCATCGAACCCATGAGGCGGAGGGGTGAGCAGCTTCCCGTCTTGGGCCTCCTCGGAGGCGACCTCTGTCGCACGCTCGGGGGTCGCGGCGACCAAGCCCGTCTCCACGGGTCCGAGGCAATGCAGCTCCCAGTCGACCTGGGCTCGGTTCTCATCGATGGTCGCCAGCACTGGTTCTTGGCCCACCTGATCATTCGGCAGAGCTGGTGGCGCGGTCGCGTGATCGCAGTGATGAATGCCCAGTGGATCGGTTCGTGGGATGTGGCACCCCGCAGTCATCCCAACGACGGATTGCTTGACGTGCTCGATGGCACCCTCACGATCGACGACCGCCTCAAGGCGCGTCGTCGCCTTCGGCTCGGCACCCACGTTCCGCATCCGGCCATCGCCCAAAAGCGGGTCCCGTCACTCCAGGTGGAGCTCGATCGACCGACACCCGTCTGGCTCGATGGTGAGCATGTGGCCGACGGACGGTCGCTGGTCATTCGGGTCGAGCCCGATGCTCTGACCTGCGTGGTGTAGCGACTGACCGGAGCACTGGGAAGTGAGCTCCTCTGGGCAGTACCGTCCGCCGAATGCAGGCATGGATCCTCGATGAATCGCCCGGGAGCTACCGCTATGGGGAGATCGCCGACCCCGCTGTCGGCCCTGATGACGTGCGGATTCGGCCCGTCGCCAGTGCGCTCAACCACATGGACCTCTGGGTCACGCGCGCCAAACCCCGCCCATCGTTGCCGCACGTGCCCGGGTGCGACGTGGCCGGCGTGGTCGAGGCCATTGGCTCGCAGGTCTCGGGAATCGCGGTCGGTGATGAGGTGGTCGTCAACCCGGCGATCTCGCCCCTCGAGATGGTGGTGGCCTACGGCGACGATGCGCCGATGCATCCGGGCTTCGAGATCGTCGGCGAGCAGCGCTGGGGTGGCCACGGCGACTTGGTAGTCGTTCCGAGGCGCAACGTGGTACCCAAGCCTGCTGGCCGAAGCTGGGCGGAGTGCGCTGCGTTCCCGCTGGCGACCCTCACCGCCTATCGCATGCTGCGACGGGCACGCCTGCAAGCAGGAGAGTCGGTCCTCATCGTTGGTATTGGGGGCGGCGTCTCGATGGCCGCGCTGGCCCTGGCTCGTTCGATGGGCGCGGTGGTCTACGGCACATCTCGAGACCCCGAAACGTGCGCCCGAGCCATCGCGGCAGGCGCCGAGGACGCATTCGCCTCCAATGGTGACTGGCCGGTTCGATGTGAGGTCGTGCTCGAGAGCGTGGGACCCGCCACCTGGGAACGTTCGATTCGGGCGCTGTTGCCAGGGGGACGGCTTGTGGTGTGCGGCGGCACGTCGGGGCCAGTCGTGGAAGTGAACCTGCCCCGGCTCTTCTTCAAGCAACACGAGATCATCGGCTCGACCATGGGTGGCTATGGCGAGTTCGATCACGTGGTGCGGCTGATCGACCAGGGACTACCGGTCGCAGTGGATGCCGAGCTGAGCATCGAGGACTACCCCGCGGCGTTGGAGCGTCTCGAATCCGGACAGCCTTTGGGCAAGATCGTCTTACGCCATGACTGAACACGGAGTCCGGCAACAAGAGGATGGAGGGGGGCCTAGCCTGCCGCTATGGCTGACCTCGCTGATCTCGCTGACCTGAAGGACCGGATCGATGCCTCGGTAGCGGCGCAGGCGCCCGCTCTGATCGAGGCATCCCACCAGATCCACTCCCACCCGGAGCTGGGCTTCGAGGAGCACAAAGCCCACGAAATCCTGACGGACCTCCTCGACGCCAACGGCCTTACCGTGACTCGCGGGGCCTATGGCCTACCGACGGCGTTCGAGGCAGTGGCGGGGTCGAGCGGTCCGCGCATCGCGGTCTTGTGCGAGTACGACGCCCTCCCGGGCATCGGCCACGCGTGCGGTCACAACATCATCGGGACGGCGGGTGCGGGGGCAGCCATCGCGGCAGGCGCTCTTGCCGAGGAAATGGGCGGCACGGTCGTGGTCCTCGGCACGCCGGCGGAGGAGGGGGGTGGCGGCAAGGTCTTCTTGGCAGAACGGGGCGCCTTCGACGGCATCGATGCGGCACTGATGGTGCACCCTGCCGGGCTCGACCTCGCCCGGTTCGGTGCCATCGCCATCCAGCAGGTCGAGGTCACCTACCACGGTCGTGCCGCCCACGCCGCGGCCGCGCCCCAGGCGGGGCGCAACGCTCTCGATGCTGCGGTGCTCGGCTACAACAACGTCGCCGCCCTTCGCCAGCACATCCGACCCGACGAGCGCATTCATGGCATCTTCACCGAGGCCGGTGAGGCGCCCAACGTAGTGCCCGCTCGCACCGCAGCAACTTGGTACGTCCGCTCGCCGAGCGTTCGGGGGCTCCAGAAGCTCAAGGCGCGGGTTCTGGCCTGCCTTGAAGCCGGCGCCCAGGCGGCGGGCTGCACGATGGAGCACCGTTGGCTCGACCCGGCCTACGCCGACATGGTCGACAACGACCCGATGATCGAGCTGTACCGCGCCAACCTGGCCCGGACCGGACGGACGTTGGTGGACCCTGCCGACCTGCAGACCATTGTGGGCAGCACCGACATGGGCAACATCAGCCATCTCGTACCGTCGATCCACCCAATGATTGCCGTGTCGCCCCCCACGGTGGCCATCCACACCACTGCCTTCGTCCGCCACGCCGCCGCTCCCGAAGGCGATCAGGCGGTGCTCGACGGGGCCCGAGCGATGGCATCCACGGTCGTCGACCTCTGGGCCCAGCCCGGCGCGCTCGAAGGCGTGAAGGAGGCGTTCGCAGAGGCTCGCCGCACCGGCCGAGCATCGGGGTCGGCTTCGATTCCGGCGCCTGCCGATGGCTGATTGCGCTCGTCACCGGGCATCCCCCGGTGGGTGAGGCCGAACGCTCTAGGGTCACCGCCTGTGAGCGTCTACGTGGCCGAGGAGTTCAGCGAGCACGAGTCTGACGTCTTGCGGCGTTACTTCACGAACCTCGACAGCCCGGTGTTCGCGCTGGTGAACTTGCCCGAGGTCGTGAAGGGAGCGCTGTTCGCCCGGTACTCCCGCTCGTCGAAGAGCTTGCGGCGCCTCTTCCTCGATGAGTTCGTGGGTGAACTCGACATCTCCGGGGATCAGACGATCGATGCGACGGTGGGGCTGCGGCGGGCAGAGGAGCTCTACGACCGGGTGTTCTTCGAGTACGGCGACGATTCGGTCGCCCAGCTCGGCGGCGTCCACCTCGCCTGTGAGCAGGCCTCCAACCTGCTCACCAAGGTGCTCGAGTGGGGCCGTCTCATGTCCTACCTGGAGCAGTCCACCCGCTACATCGCTTATGACGTTCGCCTCGGCGGCCGCTACCGCTTCTACCGAGATCCGGGGATCTTGGGCTCGCCCCTCGGCACTCGTTTCGTGGGCGAGATGGACCGGCTGTTCGACACCTATGCCGAGTTGGTCCCACCGCTCACCGACTTCTTTCGGGACCAGTTTCCGAAGGACGTCAACGACTCGGACTTCGTGTACCGCCAAGCCATCCGGGCCAAGGCGTTCGACGCGTTGCGCGGGCTACTCCCGGCTGCGTCGCTTTCGAACGTGGGCATCTACGGCACCGGGCAGGCCTACGAGGCCCTGTTGCTGCGTATGCGGTCGTATCCGCTTCCCGAGGCACGCACGTACGCGGACCTCATGCTCCACGAGTTGCGCAAAGTCATTCCATCATTTCTCAAGCGCGTCGACCTGCCAGAGCGGGGGGTGGCGTGGAGCGACTACTTGGGCACCAACCGAGCGGCGATGGATGAGGTGGCCGAGCGGTTGTTCCCTGCGGCCGAGATGGAGGCGGACCCTGCGGCTCGCACGACCCTGGTGGACTTCGACCCCGACGCCGAAGTGCACATGGTCACCGCCATGCTCTACCCCCACACGCACGTGCCCGAGGCGCAGATCGAGGCCCGAGTCAGGGCGATGAGCACCGACGACCGGCTGGGGGTCGTACGGGCGTATGTTGGCGAACGTAGCAATCGACGGCACCGTCCGGGGCGGGCTCTCGAGCGCATCGACTATCGCTTCGACGTCTTGGCCGATTACGGCGCGTTCCGAGACCTCCAGCGCCATCGAATGCTCACCGTCGAATGGCAGCCGCTCTCGCCCCGACACGGCTACACCCGGCCCGAGGCCGTCGACCTGGCCGGTGAGGCCGAGGCATTCGACCGGGCCATGGAGCGCTCTGCGGCGCTCTACGACCTGCTCCAGAGCCGATTCCCTGCCGAGGCGTCGTATGCCGTCTGCCTGGCGTACAAGGTCCGATTCAGCATGCAAATGAACGCCCGTGAAGCGATGCACCTGTTGGAACTGCGCAGCGGCCCCCAGGGCCACCCGGCCTACCGTGTGGTTGCGCAGGACATGCACCAGCTCATCGCTCAGGAGGCTGGCCACCACGCCGTCGCCGAGATGATGCGGTTCGTTGATCACTCGCCCGAACCGGGCCTGGAGCGCCTCGACGCCGAGCGGCGCGCCGAGGCGCGGCGCCAGAGCCGCTGAGACCCGACATGCATCGCGACCACTCCTCGCGCGTAGTATCCGGCCGCGGCATCGCACGACGATGCCACCGTTCGCTCCACCACTGGCCAGACGAAGGAAGACATGGCTGACGACGACCTGCTCGAAGACGATATCGATGTCGTTGAAGACACCGACGCGCTCGACGCCGATCTCGACGACGAAGAACTCGATGACGACCTCGACGCGGAGGAGGTCGTAAACGACGACGACCTCGTGGCGGCGGTGGTCGAAGACGACGTGGCCGAGGACGAGGACGAGGTCCCCCCGGTCCCGGCCAAGGGCCGTGCCGGCGAGGACGAGGACGAGGACGAAGACGACGTCGACCCCGACGATGTCGAGGAGGATCTCGACACCATCTTGCGCGATCGAATCGCCGCAGGGGCCGACGAGGAGGACGACGACGATGAGGCTCCCGTCGACGACCGTTCGGACGGCGGAGACCGTGTGGCACCTCGGGCCGCAGAGGAGTTTTCGTGCAACGAGTGCTTTTTGCTGGTGCGGCGGAGCCAGTTCAGCGCCAAGCGGACCGATTGCCCAGGCGGACTCGATGGATCTGACTGCCCGGTGAAAAAGCAACTGGGCCTGGCCTAGATTCATCTTGGCGTGTCGGGTGCGCTTGCTGGAGTGATTGGGCCGGCTCGATGCTCGTGGAGCAACATGGGCGGGTGAGTGAAGAGAAGAAGCCCTTGGAACACGCGGTCGAACTTGCAGTGTTCGCGCCCATTGGATTCGCCCTCGAGGCTCGCCGCTTGCTGCCGTCGTTGGTCGAGCGGGGGAGGGCACAGGTCAACATGGCCAAGGTCATCGGCCAGTTCGCCGTGGCTCACGGCCAGACCACCGCTACCAAGCGGGTAAGCAAGGTCCAAGAGCAGGCCGAGGCGCTGCTCAACGAGTTCGGCCTCGGCTCTGTACCGCAGCGCGAACCAGTAGCGCCCGTCACGTCGCCAGCTGCCCGTGCTGCCACCGTGGCGGTTTCGGCGGCGCCGCCGGTTCGCTCGAGCGAGGCGGCGGCTGACCTTCCGATTGCCGACTACGACAGCCTGGCGGCGTCGCAGGTCATCCCAAGGCTGAGCGGTCTCTCTGGCCCTGAGCTCCATGCCGTCAAGGCGTACGAGCGTAGCCATCGGGGCCGCAAGACGATCCTTGGCAAGATCGCCCAGCTCGACGGCGCGTAGATCGTGGAGGCCGCCCGTCACGCCCGCCCGAGTGACCTCGAAGCCATCGCAGTGCTGGCGACAGAGGCGCGCGATGAGCTGGAGCAGCTTCGCGGGGGCGACGTGTGGCGGCTCCAGAGTGCCCGGACGGACCCCATCGCGGTGTCGCTCGGCCATGCGCTCGAACGCAGTGCTGAAGAGGGCCTCGTCGTGGTGGGAACCGTGCACGAGGTGGTGGTCGGCTACGGCGTCAGCACCATCGAGGTGGTCGGGGAGGGCGAGCGCCTTGCCGTGGTGACCGATCTGTACACCCATCCTGAAGCCCGGGGCATCGGCATCGGCGAAGCGATGATGAACTTGCTCATCGACCATGCCGTGGCCACCGGTGCGCTCGGCATCGATTCCCTTGCGCTCCCGGGCGACCGGGCCACAAAGAACTTCTTCGAGACGTTCGGCCTGAAGGCACGCGCCATCGTTGTCCATCGCTCGCTTCTCCCCGCGGAGGGCCGCACCGAGGAGACGGGAGCCGTCGATGACAGCGCCTGAGCTATGCGTCAGCGCCGTCGTGGTCGATGACGAGCGGCTCCTGCTGGTCCGTCGTGGCCGCGGCGCTGCCCAGGGCACGTGGGCGCTGCCCGGCGGCCGGGTAGCACCAAGGGAGACCCTCGTGGAAGCGGTGGTCCGCGAGCTCATCGAGGAGACGTCGATCGAGGGGATCTGCGGGGCGCTGCTCGGGGTCTGCGAACTCTCAGCGAGCGATGGTCCGCACCAGGTGATCCTCGGCTACGAGATGACGTTGCTCGAATCTGCGGATCCAATTGCGGGCGATGACGCAGCTGAGGCCCGCTGGGTGCCGCTCTGCGACGTTGGCGACCTCTCGCTGGCACCGGGACTAGCCGAGTTCCTCCACGACCATCAGGTGATCGCCACGATCACCTGATGATTGGGGAATCAGGGTGGGTCAGCGACCCTTCCATGCCGGCGGACGCTTCTCGATGAAGGCGTTGAGGCCCTCGCTGAAGTCCTCGGTGCCGAACATCTTGATGATGCCTTCGCTCGATCGCTTCCAGCCCTCGTCGTCGGGCGCATCGGTGGTCTCGATCACGATGGCACGGCTCTCTCGAACAGCGAGGGGAGCGGCCTCGGCGATCTGCTCGGCGAGCTGCAGGGCGCGGGCCAACGCTCCGCCCTCCGCTGCCAGGTGGTTCACCAGGCCGTACTTGTGCGCATCTTGGGCACTGAAATCGAGCCGGCCGGTGAGGGCGAGTTCCATGGCAATGTTGCGCGGGATCTTACGGGGCAGGCGGAAGAGGCCGCCGGCGGCCGCCACCAGGTTCCGCTTCACTTCGGGGATGCCGAACACGGCTGTTTCGCTTGCGACCACCATGTCGCAAGCAAGCACGATCTCGGTGCCGCCGGCGAGGGCGGGGCCGTCGACCGCAGCGATGACCGGCTTGGTGCGCTCGCGCTGCACGAACCCTGCGAAACCGCCTCGGGCAGTTGACATCCCGCCGGGATCGACGCTCATCTGCTTGAGGTCCGCGCCGGCGCAGAAGATCCAGCCCTTCTCGGTTTGGGCGCCGGTGATGATGCCAACCCACGCCGCATCGTCTTGCTCGAGGCGATCGATGGCTGCCTCGAGGCCCTGAGCCACGTCGGTGTTGACCGCGTTGCGGGCAGTGGGGCGATTGATGGTCATCACGGCAACGTGGCCATGGAGTTCGTAGTCGACGGTCATGGAGGCGACGTTACCGGCTACTTGACCGGTCAGTCAGGTTCGGCCGATGGCCAACTAGGGTCTGCCTCGATGTCGCCGCTGGCCCGCTCGTATGCCACCTGTCCGTACTGCCAGAGCACAGAGGTGGCCAGGCTCTACCTCGGGTCGGTCCATCTTGATTCCTGCGAGTGCGCGCCGTGCGGGGCGCGGTGGGACGAGGACCCGGTGACGGGCAGCTTCCGGGGGAGGGCCACCCGTTCTTCGGTGATCATTCCCCGAGACGACGCCTGAACTACGAGGTCTCGATCGAGCGTTCGGGCTCGTCGGTTGCGGGGTCGGCGCCATGATCGGGTTCGACGGCAGATGTGTCGGGCCCGTCGACCGGCGTGGCATCGACGGAAGCGGGTGCCTCGGTCTCGATGGTGGCCTCGGTCTCCGGCGGGGCTTCTGCATCGATCAGGACTTCCGCTTTCGTGGAGTCCGCGGCTGCAGCAGGAGCCGCTGTTGGTGCCGTGGGCGGCATGGGTGGCTTAGGTGGGCGGGGCTTGGCCCCACCGCGTCCGGTGGGACCACGGCCGCGGCCCTTTCGAGCAGGAGCCGCCGACGGGTCGATGCCGAATGCTTCGGCGACCTTGGGCACGCGGTCGGCCATGCGAGTGACGACGGCGACCAGTTCTTCGGAGGGAGCATCTGGCTTGGACGTCGGCGTCACCGTGAGGCGCACAGGGGAGAACGAGAGGGCGTCGAGGATGGTGGCCCAGCGGTCAGCAGCCGTGTCGGCGGTCAGTGCCCCACCGGCGGCATCGGCGAGCTTGGCGGCGAGATCCGCGGGCAAGGGTGCTCCCGCCTTCGGTGGCCGTGAGCTGAGGCGCAGCGCGCGCACGACCCTGCCTTCGGTCAGCGTCTCGGCCAACTCGGTCAGCCAGGCGTTCTGCTCGCCTTCGAGCCGTCCGGCCAGCCCAGTGCGCAGTTGCTCGGCGAGCAGGAGTGCTTCTTCGCCTTTGGCGTTGCTCTCGGCGGCGACGACGACTGATCGGAGATCGCGAAGGTCCAGCTCCGCGAGGTCGCGAATCGCCGCTTCTGCTTTGTCAAGCCATTCTGCCGCGCGCAGATCGGGGAGCAGCCGCTCGGCGATGGCGAGGAGCGGGTCGGCGGCAAGCTCGCGACCACCTGCGAGGCGTGCCTGCTCGTTTTGCTTCTCGACGGCTTGACGGACGGCCGGGATGCCACCGATCAGCAACTGCTCGGCAATGACCTGCTCAGCACCGTCGAGAGCCTCGATAGCCACCTTGCGATGCGTGCGGCCAGCGCGTAGGCGCTTGGCCTTCGGCTTCGGCGGGGGAGCGGGGCGATCTCGGCGCGGTCGGTCTGGGCGGTTGGCGCCTTCGCCATCGCGTCGCGGTCCACGGTCGCCGTCTGGCTTGGGACGGCGGTCGCCATCGGGCCGGGGCCGCCGGTCGCCGCTAGGACGGTCGCCACCAGCGCGGTTGCCACCCGGACGGTCGCCGTCGCGGCGTGGTCCACGGTCCTTGCGGTCTCCGCGGTCTCCGCGGTCTCCGCGGTCACCTCGTTCGCGCCCGC
>Ga0105044_10003127_pt1 | contig 22648 bp, 21 predicted proteins | sample MAT01_FD_78092 | JGI IMG/M metagenome (GOLD analysis project Ga0105044, IMG submission 78092) | Freshwater microbial communities from Lake Fryxell liftoff mats and glacier meltwater in Antarctica - MAT-01 | ecosystem: Environmental > Aquatic > Freshwater > Ice > Liftoff microbial mat | place...
CAATTCTATACTGGTCATCAAATTCATCAATGTAGCTGGAACACCAGGTGCAGTGGTGGAAATTCCTGCAGCACCTGCTATTGGATTTGCGATTTTATTGATTCCACTTTTTGATACACTACGCGTTTTTGGACTTAGAATCCTCGATCGCAGGTCCCCGTTTAGTCCAGATAGAAACCACGTTCATCATTTTTTGCTCGATCTTGGTTTCAGCCATAAAAAAGTAACCATGTGTTGTGTTGGTACAAACGTTGCATTTATTGCGTTAGCCATCATCTTGAAAGATTTGGGCCCTACTGTTGTGATTGGTATTTTGCTGGTGAGTGCGGGATCCATGATCAGTTATGTATATTACCTCCGCCAAAAAAGAAGACAAAGTTTTGTTGAGCACAAGGAAAGCCAGGAGCTCATCAAACGCCATAAAATTTTAAATCTGGTTCCCGAATCAGTAGAGGCCGAATAATTTCCATCATTTCTTATTTGTACAATCGTTCAGAATTGTTACTTCAACCAGAGCAGATTTTTCTATAAATTTGCAGCCAACTATTTATATTATGTCAGAAGATTTAAATATTGTATTAGAAGATGCAGCGCAAACAATGGCAAAAGCCATTCAACACCTCGAAGCCGAATTGGTAAAAATCAGGGCTGGGAAAGCCAATCCTAACATGTTGGATGGCATCACCGCCGATTACTATGGTTCCCCTACTGCTATCAGTCAGGTGGCTAATATCACTGCATTGGATGCCAGAACCATTTCTGTGCAGCCATGGGAAAAAAATATGTTGCAGGTGATAGAAAGAGCGATCATCGCTGCGAACATTGGTATCAACCCTCAAAATGACGGAGTCACCATCCGGTTATTTTTACCGCCACTTACGGAGGAACGCAGAAAAGAACTGGTAAAAAGATGTAACGGAGAAGGTGAGCAAGCAAAAGTATCTATCCGCAATATCAGAAGAATAGCCATTGAGGATGTAAAAAAATTACAGAAAGATGGCTTGAGCGAAGATGCAGCCAAAGATGCAGAAGCAGAAGCACAAATAATGACAGATAAACACATCGGTCTTATAGAAAAATTATTGACGGCGAAGGAAAAAGAAATCATGTCGGTATAGGGCTATTGCACAATTCACACCTTAAGCAACAACTAATTTGACCGAGGGTTATTGACGTTATTTATTAGAGGAAACCGGTGTTGAAATTAAGCTCGTTTATACAAAAAGCTTTTGTATGCAATCAACAAAAGAAACATGGTTTCTGTTAATGTCGGTACCTCTTTACCTGATCCTTATAGCAACAGAGATTGTAGTGAGCAACTGGAAAGGCCACCGCTATTACAGCATCAAAGATACCCTCCAAAACATCTACCTTACGATTAGCAATGGTTTGCTCGACTTAGTACTGCGAAGCATTTTTTACGTAACTATTTTATTGTGGTGTTACGAGCATCGCTTTTTCAGCATCCAAAACATTTATTGGTATTGGTTCCTGCTTTTTATATTAGAAGATCTGGCATTTTACTTCGAACACAGGATCGATCATTTTTGCCGTTTGTTTTGGGCGGTGCACGTTACCCATCATTCATCTGAGGAGTTTAACCTTAGTACAGGATTTAGATCTTCGGTTTTTCAACCCGTGTACCGCTTTGCGTATTTTATTCCGATTGCCTTGACGGGTTTTCATCCACTCGACATCGTTTTTATGTACTCCATTACCCAAACATATGGCATTTTGGTTCATACCCGGTACATCAAAAAAATGCCGGGGTGGTTCGAAACGGTTTTTGTAAGCCCAAGTCACCACCGGGTACATCATGCCAGCAACATTACTTATCTCGATAAAAATATGGGGATGTGCCTCATCATTTGGGATAAACTATTTGGAACTTTTCAAAAAGAATTAGACAGCGAGCCGGTCGTATATGGGCTCACCAAACCAATAGAACACCCGCGGAATCCGATTCAGGTAATTTTTCATGAATGGCAACAACTGGCAAAAGATCTTCGCAAAAGCAATCACATTGGCCATCAAATCAAATACTTGTTGATGCCTCCTGGATGGAGCCATGATGGAAGCAGTAAAACAGCCAGGGAACTCAGAAAAGAATCAAACCAGCCAGCCAATTCTGCAGGATGAATGAATAGGATGCTTAATTTTACAGAATGCAAATGATTTCTGTAACAGACAAAAGAACGGAGACGCTTTTTTTAAGCATACCCTTAATGATCTACGCAAAAGATCCCAATTGGATACGACCACTTAACAAAGATATTCTGGATGTTTTTGATCCCAAAAAGAATAAGGCGTTTCGTTTTGGAAAGGCAACAAGATGGATACTACAAGACAATGCGGGTAAAAGCATTGGAAGGATTGCTGCATTTGCCAACGACAAATATAAAAACAAAGGAGATGATATTCCGGTAGGGGGCGTCGGATTTTTTGAATGCATCAATGACCAATCTGCGGCTAATTTATTATTCGACACTGCTAAAAATTGGTTGCAACAGCAGGGCAAAGAAGCCATGGATGGACCCATCAATTTTGGAGAAAGAGACCGTTGGTGGGGATTAGTGACCAAGGGATACATGGAACCCTTGTATTGCATGAATTATAATCCTCCTTACTATGTGAACCTTTTTGAACAATATGGTTTTAAAGTATTTTTTGAGCAGGTTTGTTTCGACATGGAACCCAAAAAAAAACTAACACAAAAAATCTGGGAGCGGCACGATGAGTTGTCTAAAGACGCTGCCTTTTCTTCTTCTTATATCAGAAAAAATGAACTGGAAAAATTCGCCAACGATTTTGCGATCGTGTACAACAAAGCATGGGCAGGCCATGGTGGGCTTAAACAAATGAACAAAGAACAAGTTGTGCTGATGTTTAAAAAGATGAAGCCTGTGATGGATGAAAAAATTGTTTGGTTTGCCTATTACAACAACGATCCGGTGGCCATATTCATTAACCTGCCCGATCTAAACCAGTGGTTCAAACACCTCAATGGGAAGTTTGGATTACTACAAAAGCTGCAATTCCTTTGGCTGAAGCAATTCAAACCTAATAAAAAGTTTACCGGCCTTGTGTTTGGGATAGTTCCTGAATGGCATGGAAAAGGAGTTGATGCCTACATTATTGCAGAATCTGCCAAAGTAATTCAGTCAGACGCCTGCTCTTATAGCGAATATGAAATGCAATGGATAGGTGATTTTAATCCCAAAATGCTCAATGTAGCCAGCAGTATTGGAGAAGTAACCACCAGCAGAAAACTTTGTACCTACCGGCTTTTGTTTGATTCAACAAAAGAATTTAAGCGTCATCCTTTTTTGTAAGTGCTGAACCCGCACAATCTTGTTTATCTTTGAAAACAGCCCATTCAGGAAAATGAAAGTTCTTTTCTCAGATCAGGATAGCAGCAGCATGTCAGCATTACGAATCAATTATTATGGAAAAATTTATTGTATCTGCCCGTAAATACAGGCCACAGAATTTTAGTACGGTGGTAGGGCAATCGCACATCACTACAACTCTAAAAAATGCCATCAACAACAACCAGTTGGCGCATGCATTTTTATTTTGTGGGCCCAGAGGAGTAGGCAAAACCACTTGTGCAAGAATTTTGGCAAAAACCATTAACTGCGAAAACAAAACGGCTGAAGGGGAAGCTTGTAATACCTGCAATAGTTGTGTTTCATTTGATGCAGGCACCTCTCTGAATATCCATGAATTGGATGCTGCCAGCAACAACTCTGTAGACGATATCCGTGCATTGGTAGATCAGGTGAGGTTTGCACCACAGGCCGGACAATACAAAGTCTATATTGTGGATGAGGTTCATATGCTCAGCGCATCGGCCTTTAATGCATTTTTAAAAACGCTGGAAGAGCCGCCGCCATTCGCCATCTTCATTTTGGCTACCACAGAAAAACATAAAATTTTACCGACCATTCTGAGTCGCTGCCAAATTTTTGATTTTAAAAGAATCACCACCAATGATACCGTAGAACACCTGATGGAAATATGCGAAAAGGAAAAAATTGATGCAGAGAAATCGGCCCTTCATGTGATTGCACAAAAAAGTGAGGGATGTATGAGAGATTCTTTGAGCATTTTGGATAAGATCGTAAGTTTTACCGACGGCCATCTCACTTACAGCAATACATTGGAGCACCTCAATATTCTAGACGAGGATTATTATTTTAAATTGCTCGAATACTTACAACAACAACAACTCAGCGATGCATTGTTATTGTTGGATACTATCCTGCAAAAAGGATTTGAGGCCGATAGTTTTCTGGAAGGATTCGCAGAATTTATCAGAAACCTTTTGGTAAGCAAAGACCCAAGAGCCATTGCGCTGTTGGAGGTTGCGGAAGATTTCAAAGACAAATACCTGAATTGGGCGCAGAAAACAGACTTAGGCTGGATTTTATCTAGTCTAAACATTCTTACAGAAGCAGCCACCGGTTACAAAACATCCCGCAACAAAAGGCTGTTTACAGAAATGGTACTCATCAAATTAAGTTATTTGCAGCAGGCGCTCGAATTGGAAACCAATGCCGGCAGTTCTGGTAAAAAAAAACTAACGGATAATGTAAAAGCGGTTTCTTTCCGTTCGATTGGAATTAGACCAGATCTAAAAGCTGAAAAAAAATTGAATACTACTCCTGTAAAGGAAGCTAGTATGAAGGTGCAACAACCAGCATCCAATACATCCAGGCACAGCTCGGTAACACCGGCCACTTTACCAGTTGCCAATCACACAAATGCCGATAACGCTGATAACAATAGAACGTCGCCAACTACCCTAACTTCATTAAAAAGCATTCGGGAACAAATGGCCAAAAAACATGGTTCAGGCAATTCTCAGGAGGTAATTGCGCTCACAACAGAAAAATTACAGGCAGCATGGGATGATTACATAGCAATGCTAAAAGCCAATAAAAACCACTCTAGCGTTAGTATTTTTAAAATGGCTACTCTGGAAATAAGGGACGAGCAGTTTTTCTTCATCCACACCGGCAACAACATGCAGCAAAAATTCATTGAGGTGGAGAGGTCCAATCTGATTGAATTTTTAATGAAGTATTTCAACAACCGTCTTTTATCCTATCAAATTTTAGTGAAAGAAGCTTCGCCAGAACCTGAGGATGACAATGGGCCAGAATTGACTAAAAAACAAAAATACCAGTTGATGATAGAGCAGTATCCCAACATTAAGATACTAAGAGACAGGATAAGGCTGGAACTAGAGTAAAACTGAAAAAAAATCAACAAATTACCAGGCTAAAATGCCTGAATGCTTCACGGATGTGCGGTTTTTGCATTAATTTCGGGCTTCTAAAAAATATACAAACGAACAATACTATGGCAGAAGTAATACGCATGCCGCTTTTGAGCGATACGATGACAGAAGGGAAAATAGTAGCATGGAACAAGCAAGTGGGCGATAAAGTAAAAGCAGACGATGTACTGGCGGATGTAGAAACAGATAAAGCCACGATGGAAGTGAACGGATATGTGGATGGAACTTTGCTTTACATTGGAGTGCCAGCCGGAGAAGCGGCCAAGATAAACCAAATCATTGCCATTGTGGGTAAGGAAGGAGAAGATTATACATCACTCTTGGATGGTGAAGCGCCGGCAAAAGCTGCTGCTCCCGAAGCTGAACCAACTGTGGCTAAAACAAATGAAGCTCCTGCGGCCGCGCCTGCCGCAAAGGTTGCCCTACCAGCAGGGGCCAAAGAAATACGCATGCCTTTGCTCAGCGATACCATGACAGAAGGTAAAATTGTAGCCTGGAATAAAGCGCTGGGCGATACAGTGAAAAGTGACGACGTACTAGCCGAAGTGGAAACAGACAAAGCCACCATGGAAGTAGTGGGATATGAAGAAGGAACCCTGCTTTACATAGGCGTTGAAGCTGGCAAAGCGGCAAAAATCAACGAAATTATTGCTATTGTAGGCAAACCGGGCACCGATGTAAGCGCCTATATTGCTGCAGAAAAAGCAGGAAGCAACAACGTTGCTGCCCAAAACAGCACAGCTGCGGCTGCCGTTACGCCGGAAGTGGCATCCACTCCCACACCAAAGCCGGAAGCGGCAGAGAGCCATAACGACCATTCCGATGGCAGAATTAAAGCATCGCCGCTGGCGAAAAAATTAGCGGCCGATAAAGGCATCGACATAAGCAAAGTGAATGGTAGCGGAGATGGCGGCCGGATCACAAAAAAAGACATTGATAGTTTCGTACCTGCAGCCGTTCCAACAGCGGCCCCTGCTGCTACAAACGCAGCAACTGCAACTGCGCCAACTTTTACAGCCATTGGGCAAGAAGGGCACACAGATGTGCCACTAACGCAAATGCGGAAAGTAATTGCCCGCAGGTTGGGAGAAAGCATGTTCAGCGCACCGCATTTTTACCTAACCATGGAAGTGAACATGGACAACGCTATGGCCGCCCGCATTGCCATGAATGAAGTGAGTCCGGTAAAGATATCCTTCAATGATATGCTCATCAAAGCAAGTGCAATGGCACTTCGCCAGCACCCAGATGTTAACAGTAGCTGGATGGGTGATTTCATTCGCCAGAACCATCACGTTCACATCGGTTCAGCAGTGGCGATGCCAGAAGGTTTGATTGTTCCTGTGATCCGTTTTGCAGACCAAAAATCATTGTCGCAAATTGCTGCCGATGCCAAACAACTATATGCAAAAGCAAAAGATAAAAAATTACAACCCAACGAATTTAGTGGCAATACCTTCACCATTTCTAATTTAGGGATGATGGATATTGAAGAATTTACCGCTATCATTAATCCGCCAGACAGCGCTATTTTAGCAGTGGGCAGAATCAAAGAGGTAGTGGTTAAAAAAGGAGAAGGCTTTGGCGTAACGAACGTGATGAAATTAACCATGAGCTGCGATCATCGCAGCGTTGATGGTGCTGTGGGAGCGGCGTTTCTCCAAACATTAAAGAAATACATGGAGAACCCGGTGACTATGCTGGTGTAACAAGAACAGAAATTTATTTAGTAAAGCGTTTGCATTTTATTTGTAAACGCTTTTTTACTTTTAGCAAATGAAACAACGACTGGTTATTTTATTGTTACTCTTCGGATTTAATGCAACAGTGTTTGCGCAAGATCTAACGGGCACCTGGAGAGGCCTATTTAACGATTTTAAACTCGTGCTTATACAAAAAGGCGACTCTTTGTTTGGGTATAGTTACGATACGGGTATGGGCTTTTGTGAGGCGCATTTTCTCGGAAGTTTTCAGCAGGAAAAAAAATTAATCAAAGGAGAAAATACCGGGTTCATTAGAAGAACTGCCTCGCATGGTCTCAGCAGCTATTCATTAATCTACTCTGCCGATACCGGGGGCGAGTACCTAAAAGGAAGTATTGGCGCAAAAGGAACGGCGCTTAAAATACTCTCCTTTGGAATGAGAGAAAGGGTGGCCTACAAAAAAGTTTCCAACAGGGTAGATACAACCACTTTTATGGCAAAGCGGTTGTCGGGTAAACCCGAAGAATCTGCACCCGAAGAAACAAAGCCGGCATTGGCGGAAATGGAGAGCCAACCCATTATTGCTCTTACAACGGATGTACTGACGGTAGAAAAAGAGAAAAGAAAAACCACCTTATTTAAACGAATCGAAACCAGTGTAGATAGTATTACGCTCCGGCTTTACGACAATGGCACCATCGACAATGACACCGTAACGGTATTTTACAATGGAAAAATAATTCTGGAGCGATTGGGTTTAACCGCCACCATATACGAAATCCGCATTGCTGTAAATGAGTCTTTTTACACCCAAAGAATAGAATTGATGGCCAACAATTTAGGCAGCATTCCACCCAATACTGCCAACCTGGAGATCAAAGCTGGGAAGTCGACCTACACCCTTCGGGTGGCAGCCGACTATACCGTGAATGCTGGCATTGACGTCCTTTATAAAAAACAGGAATAACAGGAAAATTTATTTTCATATTTTTTTGAAACTTCAGAAATATAGTCTAATTTCGATATGTAATCAACAACAATCATGAAATTAGCAGAAGCAAAACAACAATTTATCAGCAGTTGGGGAGCATTCGGAACCCAGTGGGGAATCAACCGCACGATGGCGCAAATTCATGCCTTGTTGCTGGTAAGCGCGCAACCCATTACGCAAGATGAGATGATGGAAGAGCTGAGTATTAGCCGCGGAAATGTAAATATGAACATCCGGGAACTGATAGGTTGGGGATTGGTTGACAGGGTGATCATTGCCGGAGAAAGAAAAGAATATTTCACGGCCGAAAAAGACATTTGGAAAGTAGCCACCAAAATAATAAAAGAGCGTAAAAAAAGGGAACTGGATCCCATGATCAAACTGTTGAGCCAGCTCGAACACATTGAAGGCGACAAAAAAGACAAAGAAGTGCAGCAGTTTACACAGGTGGTGGGCAGTATTAAAAAACTGGGGCTACAGGCCGACAAAACCCTTGATGTGATGATCAAAGCAGAAGAGAACTGGTTTACCGGTAGTATTCTTAAAATGTTGAAATAAGTGTATAGCCGGATAATATTACCGGCTATTATTTTGAGATATACTTTCATTTTTTTCTGAAATGTCTAAATTTACAGATATGAAAACTTTTAAAAAAATAGATTGTTGGATCAATCTCTTATTGATTGGGTTTTTCCTTGTGTACAGTTTTATAAAACTGGACCATAGTTTTTTATATGGCTATTGTATAGTGGGAAGCTGGCAGATCATCAGCATGTTGGTACACGCATACAAAGGGTATTTTGTATCTAAGCACCATGCAAGGTATTATTACCAGGCAATTATTATGATACTGCTCGCCAGTTTACTAATAGGCTGGATCATTTATCCGGTAGCATTTGCAATTCTATTCGCCTTATTGTTTACAGCACCAGCGCTGGCTGTTATCTATAGCGTGATCTGTTACAAAGAGCTTACCATCAAAATGAAACGACCACTTCATGATTTAAAATAATCTTTTCACCTTTAAATATTGTTGTATGAATCACATTATCATCACTTATTGTTGTTACCTGGTCATCAGTATTAGCCTCACCATTTGGGTAGCCAAAACGTTGTTTAGGAATGGAAAAATATTTTTGTACGATATATTCCACGGTAACAAAGAGCTGGCTGACAGTGTAAACAATTTGTTACTAGTAGGTTTTTATCTGATCAATGTGGGCTATGCTGTATATACTTTACAGATCCACGATCCTATCTTAAATGTACAGGAAGTGGTAGAAAATCTTAGTTTAAAAATTGGTTTAATCATTTTGATATTAGGTGCGATGCACTTTTTAAACTTGTACATATTTTTCAGTTTACGAAAAAAAGCCATGAACCAACCCAAAAAAACCATTATCAATATCCCTTCTTAAATCATACCAGATGAAGCAAGAAACAACCATACTCATCTACGATAACGACTGTTTGCTGTGCAAAACCTATACGGGTATTTTCGTAAAAACGGGTTTGTTACCAGCATCGGGCAGGCAACATTTTAATTCCGTTGATCCGAAAATATTTTCGCTGGTGGACAAACAAAAATCCAACAATGAAATTCCGTTCATTGATCTAAATCAACAAAAAGTTTGGTACGGCGTTGATGCTTTGCTAGAGATACTGGGAGCAAAGTTTCCGCTCCTTAAAAAATGGGGGAACCTTCCTCACATAAAATGGAGCCTGCAACGTTGTTATAAATTGATCTCTTATAATCGCAAAGTAATAGTAGCCGCTGCTCCTGCTGCAGGCTACGATTGCAGTCCGGATTTTAATCTTTTTTACAGAATTTTTTGGTTACTGCTATTGTTTGGTTTTCAATGGTGGATGTTGCTTCCTATATATGAAGTGGTATTCGTCACAAATAATTTCCGGCAGGTCAGCTTTGATCAGGTTCGAATAATTTACCTAAGTGTTTTAAGTCTCGGTGTAATATTTTCACTAAATGCAGGAAAGCAAAAAGGGATGGAATTTATGGGGCAGTGGATGATGACGATTACAATCAATACCCTGTTATTTCTTCCAGTAAGTGTATTCCATACCATCGGCATTGCAGTATCACCAGCTCTTGTATATTTTTATGGTGGAATGGCCTCATTATTTATGTGTAAAGAGGGAATTCGCCGAATGCGCTATTTAAAATTTTTGCCCAAACATGAATGATAAACAGCACCCCACATGGCGATCGCTTAAGCACTGGCTTTTATCTGCTTTATCTTAACATTCAATTTACAATGACACGTGGGAGAAGAACTTTAATTAAAGTAACTTGCGGGTAGTGAACAAGCAAGCAGTAATATTATTTGACGGTGAATGCAATCTCTGCAATGGATCCGTGCAATTCGTGATTCGTAACGATAAAAAAAAGTTGTTTCAATTTGCCTCTTTACAAAGTGAGGGCGGTAAAGCCTTGTTAGAAAAATACGGGTTAAACAGCAACGACCTCAACTCCTTTATACTGATACAAAACGATAAGGCCTACTTCCAATCAACCGCTGCATTAAATGTTGCCAGCCAATTATCTGGCGTTGTTAAATTATTAGCCGGTTTTAAAATTGTACCACCCTTTATACGTGATGCCGTTTATAAGTTCATTGCCAAAAACAGATACAAATGGTTTGGGCAACGAGATGCTTGTATGATACCAACACCTGAATTAAAATCCAGATTTTTAAACGATTGATCCATGAAAAAGAAAACCCTTGTTTTAGGCGCTTCCGATAACCCAGGCAGATACAGCTACCTCGCGATCAAAAAACTTACCCAACATGGCCACCCGGTAGTAGCTATTGGCAGAAAAAAAACGCAAGTAGGCATTACCGCTGTAGAAACAACAATGATTCCCATCACAGATGTTGACACAGTGACGCTGTACCTAAACCCCACCAACCAACAACCTTATTACAATTATATCCTTGATTTAAACCCTAAAAGAATCATTTTCAATCCCGGTACTGAAAACGATACATTGGTAGCAATGGCGGAAGAAAGGGGAATAGAGGCCCTTTATAACTGCACCCTGGTAATGTTATCGACCCATCAATTTTAAAAGAATCAGACCCCACTTTAAAAAAAATTCGTTTCTACATAATAAAAGTCTAAAGCAGTCGTTTTAACTGTTAGAACTCATATCCAATTTATCTTACCAAAAATCAATACCATGTTATTTGCAAAAAAATACATGATCTTGCTACTGCTTTGCCTAACAACTGCCGTAGCGTCTGCACAAAACAAAGCCGCATTAACTGCCGACTTTGCCCACTTATCCAACAGCATATCTTTCAAAGAAAACATTCTTTCTGAAACTTTTAGCAAGCAAGAAGGCCAAAATATTGATGTAAACTTCAGCGCTGCATTCAATTTTCCAGGTACTGTCATCGGTCAGCAAAAGGTTTATGATAATCTTCATACCATCATCATTCGCTCTTCAGACTATAACGCAGCTCTACTTCAAATTTCCAAACAAATGAAGGCGGATGGAAGTATTTCTTATACTGGAAGAATTTTCAGCAATGGAGGTTCAGATGGTTTCAGCATTGTAACAGATGCCAAAGGAGATTATCAATTACAAAAATTTGAAAAAGCGGTAGTACTACAAGACTGCCATATACAATAACAACAAGCGTCAATAGAACGGCCCTAACGTTCCATCCAATATCCATAACTCATACACTAAGTAAAACTGAACACCATGAAAAACCTTTACGTCAGCTTAATTTTACTCGCAGCAATGCTCCAGCCCGGTGCATCCAAAGCACAAGTGGCCAAATTGAATAGTTTATCATCAGCAGAAGCAACCATCTATCTTGATTTCGACGGACACCAAGTGCAAAACGCTGCCTGGAACAATGGTAATCCTATTAACTGTTTACCGGCACCTTTTAGCAGCACACAGATCAATGAAATTTTTGGAAGGGTATCAGAAGATTTTCGTCCATTTAATTTAAATGTTACAACAGATGCTGCAAAATTTACAGCAGCTCCACTCAATAAAAGAATGCGTATTGTGGTAACACCCACCAGCAGCTGGTATCCAGCGGGTGTAGGCGGTGTGAGTTATGTTGGCTCTTTTACCTGGGGAGACGATACACCCGGGTTTGTGTTTACCGACAGGTTAAACAGCCACGTAAAATACACTTCTGAGTGCATCACGCATGAATCGGGACATACCGTAGGCTTATCACACCAGTCTAAATACGATATCAACTGTAATTTGTTAGCACAGTATCATGATGGCTTAGGTAGCGGAGAAATTAGCTGGGCACCAGTCATGGGCAACAGTTATCACCGCAACATGACGGGCTGGAACGATGGCCCTACCCCTTTTGGTTGTGCCAATACACAAGACAATTTGACCATCATCACCAATATCAATGGATTTGGATTTAGAGCGGATGATTACACCGACCAAATGAACAACAACAGTTTTTCACTTACCGGCAGTTCTTTTAGTGCCGCGGGAGTGATTACTACTAATTCAGACAAAGATGCATTCAAATATGAGTTAACAGAAAATACAAACCTCAACTTTGACATCAAACCATTTAACGTGGGAGGAAACGCAGGCGCTAATTTAGATATAATGGTAGAATTGTACAAAGGTAATACGTTGATCAGAACCTACAGCCCTGAAAACTCTTTGAGTGTATCTGCGGATACCATGTTAAACGCAGGCACCTATTATTTCCTCGTATCAGGTGTTGGCAATGTGAACACCAATGATTATGGTAGCCTGGGATCTTACAGCATCATAGGTTTCAGAGGGGCGTTAGCCATCCATGACATCACACTCAATGGTACGGTGCAAAAAAACAAACACCAACTCAAATGGACCATTACTGCTGATGAACCCATCAAAGAACAGGTGATAGAAATTTCTTTTGATGGAATAAATTTTAAGCCCCTTTCCACAATAAACGCTTTGAACAAAACGTTTAACTATACAACAAACCAAAACGGCAATATCTATTACAGATTAAAAGTTACCTCTGTTATTGACCAAACTGCTTACTCAAATATCATAGCACTTAAGTCAACAGTTGCCACAGAAAAATTATTTATTGTATCTACTTTGATACAGAATGATATTACTGTAAACGCTGCAGAAAACTTCAACTATCGTTTAATGGATGCCAACGGCAGATTCATTGCTCAGGGAATCGGACTGAAAGGAACGAACCGTATCGATGTGTCTAAACAATCGGGTGGACTGTATGTGCTGCAACTGATGAACAACAACGAACAACAAATAGAACGTATTATAAAACAGTAAGGTAGATTCATGTGTAAGTTTAGGGGACAGCGTTAGGGGCTGTCCTCTTTTTTTATGTATATTCCGTCCTCTTCTTCATTTTTCCACTTTTCCACAAAACACCAACAGTTAACCATTCCTTTATATTCTTTGTTGTATTAATAGGTAACTTTAAAAAACCTAAAAATTATGCAGTGGAGAAAATTCAATGGCGACCCTATTGAACTGCCCATCAAAAATGCAGTGGAGCAGGTCATTATCAGAGAAAGCGAAGCCGGCAACAACCTCAAAGTTTGCATTGGCACCGACAGTCAGGTAAAAGGCAAAATCACCGAATTTGCCACTGTGATTGTTTTTTTACGCGAAGGACGCGGCGGTTTCATGTTTTTGCACAACGATTCTACTACCCAGCAATACAGCATTAAAGAAAGGATGCTGGTAGAAGTAGCCAAAAGTATTGAAATTGCTTACGAATTGTGCGACCTGTTTACGACACATGATGTAGACATGGAAGTGCACGCTGACATCAACACCAATCCGCAATTTAAAAGCAATGAAGCATTAAGAGAGGCCATGGGATATATTCTTGGGATGGGCTTTGCATTCAAAGCCAAGCCGGAAGCCTTCGCCAGCAGTAGTTGCGCCAACAAAGTGGTGAATTAATAACTGCCGGAAAAATATAACACCTGGATTATTGGTCGAACCTTAAAAACTGTCATCGGTCAAAAAATGAACTCACCTGCAGATGTGAGATCAATATCCTTTACACTTTACTCTGCCTTTTTTTTGAGCTCTTCATTCATTTCGTTGATGTAATTCAGGAGTTTATCTCTACCCGATTTTTTAACAGCGCTGGTTACAAAGTGCATGGGTAGAAACATCCAGGTTTTGCGCATGGCATTCAAGAAATCTTTTACATTTTTATTGACGATCCGTTGCGATTCTTTATCGGCTTTTGTAAACACCAAGCTAAATGGTACTTCCCATTTTTTTAAATTTTCTAAAAATTCCAGGTCAATTTTTTGGGGCGTATGCCTGGCATCGATCAACACGAATACCTGCGATAAATTGGGTCTTTTGCGCAGGTAATTTTCAATCATCTGTTCCCACCTGCGCCGACTGCTGATGCTCACTTTTGCAAAACCATATCCTGGCAGATCCACCAAAAACCAATTGTACACGGTTTCGTATTTTTTATTTTCCCCGGTTGTACCGCTGCTGATCACGTCAAAATGATTGATCAATTGCGTTTTGCCGGGAGATGAAGAAGTTTTAGCTAGTTTTTCGTTGTTGCACAGCATATTAATCAACGAAGATTTGCCCACATTACTCCTTCCAATAAAAGCATACTCTGGTTTGGTGGGTTCCGGGCATTTCTCAAATTCCGGACTGCTGATAATATAAACGGCTTTTTTAATATGCATAACGCGAAATTAGGGGGCAAATTTAACTTTTCTGCTTTTATCATTGTTAGATGTCAGAAACCCCTCAATTGTAAACGACGTATATTTGCACCCGATCATGACAAAATTTGCACACGACACTGTAGTTCCTGATAAAGCATCCTTGCAACCAAAAAAAGAACAGGTAGCTACGATGTTTGATGACATTGCTTTCCGTTACGATTTTTTAAACAGATTCTTAAGCGGAGGGATCGATCTTTGGTGGAGAAAAAAGGCATTGACTTATTTAAAGAAAAAAGATCCCAAGATCATGCTGGATGTAGCCACCGGAACTGCGGACGTAGCAATTATGGCGGCTCGTTTGCTACATCCTACCCATATCACCGGGATTGATATCAGCGATGGCATGTTGGATATCGGCAGAAAAAAAATACAAAAACTAGGTTTGACAAAATCCATCGAATTGTTAAATGGAGATAGCGAAGCAATAAATTTTGAAGACAACACGTTTGACGCGGTAACAGTGGCCTTTGGCGTAAGAAATTTTCAAGACCTGGAAAAAGGATTGGCCGAAATTTTACGGGTATTAAAACCTGGCGGGCAATTGGTGGTACTGGAATTTAGTAAACCAAAAGGGCAACCTGTTCAATCCTTCTATAACCTTTATATGAAAGTGGTGACCCCAAGTGTGGGCAAACTATTTTCGAAGAACCGCAAAGCTTATCAATACCTTGATGAATCTATTCAGCAATTTCCGGAAGGAAATCATTTTATCAGTATCTTGAACAACCTGGGATACCATCATACACAATACAAACCATTGAGCTTAGGAATATGCAGCATCTATTGCGGAGAAAAAAAATAATATTTTTACTGGCAGTCATTACTGCTATTTCTTTCTGTTCTTCGGCGCAGGTTCGTTACATCAACCTCGAAGACCATGATGAGAAATCTTTTCATTTTGGTATCAATGTGGGCGTCAACCGATCTCACTACAGCTTTACCCGTCATCCCCGGTTTTTACAATTCGACAGTGTTTTGGTAGTAGAAAGTGTGGGCAGTACTGGTTTAAACCTGGCATGGCTTGTGAACAAAAGATTGAGCAATCATTTTGATCTTCGTACTTTCCCCCTCAACTTAACCTTTACCGAAAAAGTATTTCAGTATTCTTTAAAATATCCCAACAGACCTGCCGGAGAAGATACCCTTACTATCCGGAAAGTGCAGGGTATTACACTTGCCTTACCCCTACAATTAAAGTTCAGCAGCGATCGTATCTATAATTTTAAAGTATATATGTTAGCCGGCGGTAAAGTAGAATATGATATGGCAGCCAGCAAGGGTGGTAAAAATTCAGAGGATTTAATGAAACTAAAGCCGATCGATTATGGGTTAGAATTGGGTATCGGATTCCATTTTTATTTTCCCGTTTTTGTACTCACGCCAGAGATCAAACTCGGCTGGGGACTTAACAATATGCACCGAAGAGATGCAGACCTCAAATACTCCAATGTCATTGATAAAATGAATGCCAGAGGCATTACATTTTCGCTCACAGTTGAATAAGAAAATAAAAGTTGACGACTGACCTTTGTATAGGTGCAATATCATAAACCCTGACACATAGATCGGGTTTTATTAGAAATCATAATTCCTTCTAAACATGTTCAATCGCATACCCGCACTGAACATCGTTGTATTTTGTTGCTTGCTGATACCAGCCAATTCATAATTGCGGTATAACATCGAAATTTCGAACATTAAATTTTCTTTCAACTCATAACTCACTTGCGCAAAACCATTGAAAACATTGGCTTGACGCCCACCTGCTACTTCAAACCCGTCGTTGGATGTTCGGGTTTGATAATTCCTGAAAATATTTCCCCCGAAATTTACACCGCCGCTGTCCAATCCTTGCTTGTAATAAATAGCCCTTGCGTACAATAGCCATTTAGGTGCGGGTTGATAATTAACAATCCCAATAAACTCCTGAAAGTTGGCACCTAAAGGATGAGCCAATGGTTGGTTGTAATGCGTGTAATTGCCAATGGTGTCTTTGTGAGAATAAGTAAACGGCCGAACTCTGTTGGTTTCAAACTGAAGGTCCAGGTTTTTTACACCAAAAGCATCAATATATTTAGCGCCTGCCTGCATGGCGAATTTGTTTACCCAACTGGTAGGATTGTTCCGTACCTCTTTTAAAATAAATTCATCTAACATGAACTGTCCGTAAAACTGCAAGCGGTGAGCTACATTAGCTTTAAAGTCGATACCAGCCACCGCATTGTCTGGACTCCCCACGGTACCTTCAATATGACGGTAAAAAATAATAGGATTTAGATATTGAAAATCGAAACGATTGGTTCTACCAAACACCACTCCTTCAAACAAACCAATGTTGAGCCAGCGGGTTACATTCATACTCAGGTGGTGCATGGCTGCATACTTGCGCGGTAACAGCGAATCCCCTTTTTTCGTAAACTGTGGCATCAGCTCCATAAAAATATTCTGATAGTTTAACTTCCAAATTTTGGTGTTGATTTTTGCAAAGAGGTAGCTGTTGCCCCAATCGCTTAGAAACAAACTGCGGTAGCCATTGCCAATAAAATTTTTATCGTAACCAAATTGAAAGTCGATAAACTTGGCTGCATTAAACGTAAAAGAACCTCTTGCATCGAAATAATCAACGGCCGTTCCCTTAAATGTTTTGAAAAATCCCATGCCAGGCACAGCTCTTAGTTCCTTAACCTTGTCTTGAAAAAAAGCGGGACCACGTTCCTGATTTTCTGTGATAAAAGAAGAAAACCCAATTTTATTACCGATCAACCCACGCACCATCACTCCTCTTGTATTCAGAAAAATATTTTCATCAGTTCCCGATTCTCTGGATTGCTGTAACTGCAACATAGGATTGACAGCCAGAAAAAAATCTTTGTTTTTTACTTCAAAAAAATTAGCCTTGGTTTTATAAAATGATTTGAGCACCGGCCGTTTGCTGTTAAAGTCTGACTGATCGGTAGTCACCCATTCGCTGTTATTGAGTAACAGGCTACGCAGGTTATGCTCGTCCACTTTCGATAAACTTAGGCCCGTCCAGTCTTTGTATTTATCTACCCCGTTGGAATCTAAATACCCCATTCTGGCGCTGTCCAAAAATTCGGCCTGCCGAACAATATATTTTCTGTTATAAGGTTTCAACGTAGAAAAATTCAGGTCGGTATTTCTTTGTTGTTTGATTTCGAGGCGATCTATGAAATGAACTTCTTTTGCGCCCTGATGGAAGTAAGTGGATTGTGCAGTAGCTGCAACGGGTAAAACAAAAAAGATAACTTTGAAGATGCTTTTAATAATTTGCATGTAGTTTTAGTTAAATTCAGATTTCATAATTCCAAGATATGCAAAAATACCTTTTTAAGAACATACAGATCGTGAATGAGGGCAAAATAAAAACGGCGGATGTTTTGATAGCAGATGGCCTCATTCAGCGGATCGATGCTAATTTAGAAGTAACCGAAAAGCTGATCGAGATAAATGGAGAAGGAAAACACTTGTTACCGGGTGTTATAGATGACCAGGTTCATTTTCGGGAACCCGGCCTCACGCACAAAGCCAATATCCATTCTGAAAGCAGGGCAGCCGTTGCGGGAGGCACTACCAGCTTTATGGAAATGCCCAATACCATACCCAATGCATTGACAATTGATTTGTTGGAAGACAAATACGAAATTGCCCGCAACAGCTCATTGGCAAATTATTCCTTCTTTATGGGGGTGAGTAACAACAACTCACAAGAGGCGTTGAAAGTAAATCAATTTAAAAAAGATATTTGCGGATTAAAAATATTTATGGGTAGCAGCACCGGCAACATGCTGGTTGACAGTCATACCACCCTTGATAAAATTTTCAGCGAATCGGAAGTATTGATCGCCACACACTGCGAAGACGAGCGGATCATCCGCAACAATTACGAGGCCATCAAAAAAACAGGTGTATTGCTTACTGCCGAACATCATCCCATTATCAGAGATGCAGAAGCCTGCTATGAATCATCATTAACTGCCATTCAGTTTGCAAAAAAATACAATACCCGTTTGCATATTCTGCACATTAGTACTGCCAAAGAATTACAATTGTTTGGCAATATGTTCCCTCTACCACAAAAAAGAATTACGTCGGAAGTATGTGTGCATCATTTACATTTTACTGCTGATGATTACGAACAACTCGGCTATAAAATAAAATGCAACCCAGCCATCAAATCGTCCGATAATAAAAAAGCATTGTGGGAAGCCTTGCTGGATGATCGGTTAGATGTGATCGCAACAGACCATGCGCCCCACCTTCTTTCAGAAAAACAAGGCCCTTATGAGCAGGCACATGCAGGTTTGCCGCTGGTGCAACACTCATTAGCGTTAATGTTATATTATCAACAACAGGGAATGATCAGCCTCGAAAAATTGGTGGAGAAAATGAGTCATGCAGTGGCGGATTGTTTTCAGATCAGCAACCGGGGTTATATAAGAGAAGGCTACCAGGCCGACTTGGTGATGGTAAACCTTCAGGAGGCCTACACTGTTGGTAAAGAAAATTTATTGTACAAATGTGGCTGGAGCCCGTTGGAGGGTTTTAGAATGCCGGCCAGTATTGAAAAAACAATGGTCAATGGACACATCGTTTATGAAAACGGACAGGTAATAGACTCTCATAGAGGACAAAGACTATCCTTTGACCGATCTTAACAAGCATTCATGGAAATAGACAAAACCACGCTCAGTGATCTTTCAATCTTTAATGGAGAAGAAGACTTCTCTGTGTTAAGCAGATTAAATCACACGCTCACCAGCAATGGCAAGGAACAGCTCAGGAAAACATTGGCAACTCCTTTACAAAAAATAGAAGACATCAGGGATGTACAACAAACGCTGCAATTGATCTTGCGTAAGGAAGCCGAATGGCCCCTGGCAGTAAGTAATGGAACAATCATGGTGGTAGAACGTTTTTATGAATACAATTTTGACCCACTGCCAAACGCCGTGACCAGTTTAACCGCTCTCAATTATAAAATGCTGCACGGGCCAGATTATTCGCTCATCAAGTATTCTATCATTCATTGTTTCGATTTCATCAAAGGCCTGCAACAATTTGTAGAAAAATTTCTTTCGGAAGCTGCCCCTACGCCTATCCGTAAGTACCTCGAGATCGTTAAAAAAACAATTGCTGTTGAACCGTTGCAAATCATTTTTCAGCATAAAAAATCAGAAGAGCTTACAATACCACAACAATTGCAATTAGGACAATTTATCCGCTATCATTTTAAAAATAACATGCTCACGTTGTTGGCCATACATGCACAATTAGATGCCTGGTACGGCATGGCCATCACTGTAAAAAAGTTGCAATTGGTGTTCCCCGAATTCATCGAAAGTAATGAACCCATTCTTGAAGCAAAAGGGCTTTATCATTTGTTGTTACAACAACCCGTACCGTATGATTTGCACATGAGCCCTTCCACTAATTTTATTTTTTTAACGGGGGCCAACATGGCGGGTAAAAGTACCTTTATCAAAGCGGTGGGTACGGCTGTGTTTTTAGCACATATTGGCATGGGTGTACCTGCACAACAAATACAACTTAGTTTGTTTGATGGCATGCTCAGTAACATCAATGTGATCGATAATATCAGCAAAGGGGAAAGTTATTTTTACAATGAGGTACAGCGCATCAAAGCAACCATCAGCAAAGTAAATGATAAACGCAAATGGCTCATTCTTATCGATGAGTTGTTCAAAGGTACCAATGTACAAGACGCCATGAAATGCAGTACTGCTGTGATAGAGGGCTTGCTTAAAATTAAAAACTCCCTGTTCATCCTCTCTACGCATTTGTATGAAATCGGAGAAGATTTGAAAAAACATTCCAACATCAGTTTCAATTATTTTGAAACGAATACGCAGAACGGACAACTCAGTTTTAATTATCAACTCAGGGGTGGCATCAGTAACGACCGGCTGGGCTATTTGATATTGGAACGAGAAGGTGTCACTCAAATGCTGAAAGATTTGTAATGCCGCTTCTCAACAACCCCATATTAAGCTTAACATCTTCCCCCTGCAAAGTCTGTTAGTCATTTGCGGAGGTTGTTGCCTGTGTAAAATCCCCTTTCATTTTCCAAAATCTTTATATACATTAGCTGTATAAAACCGTACCCATGCTCATCAAAACATTTGGCAGCGCCGTTTATGGCGTAGAAGCCATCACTATTACCGTAGAGGTAAACGTTAACAACAAAGGCAAAAACTACTACATTGTCGGCTTGCCCGACAACGCTGTGAAGGAAAGTTTACAGCGCGTAGAAAGTGCGATCAAAAATATTAGTTTCTACATGCCCCGCACAAAACTGGTGGTGAACCTGGCACCGGCCGACATTAAAAAATCTGGTTCTGCATTCGATCTTCCCATTGCCATCGGCACCATCGCTGCAACAGACCAACTGGAACATCCTGAGCGGCTTGAACATTTTGTGATCATGGGAGAACTCAGTTTAGACGGCACTATCCGACCCATCAAAGGCGCATTGCCCATTGCGATACAGGCACGCAAAGAAGGATTTGAAGGGTTGATTGTTCCGGCAGCCAATGCCCGGGAAGCAGCGATGGTGAACAGCTTAAAAGTGTATGGGGTGGCGCACATCAATGAAGTCATCCAGTTTTTTAAACAGGAAGATAGTCTTCAACCCACCGTGGTGGATACCAAGGAAGAATTTGCTATTGCTCAAAGCAGTTTCGACATAGATTTTTCGGAAGTAAAAGGACAAGAAAACATCAAACGGGCATTAGAAATTGCGGCCGCTGGTGGGCACAATGCTATTTTGATTGGTCCGCCCGGCGCTGGCAAAACCATGCTGGCCAAAAGGTTGCCCACTATTTTACCGCCGCTTACTTTACAAGAAGCATTAGAGACCACCAAAATTCACAGTGTGGCCGGGAAGTTGGCAGAGAATGCTACGTTGGTAAGCAGGCGGCCATTTAGGAGTCCGCACCATACTATTTCAGACGTGGCCTTGGTTGGCGGAGGCGGTAACCCTCAACCGGGTGAAATTTCTTTGGCGCACAATGGGGTGTTGTTTTTAGATGAGCTACCTGAATTTAAAAGAACGGTGTTGGAAGTGATGCGGCAGCCGATGGAAGAAAGAAAAGTGACCATCAGCAGGGCCAGGATAGCCCTGGATTTTCCGGCTAGTTTTATGTTGATAGCCAGCATGAACCCCTGCCCTTGTGGTTACTTCAATCATCCTGAAAGAGATTGTACTTGTGGGCCGGGGGTAGTACAAAAATACCTGGGAAAAATATCTGGACCGTTGTTAGATCGGATAGATCTTCATGTAGAAGTTACGCCGGTAGCCTTTAGTGAATTGTCTTCGGCACATTCCGCCGAAAAAAGCGAGTCCATCAGAGAAAGGGTGATCAGGGCCAGAGAGATACAGGCCGAACGATATAAGCATACCGAAGGCGTGTACGCCAATGCGCAGATGAGCAGCAAAACGCTGAAACAGATCTGTGCCATTTCTGCTGCGGGTGCCAGTTTATTGAAAGTAGCCATGGAGAAGTTAAACCTGAGTGCCAGGGCCTACGACCGCATTTTAAAAGTGAGCAGAACGATTGCTGATTTAGACAACGTTGCAGATATATTGCCGGAGCATTTAGCGGAAGCCATACAGTATAGAAGTTTGGATAGAGAGGGATGGGGAGCTTGAGAAAAAGGATGCTCACTGCCGCCATGTAGCTTTCTGCCAATGGCCAAAGCTTATCCTATACAGGAAAAGGGCACCACCACTTGACTTATCACTTGTGACTTCCGGGCATCTTCACCAACTTTATATATTGAAGACATTTGAGTACGGCTAATATTTAATAAATATAAAGAAGTTCGTTCGTGAATCCCTGATGCAATCATGGC
>Ga0105044_10003128_pt1 | contig 22643 bp, 19 predicted proteins | sample MAT01_FD_78092 | JGI IMG/M metagenome (GOLD analysis project Ga0105044, IMG submission 78092) | Freshwater microbial communities from Lake Fryxell liftoff mats and glacier meltwater in Antarctica - MAT-01 | ecosystem: Environmental > Aquatic > Freshwater > Ice > Liftoff microbial mat | place...
GAAGTCGATGGTGACCACCACCCGTGAACGGTTCGCCGGGTCGGTCACGAACGGCGTGGCGACCGGTGACGCCTCGGCCCAGTCGTAGAGGACGCCCGACGACCGGTCGCAGCGGCCAGCGGAGAACTCCATGCCGCCGTTGTCCAGGATCCACCGCAGCTGGGAGTTGGCCATCATGATCGTGGCCAAGGCCGGTGTGTTGTACGTCTGGTCCTTGCGGCTGTTGTCCAGAGCGATGCCGAGGTCGAAGAAGGCCGGGATCCAACGGTCGGAGGCGGCAATGCGCTCGATGCGTTCGATCGCCGCTGGAGAACATGCGGCGATCCACAGTCCACCGTCCGAGGCCAGGCACTTCTGCGGGGCGAAGTAGTAGACGTCGGTCTCCGACGCATCGAACCGCAACCCACCGGCCGCGGACGTGGCATCGACCAGGACGAGCGAACCGGGGTCGATGTCCGCCGGACGGCTCAGCGACATCATGGCGCCGGTCGATGTCTCGTTGTGGGTGAAGCAATACGTATCGACCCCAGGGGTGGCGTGTGGACTGGCCACGGTTCCGGGCGGGGCGCTGATGATCTCGGGCTCGCCCAGGTGTGGCGCTGCGGCGGAAGCCTCGGCGAACTTGGCGCTGAACTCGCCGAAGGTCAGGTGCTGGCTGCGCTGTTCGATGAGGCCGAACGTGGCGATGTCCCAGAACGCGGTCGAGCCGCCGTTGCCCAGCAACACCTCGTAGCCGTCGGGCAGGCTGAACAGCTCGGTGATCGAGTTCCGGAGCGCCCCGACCTCGAATCGGACCGTGGCCTGACGGTGTGATGTCCCCAGATACGAAGGTGCCGCGGCGGCGAGCTCGCCGATAGCCTCAGGCCGGACCTTGGAGGGTCCGCAACCGAACCGTCCGTCTGCGGGTAGGAGTTCTCGGGGAATGACCATGTCGCTCACCCGGGCAGTCTCCCAGGCGCTCCGAAGCCGACGAAATCCAGTGATCGAGAGCAGCCAGCCGTCATGAGTTCCCCCACATCCCCCCGCAGGATCTCCGCACGGATCGGGGCCATTGCCCCGTCGGCCACCCTGGCCGTTGACGCCAAGGCCAAGGCGCTCAAGGCCGCGGGCGCGCCGGTCATCGGTTTCGGCGCCGGCGAACCGGACTTCCCGACGCCCGAAGCGATCGTCGAAGCGGCGGTGGTGGCCGCCCGCGATCCCCGGAACCACAAGTACTCGCCGGCCGGTGGCCTGCCGGAGCTTCGAGAGGCGGTTGCGGTCAAGACAGCCCGCGACTCAGCGCTCCAGGTGACCGCTTCCCAGGTGCTCATCACCAACGGTGGGAAGCACGCCCTGTACAACACCTTCGCCACGCTGCTCGACCCGGGTGACGAGGTGTTGTTGCCCGCCCCGTACTGGACCACCTACCCGGAGTCCATCGCCCTCGCCGGTGGCCGGGCGGTGGCCATCCCGACCTCGGCTGCGTCAGGTTTCCGGGTCACCATCGACCAACTGGAAGCTGCTTGCACCGATCGCACCCGGGCGCTCGTTTTCGTGTCGCCGTCGAACCCGACCGGTGCGGTGTACCCGCCGGCCGAGGTCGAGGCCGTCGGTCGTTGGGCGCTCGAACGGGACATCTGGGTGATCACCGACGAGATCTACGAGCACCTCGTCTACGGCACGGCCCGGCACGTCTCCATGCCCGCAGTGGTGCCGGAGCTTGCCGAGCGATGCGTGGTGGTCAACGGGGTGGCCAAGACCTATGCCATGACCGGTTGGCGGGTCGGGTGGATGGTCGGTCCGACCGATGTCATTGCCGCTGCGACCAACCTGCAGTCACATGCCACCTCGAACGTGGACAACATCGCCCAGCGCGCTGCGCTGGCCGCAGTGAGCGGCGACCTGTCCGCCGTGGCCGACATGCGAGCGGCCTTCGACCGACGGCGCATGTCCATGGTCGGCCTGCTGGACGCTATCGACGGGGTGAGGTGTCCGATCCCGGAGGGAGCGTTCTACTGCTTCCCCTCTGTCGAGGGTCTCCTGGGTCGAACCATCGACGCAACGGTGTCACGTACCAGCCTCGAGTTCGCCGATGTCCTGCTCGACCGGCTCAAGATAGCGGTCGTCCCCGGCGAGGCGTTCGGGGCGCCCGGCTACCTGCGGCTCAGCTTCGCGCTGGGCGACGACGATCTGGCCGAGGGGGTCGGACGGCTCGCGGACTGGGTTGCCCGAGGCTGAGATGTCCCAACGTCGAGCGGCCGGAACGTGGCCGTCGCCGATCAGCGTGGAGCTGGTGACTGCATCCGTCGTCCGGATCGGTTCGTTGCAGGTCTCCAAGGGGCTCGACGGTCGGGAAGTCATCTGGTGGGACGAACAGCGCCCCGAGGAAGCCGGGCGAACCCAGATCGTCCGCCGTTCGGCCGACGGCCGGGTGACCGATGTGTTGCCCGATGGTTGGTCGGCCCGCAGCCGGGTCAACGAGTACGGGGGCGGGGCATGGTGGGTCGATGCCGAGACGGTCTTCTTCGTGTCGGACGCCGACCAGCGGCTGTGGCGCCTCGATCCCGGCTTCGAACCCGTCGCCCTGACCCCCGAGCCGAACCTGCTGCGCGGGGTGAGGTTCGCCGACGGCATCATGTCGGGCGACCGACGCTGGATCGTCTGCGTGGCCGAGATCCACTCGGGTGAGGACCTCCACCCCGGTGACCGTCACGGTTCGGTCTGCCGGCTGGTGTGCGTGCCGGCCACCGGAGGGCCGATCACGGTGCTGGTCGACGACGCCGACTTCGTCACGTCGCCACGGCTGCACCCGTCGACCGGACTGCTGGCCTACATCACCTGGGATCACCCGGACATGCCGTGGGACCGCACCCGCCTCTGGGTGGCGGCCTTGGAGACCGGCGGACTCCTCCCGCGACTGGTGGGTATCCAGCTCGTGGCCGGCGGCCCCGACGAGTCCATCATGGACCCGGACTGGGACCAGGCGGGATGCCTGTGGTTCGTGTCGGACCGCACCGACTGGTGGAACCTGATGCGGTTCGAGGCCCCCGGCCGACCGATCGGGGAACCCGTGGTGGTCGACGAGCGGGCCGCCGAGATGGCCGGACCCCACTGGGTTTTCGGGAACCGTAGGTGGGTGACACTGTCGGATGGTCGAGTCGTGGTGGCCACCAGCCGCGCCGCACAGGACCGCCTGGTCGTGATCGACCCGATCGCAGGTGGTGCGCACCAGGTCGATCTGGACGTGACCACAGTTGGTCCCATCGCCGCCAGCGAGACCACGCTGGTCGTCGTGTCGTCCACGTTCAGGGCTGAGCGCCAGATCCAGGCGACGCTGGTCGGGCGAGCGGGCAAGGCGTCCCGCTCGCAGGTGTTGCGAAGTCCACGGGAGCTGGGAGTGAGCACCGCCTGGTTCAGTCAAGGTGCCCACATCAGCTACCCGACGGCGGACGGCGAGGTGGCCCACGCGGTGTTCTACCCGCCGAAGAATCCCGATACCGAGCCCCTGCCCGAGGAGCGGGTACCGGTCGTGGCCATGATCCACGGGGGCCCCACCTCTTCAGCTCAGAGCGAGCTCAAGCTGGCGGTGCAATTCTGGACCACTCGGGGCTTCGCCGTGGTTGACGTGAACCATCGCGGTTCGACCACCTACGGACGGTCCTATCGACAGTTGCTGCGTGGCAAGTGGGGGATCGCCGACGTCGAGGACTGCGCAGCGGCGGTGGCCTACCTGGCGGACAGCGGACATGTCGACCGTGAACGGGCGGTGATCCGCGGCGGAAGTGCCGGCGGGTTCACCACGCTGGCCGCTCTGGCCGGCACCGACGCCTTTGCCGCCGGGGCGTCGTACTACGGGGTGGCGGACCTCGCTGTGCTCGCAGCGGAGACCCACTCCTTTGAGTCCCGGTATCTGGATGGGCTGGTCGCCCCCTGGCCGTCGGGCGCCGAGGAGTACCGTCGGCGCTCGCCGCTGTTCGCGGTGGACCACATCGATGTCCCCGTCATCTTGTTCCATGGCACCGAGGACGCCGTGGTACCACCCAACCAGTCGACGATGATCGCCGATGCCCTCCGCTTCCGAGGGATACCGCACTCGTTGGTGCTGATCGAGGGTGAGGGCCACGGGTTCCGCCGGGCCGAGGCCATTCGTCGGACGCTGCTCGCCGAGTGGGCCTTCTACGTTCACGTCCTCGAGATCCCTCACGACGGTGACCTTCCCCACGTGGAGATCTGGCGACCATGAGTGCGTTGCGTTACTGGACGCTGGACGTCTTCACCGCGGTTCGGTTTGCCGGTAATCAGTTGGCGGTCGTGGTCGATGCCGACCATCTCGATGATGGCGAGATGCAGGCCATCGCCGCGGAGTTCGGGTACTCCGAGACCGTGTTCCTCCAGACGCCGACCGTGACAGGAGCGACGTTACGAACTCGGCTCTTCACGCCGAGCCGCGAACTCGGGTTCGCCGGCCATCCCAGCATCGGAACAGCGGTGTTGTGGTCGACCGTGCTCGAGGCCGGGACGAACGAGGTGGTGCTGGAGCAACCGGCCGGACTGGTTCGAGTCCGGGTGTCGCGCGCTCCGGACGGAGTCGTATCCGGCGAACTGACCGCCCCTCAGGCCCCGGTGTTGGGACCCCAATCTCCCGTGGCGCGGGCTGCGCTGGCGACCGTGCTGGGACTCCGTCTCGCCGACCTGATCGACACGCATCGGGTGGCTTCCTGCGGTACACCGTTCCTGATCGTTCCCGTGCGGTCCATCGAGGCGCTCGGCCGGGCGGAGTTGTCGCTCCCTGCTTGGCGGACGACCTGCCGGGCCGACCCGGACCTCAGGTACCTGTACCTGGTGGCGGACACAGGATCGCGACTCCAGGCCCGGATGTTCGGTCCGGACGGCGGCATCATCGAGGACCCCGCCACCGGATCCGCGGCCGCCGCATTGGCCGGCGTGCTCGGTGCCGGCCGGTTCGACGGCACACATTCCTGGACCGTTCATCAGGGGGTGGAGATGGGGCGGCCCTCGGTGTTGAACGTGTCGGCAGACGTGGTCGACGGCCAAGTGGTCACGGTCCGGGTCGCGGGGGCTGCCGTGGTGGTGATGTCGGGTTCGCTCTGATCCTGGGAGCGGTCAGTCAGATCAGCAGTCGCGAGGCGGCCAGGCCGGATCGCAGCGCCCCTTCCATGGTGGGGCCGCCGAACGCGTCGCCGGCCAGCACGATCGACCCGACCGCCAGGGACAGGGTGGGCTCGGGGTGAACGACCACCGGAGTGGAGTAGCGCCATCGCTTCAGCACCCCGCCGTCCGGTCTCCAGCCCAGGAGTCGTGCCGCCTCGTCGGTCAGCAACTCGACCAGGGCCTCATCGGAGCTGTCCCAGTGAGCGTTGGAGTAGCTCCCGGTTGCGTGGACGGTGAGCGTCCTGATCGCTGACGCTCCCTTCGCCTGGTTGTCGCACACCATCATCAGTGAGCCTCCCGTGGGCCGGATCGCCCCAGGTGGGGGCAGCGGCGGACGCTCGGCGCCGAGGGGGGCGAGAAGGGCCAGGGTCGGTTCGTATCGAACAGCGTTGAGCGCTGCGTCCGTCGCGGTGGAACGCTGTACCCCTCCGGCGTCGAGCAAGGCAATGGACTGCGGGACCGGTGAGGTCACGATCACGGCGTCTGCGGCCAGCTCGGTTCCGTCGACCGACCGAACGCCGGTGGGCGTCACCGCCTCGGCCTGCCACCCCAGTCGGACGTCGGCCAGGTTGCTGGCCAGCCACTTGGCCGCGGCGTTCATACCGCCCTTCACTGCGTACCGGGGATGGCCGTCCGGGGTGTCGCCGAACCCGCGGCACCACTCGACCAGGAGCCCTGACCGGTCGAGGTCTGCGGCGAACGCGGCCATCTCGGGTCCCCGAACCGTGAAGAACTGGGCGCCGTGGTCGGCGATGCCGCCGGTCTCCAGCCGTCGGGTGGCCAGACGTCCTCCCACCGACCGCCCCTTGTCGACGATGGTCACCGGGACGCCGGAATCACCGAGGGCTCGGGCAGCGGTCAGCCCGGCCAGCCCGGCTCCGACGATCACCACGCGTTGTGCCGACACCGTGCCAACCTACGACGCGACCGGATGGCGCCCACTGACCCTCGAGCGTCGGGGGGCTGGCATCGGACGCTGATGCGGCGGCTTTTCGAGGTCACAGGACGGTGCCGGTACGCTGCGCGCAATGGCCCGTGTCCTTGTCTCCGAAGCCATCGCCGAGCGCGGTCTGGATCAGCTCCGTGCTGCCGGCCACGACGTCGATGTCCAACTCGATCTCACCCCCGAAACGCTGCTCGACGCAGTGCGGGGCGCAGATGCGTTGATCATCCGATCGGCAACGACCGTGACCCGCGAGGTGCTGGCGGCCGGGTCGGACCTGATCGTGGTCGGCCGCGCCGGAATCGGGCTGGACAACGTGGACACCGCGGCGGCAACCGACCTGGGCGTCATGGTCGTCAACGCTCCATTGTCCAACACCATCTCGGCTGCTGAGCACACCATGGCGTTACTCCTGGCCCAGGCCCGCAACGTGCCCCAGGCCCACGCAGCCTTGAAAGACGGGCGCTGGGAGCGGTCTAAGTGGAACGGCGTCGAGCTGTCGGGCAAGACACTGGGCATCATCGGCCTGGGACGGATCGGCCGGTTGGTGGCCCAGCGCTGCTCGGCGTTCGGCATGGCCCTCGTGGCCTACGACCCGTTCGTCACCGACGACGCGGCCCGCCGAATGAACGTGGAGATGCTCGGCCTCGACGAACTCATGGCCCGCTCGGATTTCGTGACCCTCCATCTGGCCAAGACCAAGGAGACGTTGGGGCTGATCAACGCAGACCTACTGGCTCGGGCCAAGCCGGGCATCCGGATCATCAACGTCGCCCGAGGGGGCATCATCGACGAGGCCGACCTGGCAGACGCCATCCGGTCCGGGCACGTGGCTGGCGCCGCACTCGATGTCTTCGTCACCGAGCCCTGCACCGATTCGCCCCTGTTCCAGCTCCCGCAGGTCGTGGTGACTCCTCACCTCGGCGCTTCCACGGTCGAGGCGCAGGACAAGGCGGGCGACACCATTGCCGAGATGGTCCAGCTTGCGCTGGCGGGGGACTTCGTCCCGTTCGCAGTCAACGTGAGCGCGGGCGACGTGTCCGAGACGGTCCGGCCCTTCCAATCGCTGGCCGAGCGGCTCGGACGGCTCTTCGCCGGTCTGTCCGAATCGTCGGTCACCGAGTTGGAGATCACCACCAGCGGTCAGATCGCCCAGTACGACACCCGGATCCTGACGCTCTCGGTCATGAAGGGCTTCTTCGGCGCAACCAGCGAGCAACCGGTGAGTTACGTCAACGCGCCGCAGCTCGCAGCCGCCGCCGGCGTTGCGGTCAAGGCGGTGACCGGGGCGGAGTCACTGGACTACGTGAACCTGATCACGGTTCGTGGCGGCTCACATGCCGTGGCGGGGACGCTGGTCGGCCCCAACGCCGTCGCCAAGGTGGTGATGGTCGATGACTCGTCGTTGGACATCCGTCCGGCTCCGCACATGCTCGTGGTCCGCAACGACGACACGCCCGGGATGATCGGGGCCGTCGGCTCGGTGCTCGGTGGGGCGGGCATCAACATCTCGGACATGGTCGTGGGTCAGGACGCACGCGGGGTCGCTGCGCTCATGGTGCTGTCCACCGATGTGGCCGTTCCTGCGGCTGCGGTTACCGAGCTCACTGCTCGCCCGGGCATCGACTCGGTCTTCGTCGTCTCTGGCTGAGGCAGGCGGCGTACCATCGCCGTCATCGCTCGATTGCCAGATGACCCGCTCTCCTCCGACGACCTGTTGGAGGCCGTTCCGGCGGTCATCGTCATGTTCGATCACCACGGTGTCGTCACTGATGGAGACGACCGGCCGGAGCATCGGACGGTCGTGCGGGCGCTCGGCGCCCGCTGGCTCTCGTTCGGGCCTGCCGTGGTCGCACACCGTCAGCCGCTCAGCATCGCCTGGCAGATGTCGACCGCCGAGCCCACGTGGCGTGTGACGCGAGCTGCTCATCGGCCGGGTGATGAGACCCGGGGTGACTCGGTGGTGACGGTCACGATCGAAGTGGACGCCGCAGACGAGTCGGGCACATCGATGCTGGCCTCGTTGCGCCACGACGCGGTGACGGGGCTGCCGAACGCATCGTTGTTGACCGAGGTGCTCGATGCTGCCAGCCGCCAGGTCGGCCGGGCCGACCAGTCGATCGCCTTGGCTGTGGTCGACCTCGACGGGTTCGCGGCCATCAACGAGGCACACGGCCATCTGGTCGGTGACCGGGTGCTCCGAGCTGCCGCAGAGGCGATCCTGGCGGCCATGCGGGTCGGTGATCAGGCCTTTCGCCTGGGCGACGACGAGTTCGCGCTGCTGTTCGGCGGAGCGATCGCACCGGAGGATGCCCGCGTGGTCGCCGGGCGTGTCGTGGCCTCGATCGGTCGGGCCGGCTCCTTGATGGACCCGCCGCTGTTGATCTCGGCCTCAGTGGGGCTGTCGCATCACGCCGAGTGTGGACGGGCGGCGGACCTGGTGGAGGAGGCGGCCGCGGCAGCCGAGGTCGCGAAGGCAGCGGGGGGTGCTCGGTTGGTACTCCTGGACGCAGACTCGCCCGCCGACCCCGCGGCGGATCGTCGGCGGGTGGCAGCGCTGAGGGAGAGCTTCACGGACGGCTCGCTCGTGCTGGCGTTGCAGCCGATCGTCTCCATGGCATCGGGGCTCGTGGTCGGGGCCGAGGCGCTGGCCAGATGGTCGGACCCCGCTGGAGAGTTGGAGGGCCCGGAGCGCTTCGTTCCGCTGGCCGAGCAGACCGGGATGATCTGCGATCTGACCGACCGGGTCGTGGAGATGGCCTGCATCATCCGTGCCGGCTGGGATGCCGAGGGAGTGGACCGAGACGCCCGCCTCAGCGTGAACGTCAGCGCTGCTGACCTGACCGATGTCGGCTTCCCGGATCGCGTGGCTCGAATCGCCGAGTTGGCCGGTACGTCGTTGTCCGGACTGCGGTTCGAGTTGACCGAGACGTCGGTCGTGACCGACTCGGGTCGGGCCATCGGGGTGCTGGAGGATCTCCGCGATCGGGGCGCGTCGATAGCGCTCGACGACTTCGGGACCGGCTACGCATCGCTGACCCTGCTGCGCACTCTGCCGCTCGACGTGGTGAAGATCGATCAGGCCTTCGTCTCCGGCCTGCCAGATGAAGGCGATGCCGCGGTCGTGCGACTGGTCCTGGACCTGGCCGACGAGTTGGGTCTTGCCGTGACCGCCGAGGGCATCGAGACCGAGGAGCAGTTCCACATCCTGCGCCAACTGGGCTGCACGATGGGTCAGGGATTCCTGCTGGCTCGCCCCTCGATGACAACAGACTTCGCTTCGCTGAGCCGGTCGGTGCCGATGATCAGCTGAGGGTCGGGAGCCACTCGGGTCGATGGGAGGCGAACTCGTCGATATCGCTCATGTGGCGCAGGGTCAGACCGATGTCGTCCAGGCCTTCGAGCAGGTTGTGCTTGACCGACTCGTCGAGTTCGAAGGTCACCGAGACCCCGGCCCCGGGGGCCGAGAGCGTGGTCGAGGCCACGTCGATGCTGAGGACCTGCGACGGGTCGGCTTCGATCGAGTCGAGGAGTTGACGCCCGACCTCCGCCGACACCTCCACGCAGAGCAACCCGTTCTTGGCCGCGTTGTTCTTGAAGATGGGCCCGAATCGGGGTGAGACCACGGCGCGGAATCCGTACTGGGCGATGGCCCAGACAGCGTGCTCGCGCGAGGAGCCGGTCCCGAAGTTGGGACCGGCCACCAGAATGCTGGCGCCGGCGAACCGCTCGTCGTTGAGCACGAAGTCCCGGTCATCTCGCCATTCGCCGAAGAGGCCTTTGTCGAAGCCGGTCCGTTCGACCCGCTTCAGCCAGTCCGACGGGATGATCTGGTCGGTGTCGACGTCGCTGCGGTCCAAGGGGACTGCGGTGCCGGTGATCTCGATGACGGGGTCCATCAGGTCCTTCTTGCTGCGTTTGCGTTGGGTATGTGCTTGCGAGGAGCCATGACGCGGCTCACAGGTCCGTCGGCTCGGCGAACCGGCCGGCAATGGCGCTGGCGGCGGCAACGGCGGGTGAGACCAGGTGGGTCCGGCCGCCGCGCCCTTGTCGTCCCTCGAAGTTCCGGTTCGAGGTCGAGGCGCTTCGTTCGCCCGGGGACAACGTGTCGGGGTTCATGCCGAGGCACATCGAACACCCTGGCTCGCGCCAGTCGAAGCCGGCGGTGCGGAAAACCTGGTCCAGGCCCTCGGCCTCGGCCTGGGCCTTCACCAGATGGCTTCCCGGCACCACGAAGGTCCGGATCCCCGGGGCGACGGTTCGTCCCTCCACGACCGACGCGGCCGACCGCAGGTCCTCGATCCGGCTGTTGGTGCAGCTGCCGATGAACACGACGTCGATCGGCACGTCCTTCATGGGAGTGCCGGGCATCAGGTCCATGTACTCCAGTGCCCGCTCGGCGGCGGACCGCTCGACCGGGTCGATGAACTCGTCGGGGGAAGGGACGTTGCCGGACAGCGGAACAACCTGTCCCGGGTTGGTGCCCCACGAGATGTGCGGCTCGATCTGCGAGGCGTCGAGGGAGATGTGCTTGTCGTACGTGGCGCCCTCGTCGGTGCCCAGGGTCGTCCACTCGGCCACGGCCGCGTCCCAGTCCGACCCGGTGGGCGCATAGGGCCGCCCGGCGATGTAGTCGAATGTCGTCTGATCCGGAGCGATGAGTCCAGCTTTGGCGCCGGCCTCGATGCTCATGTTGCACACGGTCATCCGGCCTTCCATGGACATCGAACGGATGGTGGACCCGTAGTACTCGGCGACGTACCCGATGCCGCCGCTGGTCCCGAGCACACCGAGGATGGCCAGGATCACGTCCTTGGGGGATACGCCCGGGCGCAGTTCCCCCTCGACCTGGATGCCGAGCGTGCCGATGGGACCCTGGGGCAAGGTCTGGGTGGCCAGGACGTGCTCGACCTCCGACGTTCCGATACCGAACGCCAGGGCACCGAATGCGCCGTGGGTGGCGGTGTGGCTGTCGCCGCAGACAATGGTCATACCGGGCAGCGTCATGCCTTGTTCCGGCCCGACCACGTGGACGATCCCGTTGTTGGCGTGGCCCATGGGAAAGATGGTCACCCCGAACTCCGCGGCGTTGGCCCGGAGCGTGTCGATCTGCTTGCGGGACACCGGGTCGGCAATGGGCTGGTCGATGTTGGCCGTGGGGATGTTGTGGTCCTCGATTGCCACGGTCAGCTCGGGATGGCGAAGGGGTCGGCCCGCCTGGCGGAGTCCGTCGAAGGCCTGGGGCGACGTCACCTCGTGCACGAGGTGGAGGTCGATGAACAACAGGTCCGGTTCGTCCACGGCCGAATGGACGAGATGGCGGTCCCAGACCTTCTGGCTGAGGGTTCGTGGCTGACTCATGGCGTCCTCGTGGTTCCGCTATCTCATATAGTGGGATAGAGTTCCCACCTGTGGAGATGATCGTATCGGGAGTGGGGGTGCTCGACAAGGCCATGGTGCTCGCTGCCGCGGTCGCAGAGCGCCCGCAGACGCTGACTGAGCTGGCCGCCCTGGACGGCATGAGCCGGGCCACCGCTCACCGATTGGCTCGTGCGTTGGAGGTGCACGGCCTGCTCCGACGCCTCGACGACGGCCGGTGGGCGCTCGGGTTCGCCTGGTCGGCCATGGCCGGTCGGTCCGGTGCGGCTCATGCGCTGGTGGCCGTCGCGCGTCCGATCGTGGCCGAGCTGCGCGATCGGACCGGTGAATCCGCCCAACTGTTCGTGGTGGACGGGTTGCAGCGTCGATGTGTGGTCGCCGCCGAGTCCCCGCACGAGTTGCGCACCATCGTCGAGGAAGGCGCGGTCCTCCCGCTCGGGATCGGCTCGGCGGGGCACGTCCTGGCCGGGGAGCCCTCGAATCGGGCCGGGTGGATCCAGTCCGTGGGTGAGCGTCGGGCTGGCGTGGCGTCGGTGTCCGCCGCGGTGATGGCGAGCGGCGTGGTGGTCGGTGCCGTCAGCGTGTCCGGGCCGGTGGATCGGGTCGGACGTGACCCCGGCCGCCTCCATGGGGCCGCGGTGGCCGAGGCGGCCAGGCTGGTGTCGGCTCGTCTGGGTTGATTCCCCGGGGCGAGGCCGCCGGTCTCCCCATCGGCACGCGTTCTCAGGACTCGTCGGGGTGCGTCTCGGCCAACTCATCGAGGAGCCGGCACCAGTGCTCGTAGCGCTCCGGGTCGATCCGACCCGCCGCCAGCGCCGAGCGGACGGCGCAGTCGGGCTCGTTGCGATGGGTGCAGTCGTCGAACCGGCAGTCCGTGGTGCCGGCGGCAACCTCGGGGAAGGCCAGGTCGACACCGTCCCACGCCTCCCAGAGCGCCAGGGCGCGCATCCCCGGGGTGTCCACGATGGACCGGTCGCCCAGCCAGATGAGCTCGGAGGCGGTCGTGGTGTGTCGGCCCTTGGAGTCTCCGCTGCGGACCTCGCCGGTCAGTTGGGCTTCGTGGCCCACCAGGGTGTTGACCAGCGCTGATTTGCCGACGCCGGACGCGCCCAACAGGGCCAGCGTGGTGCCCGGTCCGGCCACCTCTCGGAGTTGGTCGATGCCCCGCCCCTCGTGGACCGAGGTCACCACCACCTCACAGCCGACGGCGCTCGGCGTGGCAGCGAGCACTGCGGTCTCGATGGCTTCGGCGGCGACCAGGTCGGCCTTGGTGAGCACGACGACCGGCCGGGCGCCGCTCTGGAACGCCAGGACCAGTTCGCGTTCGAGTCGCCGTGGGGCAACGCCGTACTCGACCGACTGGCACACGCCGACGACGTCGACGTTGGCCACGATGGCCTGCGCACGATGCGCTCCCCGTGCCGCTCGGCGGACGAACTCGCTCCGACGGTCCAGAACCGACTCGCACCGGCGGGAGTCGGGGTCGAGGGCGACCCAGTCGCCGGTCACGGCACGTGCGGCGGACGTTGCCGTGGTGGCCCGCAGCTGGCGGTTCGGTGCGATCCACACGCTGATGACGCCACGGTCCACCCGGCGCACCCGTGCCGGGGTCAGTCCGGTCAGGTCCAAGCGGGCCCACTCGTCGCTGCGGGCGTCGTCCCACCCCAGCGGCCGCAGGTCGAGGAACGGGTTCATGTTCGCCGAATCGTAGAGTGAACAGGTGCCGCCGCCCATGTTGCCGATGAGCTCCGGCATTCCCGATGTCCTGGCGGCCATCGACATCGGCACCAACTCGGTCCACATGGTGGTGGCCCGTGTCAGCGGCAACGGCCGTTTCGAGGTCCTGACCAGGGAGAAGGACCTGGTTCGACTGGGTTCCAGCGGCGGCGACATGAAGCTCCTGACCGACGACGCCATCGAACGGGGCGTGAAGGCGCTGGACCACTGCCGGCGGATCGCCGAGAACTGGGACGCACCGATCGTGGCCGTGGCCACTTCCGCGGTTCGCGAGGCGGAGAACCGGCAGGTCTTCATCGACCGGGCCAGGGACGAGGCCGGGATCGAGGTCGAGGTCATCTCCGGCGTCGAGGAGGCCCGACTGATCCACCTGGGCATCCTGCAGTCGCTCGCGGTGTTCGACCGGACCATCCTGTGCTGCGATATCGGCGGGGGAAGCACCGAGTTGCTGTTCGGTCTCGGCGAGGACGTGCTGGCGTCGCGTTCGCTCAAGCTGGGGGCGATCCGGCTCACTCGCCGGTTCATTCCAGAGGGCATCGCCGGTACGGCCGATGTTGTGGCCTGTCGTCAACACCTCCGCGATGCCCTGGCTCCCGTGGTGGCCGAGACCCGAACGCTGACGGCGGAGACCTTCGTCGGCAGCTCCGGGACCATCGAGACGGTGGTGCGGATGGCCCTGGCCGCCCGGTCGAAAGACCTCCCACGGAACCTGAACGCCGCCGAGGTCACCATCGACGAGGTGGAGGCCGTGGTGGAGCGCGTGCTGGCCGCAGAGAGCCTGACCGACATCCGGAGCATCCGTGGGGTCGATCCCAGTCGAGCTGACATCCTCCTCGGCGGATCCCTGATCCTGCTGGAGACCATGCATGCCTTTGCCGCCGGGTCGGTGGTCTTCTCCGACGCGGCCCTGCGGGAGGGCGTGTTGCTGGATTCGCTGCGTCGTCATTCGGGTGAGCAGGCCCATCTGTCGGACATCCGCCGCCAGGGCGTGTTGCACCTCATGGAGCTGTGCGAGGAGGACCCCGATCACGCTGCACAGGTGGCATGGCTGTCCTCCCGTCTTTTCGCCGGCTTGGCCGAGACGCTCGGTCTCACCCCCGAAGCGGGGGAGCTGCTCGAGGCTGCTGCGTTGCTCTGCAACACGGGACTCTTCATTTCGCACAGCCGGCACCACCAGCACAGCTACTACGTGATCCGCAACAGTGAGCACCTGACCGGTTTCACCGACCGGGAGATCGAGATGGTGGCGCTGGTGGCCAGGTATCATCGTAAGTCTGCGCCGAACGCTGATCGGCACGCCTCCTACGGGGCGTTGTCGGCGGCGGATCGGGCCACGGTGGCCTCATTGGCCGGCATCGTTCGGGTGGCGGTGGGGCTCGACCGTTCCCACTCGGAGCGGGTACAGGATGTCCGCGTCGGAGTGGAGCACGACGTGGTTCGGATCGACGTCACGCCGGCCGAGGACGCCAGCGTGGAACTCGAGGTGGCGGCCGCCCAGGAACGGGCGGACCTCCTCCAGGAGCGGGTGGGGCGGCCGGTGGTGGTGGCCGGCCCAGTGCCGATCAGCACCACCGACTGACGGTCACTTGGCGGCGATCTGCTCCAGCAGGGCGATCATTCGCTCGTCATTCGTGGGCTCATCAGCGTCCTTGCCGGCGGCGCGTCGTTCGGCCAACTTGTTGAGCGGTACAACGACCACGAAGTAGATCGCTCCGGCCACGATCACGAAGTTGAGCAATGCCGTGAGGAAGGTTCCGATGAGGATCTCGCCGTCGCCGAGGTAGATGATGACCGAGTCGAAATTGGGCTTGCCGAAGACGGCTGCGATGAAGGCCATCAGGATCCCGTCGGTGAACGCCTTCACGACTGCGCCGAACGCGACGCCGATGACGATGCCGATGGCCAGGTCGACCACGTTGCCCCGAAGGATGAACTTCTTGAAACCACCGAACATCTTGTCCCACTTCCGTTGGTGTTGAGGCAGCGGAAGTTACCGGTGATGAGGTCCGACAGGAAGTGGTTGGCTCAACCAGTGATGGAACGAACGATCACTCGGAGCTCACCGGATGGCGCCTGGAACCCGACGGTGTCTCCGGCCGCGGCCCCCAGCAATGCGGAGCCCAACGGCGAGGTCGGGGACACGACCTCGATGCCGTCGCGCTCCTCCTCGATCCGCCCGATCAGGTACTGCTCGGCGTCGTCGTCGCCCTCGTAGGTGAGGGAGACCACGCTGCCCACCCGGACCGACGTGCCGTCTCCCGGTTCGATGATCACCGAGTTCTCGAGCAGCGCCGAGATGTGCCCGATCCGGGCCTCGGTCTTGCCCTGCTCCTCCTTGGCGGCGTGGTAGTCGCCGTTCTCCTTGAGGTCGCCCATCTCGCGGGCGATCTCGATCTTCCGGGCGATGTCAATCCGCCAGGTGGTGCTGAGGTGGGTGTGTTCCTCGCGAAGTCGGTCGTACGCGTTCTGGGACAGCTCGTAGGTCTCGGGCATGGGGAGAGGCTAGCGAGGTCGGCCCGGCTGACGGTGGGACAGAACCAGTGCACCGGAAGGGGGTCGTCCCGGGCAGAATGGGGACCCATGAGTTCACTTCGCATCGCCGTGGTCGGCGGAGACGGCATCGGTCCCGAGGTCATTGCCGAGGCACGCAAGGTCGTGGACGCCACCGGCGTCGACATCGACTGGATCGAGTACGACCTCGGCGCCCACCGATGGCTCGAGGACGGCACGGTGCTCCCGGACGAGACCCTGGCCGAGTGGCGGGGCCTCGACGCCATCCTGCTCGGGGCGGTGGGGGACCCGGCGGTGGGTGTCGCGGCGCCGGCGGGCCTGGTCGAGCGGGGGATTCTCCTCGCCATGCGGTTCGATCTGGACCAGTACATCAACCTGCGCCCCTTCCACTTCAGCGAAGGTGACCGAAACATCGACTTCGAAGTGATCCGCGAGAACACCGAGGGCACCTACGCCGGCGAAGGTGGATTCCTGCGCAAGGGGACCCGCCACGAGATCGCCACGCAGGGTTCGGTCAACACCCGCCACGGGGTGGAGCGGTGCATCCGATTCGCCTTCGGTCGGGCTGCGGCCACGGAGCGCAAGCTCTTGACGCTGGTCCACAAGAAGAACGTGCTCACGTTTGCTGGTGACCTGTGGCAGCGGGTGTTCGACGAAGTCGCGGTCGAGTTTCCCCAGGTGACCACCAACTATCAGCACGTGGACGCCGCGTGCATCCATTTCGTGGAGCGTCCCGAGCAGTACGACGTGATCGTGACCGACAATCTGTTCGGGGACATCCTGACCGACCTCGGCGGCGCCATAGCGGGCGGGGTGGGCTACGCGGCCAGCGCGAACCTCAACCCCGATCGCACCGCACCGTCCATGTTCGAGCCGGTGCACGGCACTGCGCCGGACATCGCCGGTCAACAGAAGGCCAATCCGGTCGCCGCAGTGATCTCGGCCGGACTCATGCTGGACTTCCTGGGTGAGGCCGACGCCGCCGCCCGAGTAGCCAAGGCGTGCGCCTCACCCGAGGGGTACGCCGGGTCGACCTCCGAGATCGGCGATCAGATCGTCGCCGCGCTCTCACCGTAATCAGCCACGCAGACACGAACGAGAAAGCACGACACCATGCCCATTACACCCACCCCCAAGATCTGGATGAACGGATCGCTCGTCGACTGGGACGACGCTCAGATCCACATCCTGACCCACACGCTGCACTACGGAATGGGGGTGTTCGAAGGCATCCGCGCCTACGAGACCTCCGAGGGGCCGGGCATCTTCCGCCTGACCGCCCACATCGAGCGCCTGTTCCGCAGTGCGCAGATCATGATGATGGACATCCCGTACACGGTCGACGAGTTGGTCGATGCCACCAAGGAAACGGTCCGGTCGACTGGGCTGGAGAGCTGCTACATCCGCCCGATCGCCTACTACGGGTACGGCGAGATGGGTCTCAACACGTTGCCCTGCTCGGTCGACGTCGCCATTGCCTGCTGGCCGTGGGGTGCGTACCTGGGCGAGGACGCGCTGTCCACCGGGGTGCGGATGAAGATCAGCAGCTGGACCCGTCACGACAACAACATCATGCCCCCGGCATCCAAGACGACCGGGAACTACGTCAACTCCAGCCTGGCCAAGATCGAGGCGTTGAAGGCGGGTTACGACGAGGCCATCATGTTGAACCCGCACGGCTTCGTCAGTGAGTGCACCGGCGAGAACATCTTCGTGTCCCGCAAGGGGGTGGTCATCACGCCGCCACTGGCCGACGGGGCGCTGGAGGGGATCACCCAGGAGGCGGTCATGACCATCTGCGCCGATCACGACATCGAGGTCCGACTCGGGCAACTCACCCGAAGTGATCTGTATGTGGCCGATGAGATCTTCGTCTGCGGAACCGCGGCGGAGATCTCGGCGGTGAACTCGGTCGACGACCGATCAGTTCCGTGCCCCGGCCCGGTGACCACACTGGTGGCCGACGAGTACGCCAAGGCCGTCCGGCGGCAGACGCCCGCCTACAAGGACTGGGTGGAACTGGCCCGGTGATGGAACTCCCCGATGTGGGTGGTCATCCCACCATGGCGACCTCGGTCGAGATCTTCGACACCACGCTGCGAGACGGGGCCCAGTTCGAGGGGATCAGCCTGACGGTCGAGGACAAGCTTCGCGTGGCCGAGCACCTCGATCGCCTCGGTGTCCACTGGATCGAGGGCGGCTATCCCCAGGCGAACCCCAAGGATGCCGAATTCTTTCGTCGCGCCGCGGCGGGGGAGCTTGGCCTGGAGACTGCAACGCTCGTGGCGTTCGGGTCCACCCGACGTCCTGCGGGCAAAACCGACGACGACCCCACGCTTCGGGCCCTGGTGGCGTCGGGGGTCTCGACCGTCTGCATCGTGGGCAAGAGCTGGGACTTCCACGTCACCGATGCACTGGGCACCGACCTGGACGAGGGGGTGGCCATGGTCGCGGACTCCGTCCGCTTCCTCGGCGCGGCCGGCCTCCGGGTGCTCTTCGACGCCGAGCACTTCTTCGACGGGTACCGGGCCAATCCGGCGTTCGCCCTGCGGGTGCTGGAAGCCGCAGCCATGTCGGGGGCGGAGACCCTGGTGCTGTGCGACACCAACGGCGGGTCGTTGCCCCACCAGGTCGAGCGCATCGTCGGCGAGGTCGTCAGCTATTTCGAGGGCACACGCATCGGGATCCACACCCAGAACGATTCGGGTTGTGCCGTGGCCAACTCGGTGGCCGCCGTGGTGGGCGGAGCGTCGCACGTGCAGGGCACGGTGAACGGTTACGGGGAGCGGACCGGCAACGCCAACCTCATGACGGTGATCCCGGACCTGACGCTGAAGCTGGGGATCTCCACCCTGCCCGAGGGTCGGATGGAGCTGTTGACGACGGTGTCCAGAGCCGTGGCCGAGCTGGTGAACCTGCCCTTGGCGCCGTCGGATCCGTACGTCGGGACCTCTGCCTTCGCCCACAAGGGTGGTCTGCACACCTCAGCCCTGGGCAAGGTGGGCGGGGCCAGCTACGAGCACGTCGATCCGTCCGTAGTCGGCAACCGGACCAGGGTGCTGGTGTCGGACCTCGGTGGGCGGGCTGGCATGAGCCTGAAGGCCAAGGAGTTCGGCATCGACCTCGATGACCGGGCGGCGGCGGCACTGTCCGAACGACTCAAGGAGTTGGAGGCCGACGGGTTCGTGTTCGAGGCCGCCGATGCTTCTCTGGAGCTGCTCATGCGTCGAGCCACAGGTTGGTCGGATCAGTGGTTCCGTACCGAGGCCTACCGGGTGTCCAGCTATCACCGTGAAGGCGATGCCTCAGCGCACGGTGGCATCGAACTGGCCACGGAGGCAACCGTCAAGATCTGGGTCGGTGACGAGCGGATGGTTGCCGTGGGGGAGGGCAATGGCCCGGTGAACGCGCTCGACGCAGCACTACGCGCCGCGCTGTCCGACCGGTTGCCGGCGTTGCATCGGATCCATCTCACCGACTTCAAGGTGCGAGTCCTCGACGCCCGGACCACTCATGGGAATGCCGACACCGGAGCGGTAGTGCGGGTGCTGATCAGCAGCTCCGACGGCGAGGACTCGTGGACCACCATCGGGGTGTCGCCCAACATCATCGAGGCCTCGTGGCAGGCGCTCTCCGACGCCCTCGTCTACGGGCTGCTGCGAGCAGAGCGATAGGTTCGGTCCTCATGGCCGCCCCGAGCTTCGTCCCGCAATCCGCAGCGACCCGAACACGGACCTACACGTCGCCTCCGCAGGGGCCGACATCCTGGCGAGCCGATCGGCCGGGCGACCTGGTGGGACGCCAGCCCGATGGCGAGCGGCTGGGTTCGCCATCGCCCGACGGCGGGTACGCCCTGACCGTCGTGGCGGCCCTCGATCCGGAGCTGCACCTGCAAGCCGGCGAGCATCGGGCCGACGTCCACGCCGGCCTGGCCGCGGTGGCCACCAAGCGGGCTTCGATCTTTGGTCGGGCGCCGGTCATCCACGACCTGAAGATCGCCGCGGCGGTCTGGGGATTCCTGACCCCCAACCCGCCGGCACGAATCGTCGAGGCTCGGGCGACCATGTTCGGCGAGTGCAGTCACCCGTACTTCTACGAGCGGCTCCGGGACATCGCCGATGCGGTTCCTGACGAGTTGCTCGGACGTCCGACGCAGCAGGCGCTCGATGCGGTGGCGTCCGACTGGCGCACCGGTCTCGACCTCGGCTGATCGCGTGGCCGACACCGCAGGGTCCGAGGTCCGGTGCCGGTTCGCGCCGTCGCCCACGGGCTACCTGCACCTGGGCAGCGCCCGGACCGTGCTGTTCAACTGGTTGTGGGCTCGTCATGTCGGCGGTCAGATGCTGTTGCGGATCGAGGACACCGACCGCGAGCGCAGCCAGTCCGAGCTGATCGACGTCATCTACGAAAGCCTCGGGTGGTTGGGGATCGATTGGGACGGCGAGGTCGTCCTGCAGAGCGACAACGCCGGCCGACACACCGAGGTCATCGAGCAGTTGCTGGCCACCGGCTGGGCCTACCGATGCGACTCGACCGCCGAGGAGATTGCCGAGCGGAACCGGATCGTCGGCGGGCCTCCGGGTTACGACGGGTACAACCGTGATCGAGACGTGTCGGCCGACGTCGAGCACGTCGTGCGGTTTCGCGTGCCCGAGGGCGGCTCGACGGGCTGGACCGACCTGATTCGTGGCGACATCAGCTTCGAACACGCCAACCTCGAGGACTTCGTGCTGCGCCGCCGCGACGGGTCACCGATGTTCATCGTGGCCAACGCAGTCGACGACATCGACATGGGCATCACACATGTGATCCGTGGTGAGGACCTCATCAACGTGACCCCCAAGATGTTGCTGGTCCGGGCGGCGCTGGGCGTCGAGGCGCCACTTCAATTCGCCCATCTGCCGCTGATCGTGGGCGAGGATCGAAAGAAGCTGTCCAAGCGCAACGGCGACGTGGCGTTGTTCAACTATCGGGACCGCGGCATCCTGCCGGGCGCCATGGTCAACTACCTGGCGCTGCTCGGTTGGGGCCCCCCAGACGGGGTCGAGGTCCGTCCGATCCGAGAGATCATCGAGCTGTTCGACATCTCTGCGGTCAACCAGGCCGGTGCGTTCTTCGACGTGAAGAAGCTCGAGTCGATCAACGGGGACTACATCCGGGCCATGGAGCCCGCCGAGTTCTCGCAACGATGCAGCGAGGTCTTGGCCGATGAGCCGTGGGCGGATCTGGTCGACCAGTCGGTGCTGGCGGCCATTGCGCCCGAGGTCCAGACCCGCCTTCGGACCATGGCAGAACTGCCGTCGATGGTCGATTTCCTGTTCCTGGCCGAGCCTGACATGGATGACGCGGCGTGGCAGAAGGCGATCGTCGGCAACGAGTCGGCGTCAGTGTTGCTCGACGCCGCCGTCGCGGCATATGCCGACATCGAGTGGTCAGCCACTGCGTTGCACGAGGTGACCCTGGCCTTCGGCGAGAGTGCCGGGCTCAAGCTGGGTAAGGCACAAGCTCCGATCCGGGTGGCAATCACCGGCCGGACGGTCGGCCCGCCGCTGTTCGAGTCGCTGGCGGTTCTGGGTCGCCAGCGGACCATCGCCCGGCTGGTCGCGGCCCGCTCCCGCATCTGATCAGTCGGGCTGTCCTCCGGCAGCGTCGACCACAGCGGCAGCATCGGGGTCGTCACCACACGGTTTGACAGCCGAGAGCCGGCCTGCCCGGCGGGTGGCGCCACCCAGCCGGTGCCCTGGGACATGATCTGTGGGTGGGAGCTGATGCAACCGTTGGGGGGCGCGGCCGGTGGCGTCGGCGGGTGGTCTGGATCGTGGTGCTCGCCGTTCCGGTCTACTTCCTGTTGACCCTGGCCAACGTCTGGTTGGCCACCAGCTGGGACGACCGGGATCCGACCGACGCCATCGTCGTGCTGGGCGCCGCTCAGTACAACGGAACGCCATCGCCGGCGTTGGCCGGTCGCCTCGATCATGCGTACGAGCTGTGGCAGCAGAAGGTGGCACCTTCGATCGTCCTCACTGGGTCGAAGCAAGCGGGGGACACCTTCACCGAGGCCTACGTCGGGCTGACCTACCTTCGGGGCAAGGGGGTGCCGGAGAAGGACCTGGTGGTGATCGCCACAGGAACATCCACCTATGAGTCGCTGGCCGCGTCGGGACGGGAGCTGAGGTCTCGGGGGGTCAGTCGAGTGACGATGGTGTCCGACCCGTACCACTCGTTGCGGGTGTCCGGCATTGCTGAGGAGGTCGCCCTGGATCCCTTGGTGTCGCCGACCGGAACCTCGGCCACCTGGGGCCAGATGTCCAGAGAAACGATTGCGGTCGGCCTGGGCCGAATCTTCGGTTACCGGCGGGTCACCAACTGGTTGGGCTGACTGCTCGGGTGGGGTCCCTGAGGTCGCTCCGGATCAGGGTTCGATCCCAGGTGGGTCGCTTGCTACGCTCACGGCTCCCACCTTCGGGGGTGGTGTAATTGGCAACACAGCTGGTTCTGGTCCAGTCGTTGGGGGTTCGAGTCCTCCCCCCCGAGCTCAAAATCGGCGCGAAAACCCAATGAAACCAAGGGTTGCGGGTGTCACCGGACGGCCGAAAAGGCCCGATGGTCACATTTTGGTCACGGAATTTTCGATTCCGGATTTCGAGGGCTGCGCGGGAGCGCTGAAGCAGAGCCTCGTTTGGGTGGTTCAGGCGGAGCCGAAGATGGCGGTTGCCACTCGTTCGGCGGCGTCGGACTGCATGCCCTTGACGACGTGTTGGTAGATGGTCCAGGTGACGACCGGGCTGGAGTGACCGAGTCGTTCGGAGACGACTTTCACGTCGACGTTGGATTGCAGCGCGAGGGTGGCCCACGTGTGTCGGAGGTCGTGGAGTCGGATAGTTGGAAGGTGTTGGAATGCTGGTTGGCGGACGCGGCGGTC
>Ga0105044_10003129_pt1 | contig 22642 bp, 22 predicted proteins | sample MAT01_FD_78092 | JGI IMG/M metagenome (GOLD analysis project Ga0105044, IMG submission 78092) | Freshwater microbial communities from Lake Fryxell liftoff mats and glacier meltwater in Antarctica - MAT-01 | ecosystem: Environmental > Aquatic > Freshwater > Ice > Liftoff microbial mat | place...
GGCATATCGTTCGCCGTCGCCAGCGGTGCTCGAACCGGTGGCGCATCCGCTGGCAACTCTCTTCGACCAGTGGCGAGACATGGCTTACTCTCAGCGATACCTGCGGCGCGTCAACAACGCCTTGATATGCCACCCCATCCAACCGTCACCAACTTTCAGCGACGGCTCGCGGGCAAGTCGCTTCACCCTCTCCAAAAAATGCCCAAACGCGCCGGGAGCGGAACGAGAACGGAATAAGGACCTGGGCTAGCCCTGTGGGCTGCCGAATCAAAAAACGTGCAAGAAAGAACGGCGGAATTCAAAAAAATATAACAATATCAAGGTGGTGCCCGAGGTCGGACTCGAACCGACACGCCTCGCGGCGGAGGATTTTGAGTCCTCTGCGTCTACCATTCCACCACTCGGGCCTGTGGCGGATTTAACCAAGCGCCGGGGCGGCGTCAACCGCTTGCGGCACCGCGCCCGTCACAACTGCTTGGCGGAAAAAGTATCACAGGCACGCACCTCGCCAGACTCAAAGCCCAGTTCGAACCACTTCATCCGCTGCGCCGAGGTGCCATGGGTGAAACTGTCGGGCATCGGGCGGCGGCCTGCTTCGCGCTGCAGGGTATCGTCGCCGATCTGCTTGGCGGCATTCAGGGCTTCCTCGATATCACCCTGCTCCAGCGAGCCGAACTTTTCCTGCGCCGCCCGTGCCCAGATCCCGGAAAAGCAATCGGCCTGCAACTCGATGCGCACCGATATCTCGTTGCTTTCAGCTTCACTTGATCGTGCCCTGATGTCGTTGGCCTTGCCAAGAATTCCCAACTCATCCTGGACATGATGGCCGATTTCATGGGCCACCACATAGGCATTGGCAAAGTCGCCATTTGCCCCCAGTTGCTGCGACATTGTGACAAAGAACGCCGTGTCGAGATAAACCTTCTGATCGCCGGGGCAGTAGAACGGCCCGGTGGCTTCCGTGGCATCGCCACAGGCCGATTGCGTTCCATCCTTGAACAGAACCAGCGTCGCGGGATGATAGGTTGCGCCAAGCTGATCGCGGAATATTTCGGCCCAGACCTCCTCGGTGTCGGCCAGGGTCACGGACACGAATTGGCCGGCACGCTGATCGGCCTCGGTAATCTCGGCCCCGCCGCTGCCGGTCTGCACCACGCTGCCCCCGCCCTGATCGAGCAAGGGGGTCAGATCGACGCCAAGAAAGTATCCGATCACGACTACGACCAGCACGCCAACGCCGCCGACCCCGGCACCCCGGCCGCTGATGCCCGCACTGCGCCGGTCTTCGATATTGTCGCTGCCACGGCGACCCTGCCACTTCATAGCCACACCTCCCTGAATTGTGATGAGCTTACCGGGGTTTGGCGCGGCACAAAAGCTCGGTTTGCACCCGTCTGCCCCATTGCGCAAAATGCCCCCAGCGGCTAGGCCAAGGGCCGACAAACCCTGCCCGAGGTCGCGATGCTCAAAGCGCTGTACAATTGGACTCTGAAATGGGCGGGGTCACGGCAGGCGCCGGTTGCGTTGGCGGCGGTGTCGTTCGTTGAAAGCTCGGTGTTCCCGATCCCGGCCGATGTGCTGTTCATCCCGATGTGCCTCGCCCGGCCTGACCGCGCCATGCGCTATGCGCTGATCGCCACCGTCACCTCGGTGCTGGGCGGAGTCATGGGCTGGTGCGTCGGGTTCTATGCCTTTGACCTGATCGCCCGCCCGCTTCTGGAGGCTTACGGCAAACTCGCCGCGTTCGAGGCGCTGAAAGCCTCGACCGGCGACGGTGCCATTCTGACCATGCTGGTGACCTCGGGGCTGAGCCACATTCCCCCGATGAAGGTGGTGACCATCCTGTCTGGCGTCGTCGCCTTTGACCTGAAATGGTTCATCCTGTCGGCGATCGTCGCGCGCGGGGCGCGGTTCTATGGATTGGCCTGGCTGCTGGGGCGCTATGGCGAGCGCATCACCCATTTCATCGAAACCCGGCTGATCTGGGTCGCATTGGCGGTCCTTGTGCTGGGTGCTGCCGCCTGGCTGTACTTGAGAAGCCACGGATGAGCCGCGCCTTCTTCATCTTTGCCGCTGCGGCGGGTTCGGCGGCAATGCTCGCCGGGGCCTTCATGTTCCAGTATCTTGGCGGGCTGGCACCCTGCCATCTGTGCCTGCTGCAACGCTGGCCCCATGCGGCCGCCGCCGTGATCGGGATTGCGGCACTGCTGATCCCGGGGCGGTTGCTGCCGCTGGCAGGGGCGGCAGCGGCGCTGACCACGGCGGGCCTCGGCTTTTATCATACCGGGGTAGAGCGGCATTGGTGGGAGGGGCCCGATACCTGCACCTCTGGCGACATTTCGACGCTGTCGGTGGGCGATCTGACCGACCAGCTGCTGGCCAATACCACCGTGATCCAGTGCGATCAGGTGGCCTGGGCGATGGCAGGGCTGTCGATGGCAAGCTGGAACATGCTGGCCTCGCTGGTCCTGGTTGCGCTGTGGCTGACCGCCGCCCGTCGCGCCTGACCCTATCGCAGCGACGGTTTTGCCCCTATCATCGCGCCAAGCGAAAGGACACGTCATGCCGCAAACCTGCCTTTTGATCGGTGCCGCCGTGGAAAGCGGCCAACGCCGGGGCGGCTGCCTGATGGGGCCGGCGGCTTACCGCACGGCGGGGATTGCTGCCGCGATCACCGATCTGGGCCACCATCTGACCGATCTGGGCGATGTGATCCCTGCCGCCGCAGCGCCGGTCACGCCAACCAACCCGCTGGTCCATTGCCTTGGTGAAACCCTGGCATGGACCGTCGCACTGGCTGATGCGGCGGAACAGGCGATGGTGCAGGGCTTTCCGATCTTTCTTGGCGGCGACCATTCGCTGTCGCTGGGCACCGTGGCCGGGGTTGCGGCGCACGCCGCCCGCGCGGGCCGACCGCTTTACGTGCTGTGGCTCGACGCCCATTCCGATTTCCACACCCCGATGACCAGCCAGTCGGGCAACCTCCATGGCACCCCGGTCGCCTATATCTCGGGCCGCTCCGGGTTCGAACAGTTTCCGCCTTTCCCCGATCCGGTGCCGCCCGAGCGGCTGTGCCTGTTCGGCATCCGCTCGGTTGATCCCGCAGAACATGCCGCCCTGCTGGAGCATGATCTGGCGGTCAATGACATGCGGGTGCTGGATGAATATGGCGTGGTCGCCCCCTTGCGTGCCTTTTTGCGCCGGGTGGCCGATGACAACGGGCTGCTGCATGTGTCGCTGGATGTCGATTTCCTTGACCCGGTGATTGCGCCGGCGGTCGGCACCACGGTGCCGGGCGGTGCCACATTCCGCGAGGCGCACCTGGTGATGGAACTGCTGCACGAATCAGCACTGGTGACGTCGCTCGATCTGGTGGAGTTGAACCCCTTTCTCGATGAGCGCGGGCGGACGGCGAAATTGATGGTGGAACTGGTGGGATCACTGATGGGCCGCAAGGTGTTCGACCGCCCGACCCGGAGTTTTTAGCATGCCCGTCACCGGCCTGAACCTTGTTCCCTTCGTCTCGGTCGATCACATGATGAAACTGGTCCATTCCATCGGGGTGGAGCGGGTGCTGACCGACCTGGCCACCGCCATCGAGGCTGATTTCCGCCGCTGGCCGCTGTTTGACAAGACCCCCCGGGTGGCATCGCATTCGCCCGAAGGGGTGATTGAACTGATGCCGACCTCGGATGGCGAGGTTTACGGCTTCAAATATGTCAACGGCCATCCCAAGAACATGAAAGACGGGCTGCAAACCGTTACAGCTTTTGGCCTTCTGGCCGATGTGGCAACCGGATACCCGGTACTGCTGTCGGAAATGACCCTGCTGACCGCACTGCGCACCGCCGCCGCCTCGGCGATGGCCGCCAGCCATCTTGCGCCCAAAGGTGCCACCACGATGGCGCTGATCGGTAACGGCGCACAGGCCGAGTTTCAGGCACTGGCCTTCAAGGCGATCTGCGGCGTGACCGAGATCAGGATGTATGACATCGACCCGGTCGCAACCGATAAATGTGCTTTGAATCTAAAGGGTTGTGGGCTTAAGCTTATATCCTGCACCAGCCCGCAACAGGCGATCGAGGGGGCCGGGATCATTACCACCGTCACCGCCGACAAACAGCTGGCCACCATCCTGACCGACAATATGGTCGGCTCCGGCGTTCATATCAACGCGGTGGGCGGCGATTGCCCGGGCAAAACCGAACTGCACCGCGACATCCTGCTGCGCAGCCAGATTTTCGTGGAATATTCGCCGCAAACCCGGATTGAGGGCGAGATTCAGCAACTGCCGCCTGACTATCCCGTCACCGAGCTTTGGCAGGTCATTTCCGGCACCGCACCGGGCCGCACCGCTGCCCGCCAGATCACCCTGTTCGACTCGGTCGGCTTCGCCATCGAGGATTTCTCGGCGCTGCGCTATGTGCTCGACCGGGTTCAGGGCACCGGCTTCTTTCAGAACCTCGACATGATCGCCGACCCCGATGACCCACGCGACCTCTACGGCATGCTGATGCGCGGCAAACCCTGAGCCCCGCCTGTTCCTCCAGTTTCTTTTCGGCAAAAATATCCCACGGGGGTCCGGGGGTGTGAAACCCCCGGCTTCTCGAGAAAAGCCGCGGGTCCGGGGGTGTGAAACCCCCGGCTTCTCGAGAAAAGCCGCGTAACCGCGCTCAGTGCAGCGTGAATTCCCCCACCACATTGCGCCATTCGCCCGGCGCAATCAGCTTGCGATGGGTAAAGCGCACCGAATGGAGCGGCCCCTCGATCTCTTTCTGCCAGAACTCGATGAAGTGGAACAGCCGGGGATAATCCGGGGCAAGATCATAGTCCTGCCAGATGTAGCTGTTCAGAACATGCCGGTAATCCGGCATCCGGTAGTAGAATTCCGCCGTCGTCAGCCCATAGCCGCACAGCATCAGTTCTGTTTCTGTTCTGATCTCTTGATTGCCCGTTTGCCTCTGCATGATCCAGCCTTTCACGGTGGTTCACCGGAATCATGCCACAACCTGCTTAGGATTCAATGAAAACAATGTGTTATGATTGTGGAGTTGCCGCAACGCCGCACTGGTTGCGATGCCGTCCGCCATTGCGCCCCAGATGCTGGATCGGCTATAAGCGCTGCAACAAGATATAGCGCAAATACCGCAAAGTGAGCCCAGTTTGAGCGACCTGCCGCCCCCGCCCGACGCCGAAGAAGAAACCGCGCCGCAGCGGCCGCACTACAGCGGGCCAAGCGTCTCGATCTCCGAGGAAATGCGCAATTCCTACCTCGATTACGCGATGAGCGTGATCGTTTCGCGCGCGATTCCCGACCTGCGCGACGGGCTGAAGCCGGTGCACCGCCGCGTGCTGTTCGCCATGCACGAAACCGGCAATACCCACGACAAGCCCTATCGCAAATCGGCGCGCCCGGTGGGCGATACGATGGGGAAATACCACCCGCATGGCGATGCCTCGATCTATGACGCACTGGTGCGGATGGCGCAGCCGTTTTCGATGAGCCTGCCGCTGCTGGATGGTCAGGGCAACTTTGGCTCGATGGACGGCGACAACCCGGCGGCGATGCGCTATACCGAAGTGCGGATGAACAAGTCTGCGGCGTTTCTGCTGGCCGATATCGACAAGGATACCGTTGATTTTCAGGACAATTACGATGGCAAGGACCGCGAACCCTCGGTGCTGCCCGCCCGTTTCCCCAACATGCTGGTCAATGGCGCCGGCGGCATTGCGGTGGGCATGGCCACCAACATTCCACCGCACAATCTGGGCGAAGTGATCGCTGCCACGCTGGCGCTGATCGAAAACCCCGACCTGACCTCGGAACAACTGATGGACTATATCCCCGCCCCGGATTTTCCGACCGGCGGCGTGATCCTTGGCCGCTCGGGTGCGCGCAAAGCCTATCTGGAGGGGCGCGGCTCGGTGATCCTGCGCGCCAAGACGCGGATCGAAGAGATCCGCAAGGACCGCTTTGCCATCGTGATCGACGAGATCCCCTATCAGGTGAACAAGGCCACGATGGTCGAGCGCATTGCCGAAATGGCGCGCGAGAAAAGGATCGAAGGCATCGCCCATGTGCAGGACGAGTCTGACCGGATCGGCGTGCGGGTGGTGATCGAGCTGAAGCGCGACGCGACGGCAGATGTGGTGCTGAATCAGCTTTGGCGCTTTACGCCGATGCAGACCAGCTTTGGCTGCAACATGCTGGCGCTGAACGGCGGGCGGCCCGAACAACTGACGTTGCGCGATTTTCTCACCTATTTCCTGACCTTCCGCGAGGAAGTTGTGGCGCGGCGCACTGCCTACGAACTGCGCAAGGCGCGCGAACGCAGCCATATCCTGTGCGGGCTGGCGGTTGCCGTGACCAATGTCGATGAGGTGGTGGCCACCATCCGATCCTCCGCCGATCCGGCAGAGGCGCGCGAACGGCTGATGGCCCGTGCCTGGCCTGCGGGTTCCATCGCCGAATATATCGCTCTGATCGACGACCCGTCGCACCGGGTGACCGCCGAAGGCACTTATTACCTGTCGGAAATTCAGGCCCGCGCCATTCTGGATCTGCGGCTGCAGCGGCTGACCGCACTCGGCGTGACCGAAGTGACCGACGAATTGCAGGAACTGGCTGCGAAAATAAGGGATTATCTGGACATCCTGCGGTCACGTGCCCGGATCATGGCGATCATTTCCGCCGAATTGACCGAGGTGCGCGACCTGTTCGCCGTGCCGCGCCGCACCGAAATTGCCGACTGGTCGGGCGATATGGAAGACGAAGACCTGATCGAACGAGAGGATATGGTCGTCACCATCACCTCTGGCGGGTACATCAAGCGCACACCGCTGGCCGAATTCCGCAGCCAGAAACGTGGCGGCAAGGGCCTCGCCTCGATGGCGACCAAGGAAGATGATGTCGTCACCACGCTGTTTGTCGCCAATACCCACACCAACCTGCTGTTCTTTACCACCGACGGCATGGTCTACAAGCTGAAAACCTGGCGGCTGCCACTGGCGGGCCGTACCGCCAAAGGCAAGGCTATCGTGAACATTCTGCCAATCATTCCAGGTATTTCCATCGCGGCCTTGATGCCTGTGGATGTGCCGGAAGCGGATTGGGAAAACCTGCAGATCGTCTTTGCAACTTCCGATGGCGATGTGCGGCAGAACGATCTGTCGGATTTCACCAATGTGAAACGCAACGGCAAGATCGCGATGAATCTGCCCGATGGGGTCACACTGGTAAATGCCGCGATTTGCGATGAAAATGATGATGTCATGCTGGTCACCTCACTTGGCCGCGCCATCCGCTTTTCCACCACCGATATCCGGGTGTTCAAGTCGCGCGGCTCAACCGGCGTGCGCGGCATCCGGCTGGCGGCGGGCGACAAGGTGGTGTCGATGGCGGTCATTCGCCACTTCGAGGCTGATCCGGCCGAGCGCGAAGCCTATCTGAAACAGCGCCGTCTGATGGCGGGCGTGATGGAAGAAGCCGAGGCGGATGAGGACGAAGCGGCGGTAGAGGCGGGGCAGCTTTCGCCCGAGCGCTATGCCGAAATGTCGGCGGCGGAGGATCTGATCCTGACCATCACGGTATCGGGGTCGGGCAAGCTGTCATCCTCGCATGACTACCCGGTGCGCGGGCGTGGCGGCATGGGGGTCAAGGCGATGGACGGCGCGATGCGCGGCGGCGCACTGGTCGCCAGCTTCCCGGTGGAAATGAGCGACCAGATCATGCTGGCCACCTCGACCGGCCAGTCGATCCGGGTGCCGGTTGACCAGATCTCGTTCCGCTCGCGGTCGGCAGGCGGGGTCAAGGTGTTGAACACCGGCGGCAGCGAAGAGGTGGTATCGGTGGCGCGGGTGGCCGAACAGGGCGACGATGGCGAATGATGGCGGGCCGCTGCGCCGCTGGCTGGCGGCGCAGGACGGTCCGGTAACCTATGCAAGCGTAATGCGGGCGCTGGCGATACCTTATATGAATATCCTGATGCAAGAGCTTGAAACCATGATGAAATCACCCCGTCCTGCCCGCCCGCTGCTGGCCGCCCGGGTCATCAGCCGCAGTCACCCGCTGCCCAATCGCGGCTTTTTCGACATGGCGCGGGCATTGGGATAGTGGTGGATGACGAGGCCGAGTTTCAACAGGCGCAGCTTGCGGCGCTTGGATTGCCAAACCGGAATGGCTGGATTGTGGGCCGGAAGCTGGAAAAGCGTCGGTGCGTTCACGGCACGGCGCGTGGTGCCTCGGCCCAACTGTCGGGACAGTGTCGCATGACCGAGAAACTGCATATCATCGGTGGCGGCATGGCCGGGTCTGAAGCCGCGTGGCAGGCGGCAGAGCGGGGCGTGGCGGTGGTGATCCACGAGATGCGCCCAAAGGTCGGCACCTTTGCCCACCGCACCGGCAATCTGGCCGAGATGGTCTGTTCCAATTCGTTCCGCTCGGATGATGACGAGCAGAATGCCGTGGGTCTGCTGCATTGGGAAATGCGGGCGGCCGGCGGGTTGATCATGGCGATGGCCGACAAGCATGCGCTTCCCGCCGGAGGAGCACTGGCGGTGGACCGTGACCAATTTGCCGAGGCGGTGACGGACCGGCTGCGGAGCCACCCGCTGATTTCCGTCACTGAGGAAGAAGTCGCCGCCCTGCCCTCATCGGGCCACTGGATCATCGCCACCGGGCCGCTGACTTCGGGGGCTTTGGCTGGGGCGATCAAGGCGGAAACCGGGGCCGAGGCTTTGGCTTTTTTCGATGCGATTGCCCCCATCGTCTATGCTGACTCGGTTGATATGACCCGCGCCTGGATGCAGTCGCGCTATGACAAGGGCGAAACCGTCGAGGAGCAGACCGCCTATATGAACTGCCCGATGACGCACGCGGAATATGATGCGTTCATCGCAGCTGTGCTGGCGGCAGAGAAAACCGAGTTTCACGAAGGTGAAACCGCCGGGTATTTCGACGGCTGCCTTCCGATCGAGGTGATGGCAGAGCGCGGGCATGAAACCCTGCGCTTTGGTCCGATGAAGCCGGTGGGGCTGACCAATGCGCATGACCCGCAGGTCAAGCCCTATGCCGTGGTGCAACTGCGCCGCGACAATGCGCTGGGCACGCTGTACAATATCGTGGGCTTTCAGACCAAGATGAAGTACGGCGCACAAACCGCTGTTTTCCGGATGATACCCGGGTTGGAGAATGCCGAGTTTGCCCGGCTTGGCGGCATCCACCGCAACACATTCATCAACGCGCCAACCCTGCTGGATCCCCAGATGCGGCTCAAATCCCAACCCCACATCAGGTTCGCGGGCCAGATCACCGGGGTTGAGGGCTATGTGGAATCCGCGGCGATGGGGCTTTTGGCCGGGCGGTTGGCGGCGGCGGAAATGCAGGGACAGACCCTGCAAACCCCACCCCCCGAAACCGCGATGGGGGCGCTGATCACCCACATCACGGGCGGCGCGGATGCCAAAACCTTTCAACCGATGAACGTGAATTTCGGGCTGTTCCCGCCGATCGATGCCAAGGCTGGGCGCAAAGGGCGCAAGGACCGCTACAAGGCTTATACCGACCGCGCCAAAGAAGCGTTCCTCCAATGGCTTTCGTAACCCGGTTCGCGCCATCGCCCACCGGTTCGTTGCATCTGGGCCATGCCTATTCGGCAATGCTGGCACATGACACGGCGCGGGCGGAAGGTGGCACATTCCTGCTGCGGATCGAAGATATTGACCAGACCCGCTGCCGCCCGGAATGGGAACGTCGGTTGATCGACGATCTGACCTGGCTCGGTCTAAGTTGGGATGCCGAGCCGATGCGCCAATCCAACCGGATGGCGGCCTGCCAGTCGGCACTTGACGCCCTGTGGCTGCGCGGGTTGCTGTTTCCCTGCATTTGCACAAGGCGCGACATTGGCGCCGCCTTGTCGGCCCCGCAAGAAGGTGCCACGCCGCCTGTCGGGCCGGATGGGCTGATCTATCCCGGGACCTGCCGCAATCGGATGTCTTGGGAGCGAAGGTTTCCAGAGGCCCATCCAAGACCCGGCAATGCCGTCTTGCGACTGGACATGCGCCTTGCGACCATGGCGAACGGCTGTTTTGAACATCGTATAGACAGCCCTGATGGCGGGTGGCACCATTATGTCAGCTATAAGGAAACCGGCCTTGGCCCGAATGGCCAAAAGGGTCTGATCGAGTTCACACCAGAGGCTCTGATCGAGACGGTTGGTGATGTCGTGATTGCGCGCAAAGACATGGGCACCTCCTATCATTTGGCGGTGGTGCTGGACGATGCCGCACAGGCGGTGACACATGTCATTCGCGGCGCAGACCTGACCGAGGCGACGGCGCTGCATGTGTTTTTGCAGCGCCTGCTGGGCCTGCCCACCCCCACCTATCATCACCACCGCCTGATCCGCGACGCCCACGGCAAGCGGTTGGCCAAGCGCGACGATGCGCGGTCGCTGGCCAGCTATCGTGCGGCTGGCATGACGCCGCAGGATATCAGGGGCTTGGTCGGGCTATAGCGGATCGCTGATCACAACCTCAACTCCGTCGCGCAAGGCACTGTAAAAGCAGCTTTGCCGCCCGGTATGGCAGGCTGGCCCGGTCTGATCGACCAGCACCAGCAGGCTGTCACGGTCGCAATCCAGCCGCATCTCGACCAGCCGTTGGTGGTGGCCGGAACTCTCACCCTTGACCCAGAACGCCGCGCGCGACCGTGACCAATAGATGACGTGTCCAGTGGCAAGGGTTTGCGCCACCGCCTCGGCATTCATCCATGCCAGCATCAGCACCTGCTGCGTGGCATGATCCTGCGCCACCACCGGGATCAGACCTTGCGGCGAATAGATCAGGCTGGCCGGATCGAACATCATCATCCCTTTGCACGGTGGCAGGCTGCCCCTATCTATGGCACAATCCGCCATGAGGAAAGCGACAGGGCCCGCGATGAATGCCGAAAGCGATCTGTTAAAGCTGTATTCCGGGCGGATTCTGGCGTTGGCTGCGGATATTCCGCACCATGGCCGGTTGCCTGCGCCGATGGCCAGCGCCAAGCGCCGCTCGCCACTGTGCGGATCGACCGTCACGGTGGATCTGATCGTGGCCGGTGGCCGGGTCAGCGACTATGCGCAGGATGTGAAGGCCTGCGCTTTGGGTCAGGCCTCTGCCTCGGTGGTTGGTTCGGCGATCATCGGCTGCACCGCAGATCAGATCACCCGCGCCCGCGACGAGCTTTCGGCGATGCTGAAAGCGGGTGGCCCGGTGCCATCGGCCCCGTTTGCCGGGCTGGAGGTGCTGCTGCCGGCGCGGGATTACAAGAACCGCCATGCCTCGATCCTGCTGGCGCTGGAAGCGGCGGCAGAGGCGATGGCGGCGGCCACCGCCAGCCCGGTATAAAAAAACCGCCGCACATCCGGGCGGATGGCGGCGGCAAGGCGCGTGTCTGTGGGGGAACGGGGCGCGAAATGCCAAAGGCACCGGGCTTTCGAGTGAAGCGGCATTCTGGGGACACAGAATGCAGGCGCCCCGACACAGACCGCAGGCAGAGACGGGAAATCAGAAGGTCAGCGGCAGGTTCAACCCCACGACCAGCATAACGATCAGGGCGGCCGCACCGGCGGCATCCTGCATCAGGGTCGGCGCGGTGCGGGTGAGTATTTGTTTCATCTCGTTCAGCATCTGCGCTCTCCTATCCGATGTGTTGCTGCTTTGTTCCCATACTTCGCGTCGCCTGTAAAGAACTTTTTAAGAACATATGTGAACAAAGCAGGAATAAGGCCCGAACCCGGCTCAACCGACGCGGATCAGCTGCATCGCCCGGTCTTGTTCCATCAGCCACAGGAGCACCCGCGCCGCGCCGCCCCTTGCCGAGGAAAGATCAGGGTCAAGCGCCAGCAGCGCGCGGGCATCCTTCTGCGCCACATCCATCAACCCGGCCTGCCGTTCCAGATCGGCGATTCGAAACTTCGGCAAACCGGATTGGGCGGTGCCGATCAGATCACCGGCCCCCCGGATCGCCAGATCCTCCTCGGCAATCCGAAAACCATCTTCGGTATCGCGCAGCAGGGTCAGCCGGCGCATCGCGGTTTCCCCCAGGGGCGGCTGATACATCAACAGACAGGTCGATGCTTCCGTGCCGCGCCCGACCCGCCCGCGCAACTGGTGCAACTGCGCCAACCCATAGCTTTCCGCCCGCTCCACCACCATGATCGAGGCATTGGGCACGTTGACGCCAACCTCGATCACCGTGGTTGCCACCAGAACCGCCAGCCTGCCTGCGACAAAGCGCGCCATCACGGCGTCCTTGTCGGCGGGTGGCATCTGGCCATGAACCAGCCCGACCTTGCCCTCGCCCAGTACCGCGCGCAGCCGCTTGAACCGCTCCTCCGCAGCGGTCAGATCGACCGATTCGCTTTCCTCGACCAGCGGGCAGACCCAATAGGCCTGCTTGCCCTCGGCCACCGCCTGCATCAGATGGGCCACCACCTCATCCAGCCGCCCGGTTGTCACAAGCGCGGTTTTCACCGGCAGGCGGCCGGGCGGCTTTTCATCCAGCACCGACACATCCATATCGCCATATTGCGCCAGGCTCAGGCTGCGCGGAATCGGGGTTGCCGTCATCACCAGCACATCGGGAGCAATGCCCTTGGCCCCCAGTTCCATCCGCTGGGCCACGCCAAAGCGGTGCTGTTCGTCGATCACCGCCAGCCGCAGATCGGCAAAGACCACATCTTTCTGAAACACCGCATGGGTGCCGATCAGGATCTGGATATCGCCCCGCGCCAGCGCCGCCAGTTTCGCCGCCCGCTCATTGCCCTTGTCGCGCCCGGTCAGGATCTCCAGCACCACACCCGCCGCTTCGGCCAGGGGCTGCAGGCTTTCCAGATGCTGGCGTGCCAGTATTTCGGTCGGGGCCATCAGCACACCTTGCCCGCCGGCCTCCACCGCGATCAGCAGGGCCATCAGCGCGACCAGCGTCTTTCCGGAACCGACATCGCCCTGCAGCAGGCGGTTCATCCGCATGCCAGATGCCATGTCACCGGCAATCTGGGTGAGCGCACGATGTTGCGCACCAGTTTGATTATAAGGTAACGATGACAATATCTTACGCTGCAAAATTCCAGTTCCGGATGAAGATACCCCCTTGCCGCGCTGGCGGGTCTGGCGGGCCATCGCCATGGTCAGTTGATGGGCAAACAATTCGTCATAGGCCAGCCGTTGCCGCGCCGGGTGAGCGGGCGAAATATCTGCCGCCGCAGCAGGGGAATGCGCGGCCAGAACCGCTTCGCGCCAATCGGGCCAGCCCTCGCGGGCTTTCAGTGCAGGATCAATCCATTCCGCCAGCACCGGCAGCCGCGTCAGCGCGGATTGCGCCGCCTTGGCGACCACCCGCAGCGTCAACCCGGCCGACAGCGGGTAGACCGGCTCAAAAGCGGGCAAATCCCCCGCCTCTTCCAGCCGCAGGATATGATCGGGGTGGGCCATCTGCGCCACGCCGTCAAACAGTTCCACCCGGCCAGAAACCAGACGGCGCTGACCGGTGGGCAACTGCTTTTGCAGGAAATCCCCCTTGGCGTGAAAGAACACCAGCTGAAATTCGATCCCGGCGTCGCGCACCATCACCCGGGTCGGGCGGCCCTTGGTGCGGGGCGCAAAGTGGGCGCCGATTTCCACCTCCACCGTAACAACCGCGGGCAGGGCAACATCGCGGATGCTGGATTTGCGCGAGCGGTCGATGCCGGAATGCGGCAGGGTAAAGATCAGATCGCGCGGGGTTTCAACACCCAAGGCACTGAAGTTCTTGGCGGTTTTCGGGCCGACCCCGTCGAGCGTTTCCAACCCGGCATAGAGCGGAAACAGGATCACCGGGCGGCCCACCTCGGCCATGTCAGACATCCCCGATCAGGGCAAGCCATTGATCCTCATCAATGATCGTCACCCCAAGTTTCTGAGCCTCTTTGGCCTTGGACCCGGCACCAGGGCCCGCCACCAACAGATCGGTCTTGGCGGAAACCGACCCCGCCACCTTGGCCCCGAGCGCTTCGGCACGCGCCTTTGCCTCGGCCCGGGTCATTTTTTCCAGGGTGCCGGTGAACACCACCACCTTGCCCGCCACCGCACTTTCCACCGCGCCGCGCCGCGCCATGTCACCCACCGTCAGATGCGCCGCCAAACGGTCGATCGAGGCCCGTTCGGCGGATTGGTGAAACGCCTGCACCACCGAGGCCGCCAGAACCGCGCCGACGCCATCAATCGCGACCAGTTGCCCCCATGCCTCACCCGTACCCACCTCGGCCGCCGCCATCGCCGCCTCGAATGCCGCCCAGTTGCCATAGTGATTGGCCAGCAGGTTGGCAGAGGTTTCGCCAACATGGCGGATACCAAGGGCAAAGATCAGCCGGTTCAGCGGAATGGCACGCTTTTCCGCGATGGCAGCGAACAGGTTGGCGGTGGATTTCGCGCCGTAGCCATCGCGGTTGGCCAGTTTGGTCAGGCTCGCCGCGTCGCGGGCCTCAAGGGTGAATATGTCGGCAGGCTCGCGGATCGGCAGTTGATCGTCGTGGTAAAACGCTTCGATCTGCCGTGCCCCCAGCCCCTCGATGTCAAAGGCGGCGCGGCTGACGAAATGTTTCAGGCGTTCAACGGCTTGCGCCGGGCAGATCATGCCACCGGTGCAGCGGCGCACCGCGTCGCCCGCCTCGCGCACGGCATCGGAACCACATCTCGGGCATTTATCAGGAAAAACATAGGGTTCCGCGTCGTTGTTGCGGCGGGTCAGATCAACATCGACCACTTTCGGGATCACATCACCAGCTCGTTTCACCTGCACCCAGTCGCCGATGCGAAAATCCTTGCCGCCCCTTATCACCTCGCCCCTGGAATCGCGGCCGGCGATGTAATCCTGATTATGCAGCGTGGCGTTCGATACCACGACACCGCCCACCGTCACCGGGGCCAGCCGCGCCACCGGGCTGAGCGCGCCGGTGCGGCCAACCTGAATGTCGATCGCCTCCAGCCGGGTCCAGGCCAGTTCGGCAGGGAATTTATGCGCAATCGCCCAGCGCGGTGTCGCGGAACGATAGCCAAGCCGCCGCTGCAGCGCCAGATCATTCACCTTGTAAACAACGCCGTCAATATCATAGCCCAGCCCCGCCCGCTCGGCCTCGGTGGCGCAGTAGGTCTCCAGCAGCTGCGCCGGGCTGTCGCACAGGCGGGTGCGCGGATTGGTGGAAAAGCCAAGCTGCGCCAGCCGGTGGAGTGCGCCTTGCTGCGAATCAGCCAGGGGTTCGCTGAGCGCGCCCCAGGCATAGGCGAAAAACCGCAAGGGCCGGGCGCGGGTGATGGCGGCATCAAGCTGGCGCAGGCTGCCAGCGGCGGCATTTCGCGGGTTGGCAAAAGGTTTGTCGCCGGCCGCCAACACCCGCGCGTTCAGCGCGGCGAAATCGTCGTGGCTCATATAGACCTCGCCACGGATTTCCATCAGGTCGGGGGCCCCGGTCACCCGTTGCGGAATGTCGGCAATGGTGCGGGCGTTTTCAGTGACGGTTTCGCCGGTTTCGCCGTCGCCCCGCGTCAGCGCCTGCACCAGCCGCCCTCGCTCGTAGCGGAGGCTCAGTGACAGGCCGTCGATCTTGGGCTCTGCGGTATAGGCCAGCCGTGCGTCCGCCCCAAGGCCAAGGAATTTACGGACCCGATCATCGAATTCGGCGACATCGGTCGCGGCAAAGGCATTTTCCAGCGACATCATCCGCTGGTCGTGCCGCGCCTTGGCAAAGCCATCGGCCAGCGCCCCGCCGATCTGATCGGTGGGGCTGTCGGGGCGTTTCAGGGCCGGGAACCCTGCCTCGATATCGGCGTTGCGCTGTTTCAGCCGGTCATAGTCGGCGTCGGTGATATCGGGATTGTCGTCGGTGTGGTACGCCCGGTTGGCCTTGGCAATCGTGGCGGCCAGCCCGGCCAGTTCGGCCTGCGCCTCCGCCTCAGTCATCGCCTCAATGGGTTTGCCTTCGGCCATCCTGCGCTCCCTCGTCCGCCCCTCCGGGTTGCCTCCAGTGATAGGAGGCTGCCCCGGAGAGGTCCAGACTTGAGTGGTGGCCTTGGCAGTTGCCCCGGCAGAATGGCCGGGACCTGTGCGCCAGCCCATCCCCATGGGCGGCTGGAGCAATCGGATGGTCCGGCGGGCTGTGTTGCCGCCCCGGGTCAGGCTCCGACGGCGATACGGCGATTCATCTCGACCGGAGTCGGGTCGCGCAGCACGTAGCCGCGGCCCCAGACGGTTTCGATGTAATTGTCGCCACCCGTGGCCTCGGCCAGTTTCTTGCGCAACTTGCAGATGAACACATCAATGATCTTCAGTTCGGGCTCATCCATCCCGCCGTACAGGTGGTTGAGGAACATTTCCTTGGTCAGCGTGGTACCTTTGCGCAGGCTGAGCAATTCCAGCATCTGGTATTCCTTGCCGGTCAGATGCACCGCCTTGGTTTCCACATCCACCGTCTTGGCGTCGAGGTTGACGCTGATCTTGCCGGTGCGGATTACCGATTGCGAATGGCCCTTGGAGCGGCGGATGATGGCATGTATGCGCGCCACCAGTTCTTCGCGGTGGAACGGTTTGGTCAGATAGTCATCAGCACCAAAGCCGAAACCCTTGATCTTGTTATCTGTATCGTCAGATCCCGACAGGATCAGGATCGGGGTATCAATCTTGGCCATGCGCAACTGGCGCAGCACCTCATGCCCGTTCATGTCGGGCAGATTGAGATCGAGCAGGATCAGGTCATAGTCGTACAACTTGGCCAGATCGACCCCCTCCTCCCCTAGGTCGGTACAATAGACATTGAGGTTTGCATGTGACAGCATCAGTTCGATGCTGCGCGATGTGGTTGGATCATCCTCGACCAGTAGAACGCGCATTTACTTCTCCGCTAACAGCCCTCGATGGATGCAACCTTGGCGATCAATGGTTAATCACACGTTACTGTGAACGAGCGGAAAGAAAATACAATCTAAAGTTGTCTGAATCTTTGAATGGTCGTCACTTTGAGCGCGGATTCGCCATGCTGTTCCACCGCCGCGCGCCACAGATCGAACTCTTCCTCCGACAGGGCATAGCGCTCGCGCGCTTCTGCGGCAGTTATCAGTCCGAATATCACCGCCCGCACCACCTTGGCCTTGCGGCTGGCCACCCAGCGACGGGTGTCTTTTGGCGGCAGATCGGCGCGCGTCATCACCGTGCCATCCGGCATGGTCACGGCGCGGGGGCCATCCACTTTCTTGAGATACATAACCCTCACCCTCACAGCGGTCAGATGCAGGGTTGCGCATCAGACTTAAGGACCGGTTTAGCGGCACCCACAGAAGGGGTTGAGAGTAGTTATAACTTTCCTATATTGGTTGGCTTTCCCGGAGGTTCCATGATCGTCGCGCCCGCCCACCCGCTGAATTCGCTTGGCTTCGCCAAGCCGCCCGCGCAAACCCGGGTGGTGGTGGCGATGTCGGGCGGCGTTGACAGTTCTGTGGTGGCAGCAATGCTGGCCGAACAGGGCTACGATGTGGTTGGCGTCACCCTGCAGCTTTACGACCACGGCGCAGCCTTGGCGAAAAAGGGGGCCTGCTGCGCCGGGCGCGATATCCATGATGCGCGGCGGGTGGCTGAAACCATGGGATTTCCGCATTATGTGCTGGATTATGAAAACACCTTTCGCGCCGCCGTGATCGACGAATTCGCCGATGCCTACCTGGCCGGGGCCACCCCGGTGCCCTGCATCCGCTGCAACGAGCGGGTGAAATTCAAGGATCTGATGGCAACCGCGCGCGATCTGGAGGCGGATTGCATGGCGACCGGCCATTACATCCGCCGGGAAGCGGGCGCAGCGGGGGCGGAACTGCACTCTGCCGCCGATCCGGCGCGCGACCAGAGTTATTTCCTGTTTTCCACTACGCAGAGCCAGCTTGACTATCTGCGCTTTCCGCTGGGCGGCCTGACCAGCAAGGCGGAAACCCGGGCCCTCGCCGCGAAATACGGACTGGGGGTGGCGGACAAGCCCGACAGTCAGGATATCTGTTTCGTGCCGAACGGCGATTATGCCGCCGTGATCGAAAAGCTGCGGCCCGGTTCGGCTGAACCCGGAGAGATCGTCGATCTTTCAGGCCGGGTGCTTGGCAGCCACCCTGGCGTGATCCATTACACCATCGGCCAGCGCCGCGGGCTGGGGATCGGCGGGCTGGACGGGCCGCTTTATGTCGTGAAGCTGGATCCGGTGCTGAAGCGGGTGGTGGTGGGGCCGAAAGCGGCGCTGTCGACCCGGACGGTGCCGCTGAAGGAAATCAACTGGCTGGGGGAGATGCCGCTGGACGGCCGCGCCGAATGGGTGATCCGCGCCCGCGTCCGCTCTACCCGCCCGCCGCGCGAAGCGATCCTGCGACCATTGTCATCCACCACCGCAGAGGTCGAACTGCTGGAGCCTGAGGAGGGGATTTCGGCGGGGCAGGCTTGTGTGTTCTATCAGCCTGACGGCAGCCGGGTGCTGGGCGGCGGCTGGATCTGGGCCGGGCGGTAGCACCGGGTTTTGCAGGCCCGGGGGGCACCGGTCCGGAGGCCTCGGGTCCGGGCTTGGGCCAACGGGCGGAGTTGGATATTTTTACCAATAAGAAGCGCAAGAGTGGGGCGGGGTGAAACCGCTGAGCAAGGCCCGGGCGCGCCACTACCGGCGTGATGGGGCGGCAGGCAGCGCTGAAACCGGCGTCAGTTGTTCCAGCACGGCGCGGGCCGCGCGCAGCCCCGGGGCCTCCGACCCCTCACCCAGCCGTGTCATGGTCAGCGCCATGGCGTCCAGTTGCGCGGTTCGGGCCGGGCCGGGGCTCAGCAGGGCAATGAGCGCCTGCGCCATCGCTTCGGGCTGGCAGGCGGGGCCGAGGAATTCCGGCACCGCGCGACTTTCCGACACCAGATTGACCAGCGTGACGGTATCGACCCTGAGCAGCCGCCCGATGATCTGGCGGCTGAGCCATGACATGTCATAGCCGATCACCATCGGGGTGCGGCTCGCCGCCAGTTCCAGCGACACGGTGCCCGATGCCGCCAGCGCCGCATCGGCAGCGGCAAAGGCGGCGGCTTTGGCGACGGGATCGGGAGAGGAGAGGATCAGCGGCGCGCCGGGCCAGCTTCTGGTGGCATCCGCCACCAGCGGGCCAATGGCATCAAGGGTTGGCACCACCACCCGCAGTCCGGGATGGCTGGCCGCCACCAGCGCCAGGGTTGCCCCGAACCGGGGGGCAAGGCGCGCCACTTCGCCGCGCCGTGAACCGGGCAGGGCAAGGATCACCGGCTGATCGGGCGCAATGCCGTGAGCAGCGCGCAAAGCCCGGGTCTGCGCCACCGTGGCCCGTGGTTCCGCCACCACCGGATGGCCGACGAAGCTGCAACCCATCCCTGCCGCTGTCATGTAGGGCGGCTCGAACGGCAGGAGCGCCAGCACATGGTCGATCACTTTAGCCATTTTCGCGGCACGGCCCGGGCGCCATGCCCAGACCGAGGGGGCGACATAGTGGATGGTGCGGATGGCGGACGCCGCCTTGACCAGACCCGCCACCCGCAGGCAGAAATCCGGGCTGTCGATGGTGAGCAGGGCGTCGGGGCGCAGCTTTGTCGCAGCGGCGGCGCATTCGGCAATCCGGCGTTTCAGGGCAAAATAGCGCGGCAGCACCTCGGTGATACCCATCAGGGTCAATTCCTGCATCGGGAACTGGCTTTCCAGCCCCTGCGCCTGCATCAGCGGACCACCGACGCCGTGAAACCGCATCGCGGGTGCCAGCGTCTTCAGCCCTGCCATCAGTGCCGCCCCAAGCCGGTCGCCCGAAGGCTCCCCGGCGATCAGGTACAGGGTCAGGCCGCTGGTCACAGCGCTTTGGACCACAGGAACATGCCGCATTCATCGGCCTCGGCCACCATTTCGGCGCGGTCGAGCAGCAAGACCCCCCCGGCCTGAAACGCAATGCCGGCCAGACCGGCGGCGCGCGCCATCCGCAGGGTCTCAAGGCCCAGCGTCGGCAGGTCGACCCTGCGATCCTGCCCGGGCTTCACCGCCTTCAGAAGCACGCCGCCGGCGCCATCCGGGTCGGGGCGCAGGTGGGCGTGGCGCGCAGCCTCTGCCAGCATCGCATCGGTGCCGGGCAAGGCCTCGACGGCGAGGCACAGCCCCTGTGCCACCACTGCCCCCTGCCCGACATCGACAGAACCAAGGGCCGCCACGATCGCCTCGGCCCGCGCCACGTCGGCGCGGTCGGCATCACCCGGTTCATAGCGGCCAAGCACGCCCGGCCCGGGCACCAGATCGGGCGCGATGGCATCGGCCCCGACGACCTCGAACCCGCATTCCTCGAAGATCGCGATCACCTCGCGCAGCGTCGCTTCGTCACCGGCCTGCATTGCGGCCACAAGGCGCGGCACCATCGCGGCGGTAAAGGGATCGAACAGCGCCGGATCCAGCCGGGGGCGGCGCACCGCACCGGCAAACACCACGCGCATGATGCCCAGATCATGCAGGCGGTCGATGAACAGCGCCAGCCGTTCGACCCGGAACCGCTCGCGCTGACGGTCAACCTCGATGGGAAAGCCGTCGATCTCGGCCAACAGGTAAGGCTCGCCCCGCGCCTCCAGCGCCAGCACGAGTTGCAGCGGCAAGGACCCGGTGCCCGCGATGATGGCGAGGGTGGCCGTTCGGGTGGCAGCACTCACCGCCGCGTCACTGCGGGGCCGCCTCATTTCGGGGTCAGGAAATTGCGCTCGGTGGCGGACAGGATGAACCCGGTCATCTGGCGCACCAGCGGGCTTTGGCTGGTGGCCGCCAGCCGCTCTGCCCGCTCGACAAAGGCCCCCTCCCCCTGCGCCAGTTCAAGGTAGGCCGCACGCAGCGCCGCAATCTCGGCGCGGTCAACCCCGCGCCGCTTCAGGCCGACAAGGTTCAGCCCGTCGAGTTCGCCACGCGGGCCCTGCACCAGCGCATGGGGGATCACATCGTTGGTCACCATGGTCAGCGCGCCGATGATCGCGCCGGTGCCGATCCGCACCCGTTGGTGGATGCCCGCAAGGCCACCGATGATGACATCATCCCCGATCACGCAATGGCCACCCAGCGCCGCCTGATTGGCCATGATGACGCGGTTGCCGACCTGGGCATCGTGGCCGACATGGGCACCGGTCATGAACAGGCAGTCATCGCCGACCCGGGTGATACCGCCGCCGCCCTCGGTGCCGGTATTCAGCGTTGCCCCTTCACGGATGCGGCAGCGGGCACCGACGATCAGCCGGGTCCGTTCGCCCTTGAACTTCAGATCCTGCGGCACTTCGCCAACGCAGGCAAAGGGAAACACCACCGTGCCGGGGCCGATATTCGTCCAGCCGGTGACAACGGCGTGGCTTTTCACCTCGACCCCGGCGGCAAGCGTGACTTCGCCGCCGATCATGGCAAAGGGACCGATGCTCACACCGGCACCGATCACCGCACCCGGGGTGATATGGGCGCTGGGGTGGATGCGGGCTGTGGCGTCGATTGTCATGCGCTCAATGCTTCGGCAGGTCGATCATCGCGGTGAATTCCGCCGCTGCCGCCAGTTCGCCCTCAACCAGACCGGCACCGTGGAATTTCCAGATCCGGCTGCCGCTGCGCCGCACGGTCACGTGCAGTTCCAGCACATCGCCCGGCACGACTTTGCGGCGAAATTTGCCATTGTCGATGCTCATGAAATAGACCAGCGGTTCCTTGTCGACCAGATCAAGGGTGATGCCGACCAGCACCGCCGCTGTCTGCGCCATGGCCTCGATGATGGTGACGCCGGGCATGATCGGGGTGTCCGGAAAATGGCCTTGAAAATGCGGCTCGTTCACCGTGACATTCTTGATCCCGAGGGCAGAGGTATTGGGAACAATATTGCGGACCTTGTCGATCAGAAGAAACGGATAGCGGTGCGGAATGATCCGCCTTATCAGGTGGATATCGGCGCTGGATGCCGGATAAGGGGTCGGGGCCGTCCTGGCCACGGCGTTACCGGATGCTGGCGTCGATGCTGCGTCGGTCATGTATCCTCCCCTTGGCGCTGCCATTGACTGACTAGCAATGTCCTTTGGCACTGGCAAGGCGGGTGGCGGGCCCGCCTGCGCCCGGGGCGCTATGGTGCCGGGTCTGGTACCGCTGGGGCCGGTGCTTTGATCGGCCCTTCACCCAGCAACAGGTCGATCCGGATGATGGCTTCATCGGTCACGTCTATCCGGTCGGCGGACAGGAACACCGCACGGGCATCAAGGATCGCCACCGCACCGGCCTCACGCACCAGATCGGCCAGAACCGGGGACGCCGCCTGATAGAAGGTCTGTCGCTCCAGATCACGGCGACCGTTGAGCCTGGCAAGTTTTTCGTCCTGCACCCGGCGCGTCTCGACCACCTTGGCGTCGAACACATCGGCCAGCGGGCGGAACTCGGCGGCGGTCATCGTGGCGCGCCGGATGGTCAGATCCCTTTCCTCGGTCGCCAGTACTGCCTCGATCTCGCGGTTTTCGATGGCAAGCGCCTTGCGCGCCTCTTCGATCTCGCGCGCCACCCGCATGCCGTAGGCCGTGCCGATGAACAGCCGGTCCTGATCGAGGGTCAGAACC
>Ga0105044_10003130_pt1 | contig 22639 bp, 19 predicted proteins | sample MAT01_FD_78092 | JGI IMG/M metagenome (GOLD analysis project Ga0105044, IMG submission 78092) | Freshwater microbial communities from Lake Fryxell liftoff mats and glacier meltwater in Antarctica - MAT-01 | ecosystem: Environmental > Aquatic > Freshwater > Ice > Liftoff microbial mat | place...
TCTGGTCACTTTTTCTAATCTAATCATCCTCAAATAGCAACAACTTTTCTACACTAAGAAATTTTGGCATCCTTCATTTTGCGTGAAAAGTAGTTGACACTTTCTTTGGGCAATTATTTTAAAGTACCCTAATAAGTACTTGATTATCAATGCTTTATTTTAATTTATTTTTATTTGCCGAAAATAAAAGTGTCAACTACTTATGAAGGATGCCGAAATTTTTATACTTTTTTCGATAAATACAATTTTTGAAAAAAATAGTGGGAAATATCGGTGGTAATAAATCACAGATTACTTACCTTTGCATATTAATTTAAACAAATATACAATATTAAACACCGCACACCCCACACCGCACACCGCTTTTATGCTGTTTAGTATGCTTTTGACAACTAAATATAGCGCTGTTGCACAAAATTTCCTGACTACCTCTCCCACAACCCCTGCACAATTTACGGCGGAACAAACCTCTCGCCTGCAAAATTATGCTGGTTCTCCTACCATTGAAGCAAAGCAAAGCCAAATTATACAACTCAACCATCTACTCCAGTTCCAACAAGAAGGCGTTTTGAAATTTACCTTACCCGGGAGTATTGATACCCTGAAATATCGCGCTAAAACCGTAGAAGTAAATACCAATGGCGACTATATTTGGTATGGTTTGGATGAAGACGGTGATGCCATAGTTGTGTGATTGGTGGCAGGCCTCAGCCCCAATGGCCCTTTTGTACAAACCACCAAACTCATCACGGCAGACAGGTGTGGCCTCACCTGCTGGCGGAGTACGCCTAAATCTGTGGTATCGGATGGCGTAGCCAAAGTGATTGCTGCCCCTAATCCTGCCCACCAGGAATTATTGCTGACCACTTTTGGTTTATCCGGCCCAACAGAGTTTGTTTTTTACGACGGGCAGGGCAGAATATTAGAAAGAAAAAAATGGGAAATCTCCGGGTATGAAGAGCGTTTGTTACCGTTCCAGATCGGCCATTTGCCCGAAGGAATGATCCGGATTCGCTGCCACAATGGCACTTTTAGCCAAACGCTCAGAATTATCCATACACACTAATTTTTTTCACTATTTATTACCGATGAAAGGCTTTCTGAACCTTTCATCGGTAATAACTGCTGCTGCCATTATCATGAAATTTTTTCTTTTTATTTTCTTTACAAGCCTCTTTTTTATCAACCTTTCCTGCCGTAAAACCCCCGAGCCGGAGTATATCAAACCAGAGATATATTGGGGTACGGCTACGGCTGTTAAGAATGGCAAGCCTTATCAGGCTGACATTTATGCCCATAAAAATTTAGCAAACAATAAGAACCTGGTCATCTCCTATACATGTATTAAGCAAGGCTTATACTTTACTCGAATCTCTCGGTATTGTCAAAATACCTTTTACGCCGGGAAAGTACAGGATTTTTGATACTCGCGGACAAGATGATAATGGCAAAGTGGGAGCGTTATACACCTACAAAGAAGACGATGTAGCACTGGCTGATGACCGGGTAAGTGATACAGATACCACCAATTATATAGAATTGCTTTCTTATGATTCCCTTACCAAAGAAATAAAAGGTACATTTAACTTGCGGTTTAAAGTATTGGCCAAAAATCCGAGCCTGATTGCTCCCGATAGTGTGGTATTGAGGAACGGGAAATTTCACACAAAAATACAGTATTGAGGAACTGTAATGTATTAATTCATTCCCGTGCTATACATTTCCACACGCTTATTACTGGCCATTTCCGGCATTTTGCTGTTGAGTGCCCGGTTTCGGCTCCATACTTTTTTTGTGTTGCTCGTCATTTCCATCGCAACCGGGCTGGCTGCCGGATTGGACGGATATAAGATCATTGAACTGTTAAAAACAGGTTTTGGTAAGACTTTAGAAAAAGTTGGGTTATTGGTTATTCTGGGCACTACCCTGGGTATTTTATTGGAAAAATCTGGTGCAACGTTGAGTTTAGCAGCTGCTTTGCTGCGCTGAACCGGAGAAAGTGGCGCACCGATAGCCATATTAATGACGGGGTTTGCCGTGGGCTTGCCCATTTTTTGCGATTCAGGTTTTGTGGTGTTGATCGGTTTAGTGCTGATGATGGGGCAGCATACCCCAACAATGCGCTTGACATTGGTGCTTTGTTTAGCATCTGCTTTATACATGGTGCATTGTTTAGTGCCGCCGCATCCGGGCATTTCGGCTGCGGCGGCCACCATGAAAGTAGATTTAGGGAAAGCGATGCTCCTTGGCGCAGTGATGGCGATACCGGGTACCATCGCCGCTTATTTCTGGGCGCGGTTTGCGGGTAAAAAATACTTAGCAGCCTATCCGATTCCTACCGTAGAACAAGCGGGTTTTACGCCTGAAACCGACACCCTCCCGGTACCATGGAAAGCCTTGCTACCCATTGTAGTGCCTATTGGTTTGATTGCTTTTAAATCGCTTTGGTTGTTGTTGCCACAGCAGGAGGGTAGTTCTTTCACTGCTTTTATACGGTTTTTCGGAGAGCCTGTTTGTGCGTTGATGACAGGTAGCAGATTGTACAATATGGGCAAGGTCAATTGGCATTAGATTAAACCCTTTTTGAATAACATCCTGAAAAAATATATTTAAAGGTGCCTCAAGATCAAGTTTGCCAAGACTATTTTTGATAGCAATTTCCCAAAGGCTTACTATGCTGACAAAAAAATGATCTCCAGGTTTTTCAATAGCAAGCCTTGCATTTTGACTCAAATCAGATGAAGATCCGGTATAATACCAAAGAAAAGATGAGTGTCCAGCAGCAAGTTCATTGCATATAGTCTTTAAAGTCATCCAGTGGAGCATCAAAGTCCGGGGAAAGTCTGATTTTGACAATACCACACTCGAACGCAGGTTTAACGCCAGTGTCTGGAAGACCTGTCGTCGTGAAAAATGCAGGTTCTTCCTTTTTCAGAAAAAACAGAAACTCAAGTAGTTCGCGCTTCAGGTATTCAGGCAATGCAGCTGTTTCACGAAGCAAGATGTCCTGATAAAACATTGTTATATATAGTTTTGGTAAACAATAAAGTATATTTACGTTTGGCTATCCAAATGGATTTGCTCCGCAAAGTTAAGCCTAATTTTTTACTTTACCAAATGGGCTTTGCTTTTGCTCCCCATTCCTCCCAAATACAGCGTCTTTGTCCCCCTGCGGATCGCGTTTTCAGTCTGCGTGTCCACGATTTCAAAACGATGGTTAACACCTTTTCTAATGCTCTGCCAGTCCAAATCTTCGCTCCGGAGCACGGCTTTCTAACTGATGAAAATCCGTGGGTTTTAGGCCGGTAAAATTTTTATAATCGCGCACAAGGTGCTGATAATCATAGTAATTGCAGTCAAAATCGATGTCCATCCACTCGCGCTGCGGGTTCAGATTTTTTTTCCGAAAAGCCCGGTCGAAACGCACTAATCGGGCAAATAGTTTCGGGTTTACCCCGGTGCGTTCGGCAAACTTCCGCTCAAATTGTTTGGCGCTCAAAAACGATTTTTTAGCCATATCATCTAAGGATACAACGGGATTAGCCAGCATCCATTGGCAAACATATACATTAGTTCATCCAATGCTTTGTGAAGGTGCGGGGGTGGCCCCATTACTTTTGGCGCTACGGCACATTCTACGCACGAATATACACCGCCCGTCATTTCCGAACGCACCCACACCCGAATATCCATGCCACCCTTGTGCGATAATGGCGCTGCGGGGGGCAGGAGGAAGGGTTTTAACGGGTCGGTAGTAATAGCAGGATCGGCACCGGGTTGGGCGATTAATTAGGGTTGGGCCATGATACCCATTCCGGCAAAGATGCCGGCAGTTTGAAGAAAATGACGTCTTTCCATAACAATGCAGGTTGGTTATATTTTTGATTGCAAAGGTATGGGCAGTGGTAGCAGAGGGAGTGGTAAAAAATAGACATTTTTCCTGATAACCAATACAATATCAAAATAACGCCCCGTTGAAACAACAATTTGGTATTGAATAGCGTCTAAGTAATTGTTCAAATATCTTTAGATATATATGGCATACAAAAACTACGATCATGGTGCAAGGTTCACCCCACAGCCTCCTGCTTCGGAGGAAGGTGGCAAGCACACCACAGGATGCGCCACTGCCATACTGCTTTCCCCCGCTCAACCGACTACCGCAGGGCCAATAGGGGGGCAGGTGTCCCGAATAATAGCCTGCTCTTTGATCTTTATGGCACTGCTCCTGCCTGCGGCGCTGTGGGCCACGCACAACCGTGCCGGAGAAATACACATCCGACAAGTAGGGCCTTTGACCATTGAAGCCACAATCATTACGTGGACAAAATCAAGCAGCATTAATGCCGACCGCGACACTTTAGACATTAATTGGGGCGATGGCTCCAAAATACAGGCCGTTGTGCGCACCAACGGCAGCGGGAAAGGGGTGGATTTGCCCAACGACATCCGGTACAATACTTATGTGGCCCGTCATACCTATGCAGGCCCGGCATCTTACCGCATTTCCATGAGCGACCCCAACCGGATTGCCGGTATCGTCAACGTGAATCCGCCGTCGTCAGACAATGTCCCTTTCCATATTGAAACCATCTATTCCTTTCAGGATCAGCAGTTTGGCGGCACCAATACCACGCCCTACCTCAAGCAACCACCCATAGACAATGCCTGTGTGGGGAAATTGTTCAAACACAATCCCAATGCGTTTGACGTGGACAAAGACAGCCTTTCCTATCGGCTGATTGCGCCCTTGCAGTCGCTGGGTATTCCGGTGCCCAATTACAGTTATCCCAACCAGATACTGCCCGGGGCCAATAATACCCTCTTTTTGGATGAACGTACGGGCGATATTACCTGGGACGCACCCCGCGCTTCGGGCGATTACAATTTGGCTTTTATTATCATTTCCTGGAGAAACGGCGTACCGATTGACACGACTATCCGCGATATGCAAATCTTTGTGGACGATTGCAAAAATAACCCGCCAAAGGTAGCAACCATAGAAAAAATATGCGTTACTGCTGGTCAGGTAGTGACATTTACCGCTACCGGTACCGACCCGGATTCCGCTGATTTTGTCCGGCTGACGGCCTTGGGCGGCCCGTTTGACACCTCCATCGTCAGCCCCGCTACTTTTACCGTCACTTCCGGCTTTCGGACACCTCCGGTGACCGGGACTTTTCGTTGGCAAACCGATTGTTCACATATCTCCGATCAATATTATTCGGTTGTGCTTAAAGCGATTGATTCGCTTACGGCCAATGGTACACAGTTGTCAGACCTCAAAACCGTACTCATCAAAGTGGTTGGCCCGGCACCCGAGGACGTGAAAGCAGTAGCGGATATTGGCCGTACGACGGTCAGCTGGGCAAAACCATATTTTTGTGAAAATGTTGCCAATAAATATTTTTACGGTTTTTCCGTGTGGCGGCGCGAAGGAAGCAACCCCTTTAAGCCAGATACCTGTGCGCCGGGTTTGGCCGGAAAAGGATATTCGGAAATTGCTTTCCGTACGGTACAAATGCGCGACGGGCGGTATGTTTTTGAAGATACTAAAGTGGAGCGCGGGCGGACTTATTGCTATCGCATATTGGCAAAATTTGCCCGCGTTTCAGCGGGTGGTTATCCATTTAATTTGGTGGAAGGGCTTCCTTCTGGAGAGGTTTGTGTGCAATTGCCCCGCGATTTACCCATCATGACCAATGTCTCGGTGGAAAAAACGAGCGTGACAGATGGTGAAATATCGGTGATTTGGACAAAACCGGTAGCAAAAGATTTGGATACGCTGCTCAACCCGGGTCCCTATCGCTACCAATTGATGCGATCGGTTGCATCCGGTGGCTTTGTGGAGGTGCCCGGAGCATCGTTTACTGCCCCGCAATTCTGGAAAGCCAACGATACTTCTTTTATTGACAAGGGCTTGAACACGGAAGGCTTGCAATATCGGTATCAGGTATCTTTTTATGTGGGGGGTAAAACCACGCCATTGGGTTTTTCCAATACAGCCTCTTCGGTGTTTTTAAAAGTAGATGTCACTGATCAGGCCAGTTTGCTGAGTTGGCAGGAAAAAGTACCCTGGAGCAATTTTAGATACATTATTTACCGAAATAATGTATTGGGCGGATTTGATTCCATTGGCATCTCCACTATTAATAAATACACCGATCGCGGCCTCACCAATGGGCTGCGGTATTGTTACAAAGTGCGCTCCGTTGGTACTTATGCGATTGAAGGAGTGAGGAGTCCGTTAGAAAATAATTCTCAGGAGTCCTGCAATATCCCTTTGGATACCGTGCCGCCCTGCCCGCCGATATTAACGGTGAAAAATATTTGCGAAAGCCTTACGCCGGGCAATGAACCTGGCCCGCCATACATCAATACGCTTCGGTGGAACAATACTAATGCCTGCTCCGGTTCGGACGATACAGAGGCTTATAGTATCTGGTACGCCCCAACGGAAGGGGCCACTTTTATCCTGTTGGACAAACTAACCGGCCCGGCAAATACTAATTACACCCATACGTTACCCACGGACTTAGCCGGGTGCTATGCGGTTACCGCGGTGGATACCATTGGCAATGAAAGCCGCCGCAGCAATGTGGTGTGCGTAGATAATTGCCCCGATTATGTGCTACCCAATGCCTTTACCCCTAATGGCGACGATCAAAACGATCGGTTTGTGCCTTTTCCGGGCTGGCGATTTATTGATCGCATTGATCTGCAAATCTTTAATCGCTGGGGTAATCAGGTGTTCTTTACCAATGATCCCGCTATCAATTGGGATGGCACTACTTCCGACGGCAAAAATGCAGCCGAAGGCACCTACTTCTATGTGTGCAAGGTGTATGAACGGCGGGTAGAGGGGGTAGTGCCACGTGCGGGCGTTTTGAGCGGGTATATCGAATTGATCAGAGGGGGGCGGTAGCTTAAGGAACGGTATCAAAATACAGTAATCATCTTAAGTAGTCCACAGTCAATAGTCGGCAGTCCACAGTCTCACAAACCCTTGACAATAAGGTAATTAATGAAATTAAAAACTACGATTATTTCTATTTACCTACTTATCACAAAAACAGGTCATCCATAGTGACCTCATTTTGCACCAATAAATTGGCATATTTATTTTTTTCTACACCGTAAGTCGTAATCATCGTTAAAAATACGGCTTTTTTGGTCTTTGTAACCGTTTTGAACGTGGCTATCTTTGACCTCATTTTTTCCGAATTTGTCATTAGAGAAGCTGCTGGTTTGGTACCTGGGGCGAAACGTTTGGATTGAACCGGAGAAATATGGGGGATCGTATTTTGAAAAAAAAGGATTACGCCGAGCCAGTGCTTTCAGAACAGCATCAATATTAGATTAGGTTGGATCCCATAAAAACAAGGCGCAGAAAGAAAGGGCCTAAGTAAGAGGTTTTGGCTTGTACACTACCACTCCGCTCATCCACAACGGGTTTTGTCCGTTTTCTTCGTCAGTAAACCAACCTGTTTCCAATTATTTTGTTGTACCTTAGCGCCGTTTTTAATTTCTTTACCTAAAGCCTGATCAGAAGTTGAAGAAAAATAGGTGCAAGCGCTCGCAGCACTTTGAACTGCCGACTTTGTAAATTATGAATATTTCTGATATATCTCTTCGCCGCCCCGTATTGGCTACTGTTATGAGTATCCTGATTGTCCTTTTTGGGCTGATTAGCTACCGTTTTTTGGGGGTTCGGGAGTATCCAGCCATTGACCCGCCGACGATCACCGTACGCACTTCCTATACCGGAGCCAATGCAGAAGTGATTGAAAGCCAGATCACTGAACCGATTGAAAAGGCGGTGAACGGCATTGCCGGTATTCGCACCATTGCTTCCCAGTCGGCATTGGGTGTCAGTTCCGTTACCGTGGAATTTGACCTGAACAGCAACCTCGAACAGGCGGCCAACGACGTGCGCGACAAAGTCAGCCAGGCCGTGCGCAGCCTGCCGCAGGACATTGACGGCCCACCCGTGGTGACAAAAGCGGATGCCAGCGGAGACCCGATTTTGTTTGTCCCTTTGCAGAGCAGCACCCGCAGCATCATGGAGTTGTCGGATTATGCAGAAAATGTCATTGTAGAAAAATTGCAGACCATACCAGGGGTTTCGGCAGTCAATATTTTTGGGCAAAAACGGCCTTCTATGCGGTTGTGGATAAACCCTGCTGCTTTGGCAGCGTATAAAATGACCGTGCAGGATGTTCAATTAGCCCTGACACGAGAAAATGTGGAGTTGCCCGGCGGAAAAGTGCGCGGTGATGCAACGGAATTGACCGTAAAAACCTTTGGAAGGCTACAGACGGAGGAAGATTTTAATGAAATGATTGTGCGGCAGTCGAATAATGGTACTATCCGTTTTAAAGACATTGGTGAGGCCGTGATGGGGCCGGAAGACGAAGAAACCAGTGCGCGGCGCAACCTCGTACAAGGCTTGTCGCTGGCAGTGATACCGCAACCCGGCTCCAACTGGGTGGAAATTACCGATGAATTTGACCGGCGTTATGAGCAGATTAGGAAAGAGCTGCCCCCCGACATGATTATGGATGTAGGGATCAATAAGTCCAAATTTGTGAAACGCGCTATTTCGGAGGTGACAGAAACGCTGTTTATTGCCATTGGATTAGTGGTACTCATTATTTACCTGTTTTTCCGCAATTGGGCCATCGCGCTGCGCCCGCTGATTGATATTCCGGTATCGCTGATCGGGTCGTTTTTTATTATGTACCTTTTTGGTTTTTCTATCAATGTACTCACGCTGCTGGCCATTGTGCTGGCCACGGGTTTGGTGGTGGATGACGGTATTGTGGTGACGGAAAATATTTTCAAAAAAATGGAGGCGGGCATGGACAAATGGACAGCAGCCCGCGAAGGCACAAAAGAGATATTTTTTGCGGTCATTAGCACGTCTATTACGCTGGCAGTGGTATTTATTCCGGTCATTTTCCTGCAAGGATTTACCGGACGCTTGTTCCGCGAGTTTGGGGTGGTGGTGGCCGGAGCGGTATTGATCTCCGCCTTCGTTTCCCTGACGTTAACACCGGTGTTGAATGTCAAACTCGGCGGCAGCACCCGTCACGGCTGGTTTTACCGTGTGACAGAACCTTTTTACAAGGGCATGGATCGGGTATATGGCAATGCCCTGAGCGCATTTATGCATTTCAGATGGATCGCCGTCGGGGTGTTGGCCATTTGTTTTGGTATGATCTGGCATTTTCAGGGTACGCTCAAATCTGAATTAGCGCCCTTAGAAGACCGCAGCCTGATTCGATCCAGCATCACTGCGCCGGAAGGTGTAGACTATGACAAAATGGAAAAAATTGTCATAGAGGTGGCACGTATGGCAATGGACTCGGTGCCGGAAAATCGTATGGTTTTTGGGGTGACCGCTCCCGGACGTTTTGGTGGATCAGGCAGCAATACGGGCTTTATTTCCATGCTTTTGCCCGAACCGGAAACGCGCCAGCGCAGCCAACAGCAGATATACGATCAGCTGGCAAAAATGTACAAGAAATACGACGCAGCACGTGTTTTCCCCAACCAGGAACAGACCATTACCACTGGTTTTGGCAGTGGATTGCCCGTGCAGTTTGTCATACAAAACTTAGATTTTGAAAAACTAAAAATAGTCGTCCCCAAATTTTTGGAAGCCGCCCGGAAAAACCCCGCCTTTAGCAACGTGGATGTCAACCTGAAATTTAACAAACCCGAATTGCAGGTCGAAATAGATCGCCTTAGAGCAGCAGAATTGGGGGTGAGCGTTTTGGATGTCAGCCAAACCTTGCAATTTGCCCTTTCCGGTCGCCGTTTTGGGTATTTCCTGATGAATGGCAAACAATATCAGGTAATTGGTCAGGTAGACCGCGCCAACCGCGATGAGCCGTTGGATTTGGCCTCCCTCTATGTGCGCAACAGAACCGGAGACATGGTTCAATTGGACAATATTGTACATTTTAGCGAAACCAGCAATCCGCCTACCCTGTACCACAACAATCGGTATAAAAGTGCTACGGTCAGCGCCTCCTTAGCCGCCGGGAAAACCCTCGGAGAAGGAATAGCCGCAATGGAAAGTATCGGTAAAGAGGTATTGGACGGCACCTTTCAAACCGATTTGAGCGGCACTTCCCGCGATTTCAAGGAAAGCAGCGGCAATACCGCTTTTGCCTTCTTATTAGCCCTTTTGCTCATTTACTTTATCCTTGCAGCACAATTTGAGAGTTTTCGCGACCCGTTTATCATTATGCTCACCGTGCCGTTGGCTATTGCCGGTGCCTACCTCAGCTTATCTGTTATGGGGCATACCATCAATATTTTTAGCCAGATTGGCATGATTATGCTCGTGGGATTGGTCACCAAAAACGGTATCCTGATCGTAGAATTTGCCAATCAGAAACGCGATGCCGGTATGGATCGCCGTCAGGCAGTATTGGAGGCAGCACAAGCGCGGCTTCGCCCCATCCTCATGACGACTTTAGCCACCGTGCTGGGGGCGCTGCCCATCGCTTTGGCCCTGGGCGCTGCTGCGGTCTCGCGTATTCCCTTGGGGGTAGTGGTAGTGGGGGGTCTGTTGTTTTCTTTAGTGCTCACCTTGTTTGTCATTCCGGCCATGTATACCTTCTTGAGCGGGAAACGGCGCCAAAACGCTCCGTGGGTAATAGAAGAGCAGAAAGCAGCGGAAAAAAAGGCAGCAGCAGCGGTCATCCTTCATTCTGCGTAAAAAGTAGTTGACACCTTTTTCAAGTTATTATCTAAAAAAAAATATATTAAATAATTGATTATCATTGTTTTAAATCAATTTTATTTTTCAGGCAAAAACAAAAATGCCAACTATTAATGAAAGATGCCCAGCAGCGGTCAAAAAGTCCACAGTCGGCGGCCAACGGTCAGATGCAAAATCTGAAATTGAGCATCCCGCAAATTATTAATATTCAAATATTTAAATTTAGTATATATTTTTATCTCAACCAGATCAATCGTTCAACCCATCGCTTGTTATGAAAAAAGATACGCCCATTGGCTATTCGGACTTCAGGCAAATCATAGAAGAGAATCGCTACTATGTGGATAAAACAGCGTTAATCAGTGCTGTCATCAAGGGCGGTCTCATTAACCTGCTGTGCCGTCCGCGTCGCTTCGGCAAATCGCTAAATCTGTTTATGCTACGCTATTTTTTTGATAACAGTCCTTCTTTTGCCGGATTGTTTGAAGGGCTTATGGTTCAGCAGGATGCTGAAATCATGCAACATCAGGGGAAGTATCCCGTAATTATGCTGTCGTTTAAAGATGTGCGTTCCCTCCAATTTACCGATGCTTTTCACGACCTTTGCTATGCCCTTTATCAGGAATGGAAACGGCACGATTGCCTGGTAGGAACCCCTGAATACGATAAAATTTTGGGGAATATGGAAGCCTCTTTGGATACTGAATCCCCCCGTTCAGCCCTGTTTGTACCGAGTATTCGGCAATTGTGCGACCTGTTGAGTAAACATTTTGCGGCTCCGGTGGTGGTACTCATAGACGAATACGACACACCCTTACAGGATGCCTGGCTTCATGGGTATTACGATGAAATGGCAAGTTTCCTGCGCAAACTGCTGGGTGCATCACTCAAAGATAATCCCAATTTAAAAAGAGGCGTACTCACGGGTATTTTGCGGGTCTCTAAGGAAAGCATGTTTAGCGATTTGAATAATCTCGTGGCCTCTTCAGGTGTTGAGTTAGATGAGTTTTCCGATTTATTTGGCTTTACAGCGGCAGAGGTCGCAAGTATGTTGCGCCAAAACGATTTGCATGGGCGGGAGATGGAAGATATTCTGGCTTGGTACGACGGCTATCGATTTGGGGGAATGGCTATTTATAATCCCTGGTCCATCATCAATTACGTTTTTTCAATGCACCAATTGCTCCCGCCCTACTGGGTTAATACCTCCGGAAACGCGCTGTTAAAACGGCTCTTTTTTGGGAAAAAAGCCGATATTAGACCCTATTTGGAATCGTTGATGCGCGGCGAAAAAATCACGGTACAGTTGAGTGAACACTTGGTATTCAAAGAATTGGAAGAAAATGATATGGCCGTATTGAACCTGCTGTTTTTTTCGGGATACCTTCGGGCAGAAAATCCACAGGCAGTGAGTGATACTTTTCAATATGATTTGAGTGCTTGACACATTTGGGGAACCACAATATATTAAAAGGGAAAAGTTTCACAAAACCTGTCAACCACCCATGTTTCCCTATATTTCATATTGCTTTCCCCCAAATATGTCAAGCACTCAAATCATATAATCGTCAATCGAACAATCCTCAAATGGGTCACGACCTGATTGTTGATGTTCCGTAGGGTGTTCTGTGATGCCTTTTGATTGACGATTGATGATTACATGAAATATGATTGTTGATGTTCCGTAGGGTGTTCTGTGATACCTTTTGATTGACGATTGATGATTACATGATATATGATTGTTGATTACATGATATATGATTGTTGATGTACCGTGATGCGTACCGTGATGTATTTGAGTGACGATTGATGATTACATGAAATATGATTGTTGATGTACCGTGATGTGTTCTGGGTTAGGGTGCGGCCTCAATTTGATGTACCCCCGAAAATGGATTTTTGCACTAAAAAAGTATTTTTGATAAGTTATCAAGCATTTTTTTCAACCTTGATGTGAGTTGGTTTCGGCGTAGCCGATTCTCGGATTTGAAGTTATTGAAAATGCATAGAAAAGTACATCAAATTGAGGCTGCACCCTTCCTAAAACCCCTAAGGCATTGCGGTGTACGCTACAGTTCCCCCATTGAGTGGGGTAGGGGGGTGACCGCCAAGCAAAAGCAACTAATTACTTCATTGTCAATTATTTAAACTTTAGATATTTTAACACTTAATTCATTGGTTTCATCTGTAAGCGTATCCCAAAACACTAAAACACTAAAACACCAGACCTCTTGATTGACGATTGATGATTACGTGATATATGATTGTTGATGTATTTACGCGTACGCCAAAACACCAAAACACCTAACCACCTAACCACCCACCCAACCCTTGCACGAAGTCATTTTTTTTACGCTGTTTCGCACAGATAATCCATACTCCTCCATTTCGCTCTCTATGGCGAAAGAACTTGCTACGACACGGCGTGTATTTTATATAAACCACCCGTACTCCCTGAAAGACGTGGTCAGCGGCTGGCGGCAAGATGCAGCCCTGCGCCAGCGCCTGCCGCGATTACTGACCGGACGAATGCAGTATGAGTACCTTGAAAGCATTCCGAACAATTTTATCGCCGTGCAGCCGCCCCTCATCCTGCCGATCAACTGGCTGCCCAAAGGCCGTATCTATAATTTTTTCCAGCGCATCAACAACGGCATCATTTTGCGGACAATTCGGCGGGTCATCCGCGACCACGAGATAAAGGATTTTGTTTTTATCAATTGCTACGACCCGTTTTACGCGGGCTGGCTGCCGGCTTCTTTTGGGGCAAAAGCCAGTATTTACCACTGCATTGACGATATTACGCAAAATGCCTATACGGATAAACACGGCACCGATTTGGAAAATGAGGCCGCCCGTCAAGCCGATATAACCTTGGTGACTTCCACCAACCTGAAAAAACTAAAAGCACCTTATGCCCGGCGCATCGAGACCTACTTCAACGCGGCAGATGTCGCTATTTTTGAAAAAGTACGCACGGAAAAGTACCCGCGCCCGGCGGAATTGGACGGCCATACGGGCAAAGTCATCGGGTTTGTCGGCAACTTGGATGAACTGCGCATAGACTATCCGTTGCTAAAAAAAGTGGCGCTGGCCCACCCGGACAAGACCATGCTTTTAGTGGGGCCGGTCAATAGCCTCGAACCGGCAGCCATTGGGTTGGATCGTCTGCCCAATGTCATTTTTGCCGGCAGCCGGAAAATAGCCGACCTCCCGCCACTCCTGCAACACATGGATTGCACCCTCATCCCTTTCCTCTGCAACACCCTCACCAACAGCATTTATCCACTCAAAATTAACGAATATTTAGCGGCCGGAAAACCCGTTGTCACCACTTCGTTCTCCGATGACATCCGCACATTTTCCGACTGCACTTATATAGCCGCTTCGCAGGAGGAATTTATCCGGCAAGTGGAAGCCGCCGTGCAGGAAAATGACCCCGCTGCCGTGCAGCGCCGGGTAGACCGGGCCAATGGCAATACGTGGGCGGCGCGGATTGGGGAGTTGTGGCGGTTGGTGGATGGGATGGGGTAGCGGTTGAAGGCAACTTCCATTTTATCCCAATTGCCTACTCAATAGTTCGTTAAGAATTTAGCCTTTAAACTCAGTATTTCTCGGCGTTTTGATGTTCATTTGAGTTTTCGGTACGTTTCCGTAAGCCAAAATAAATAAAAAGAACACTTTAAATGTAACTATCCAGTCAGTCATTTTTTGAAGATTTTTAAGTATTTTATCAATTATTTATATATTTAATTTAAAATAATTTAAGAATTATATTCTTAAAACTAAATTAATTCAATAAAAAACAGTCATTTATTCTTATTTCTGAAAAATGAAGTCAGACCGGCTGGATAGTTACCTTTAAATGCTTTATTTTATTGAAAAAAGACAAGAAATGCCTAAATCTTTTTTACCGAACCATTGATACTCCTTTAATGAAAAATGGCGAATAGACAGTCACCTTACTGCAGATTGTTACTGTGTATTAGCCCAAAACCTGCCGGATGAAAACGTTACTTTTTTAGGCTCAAAAACCGTCGGAATAGCAGGAGATTGAATGGAGTAAGATGCATAAAATGCTCCTTCAATACGCTTAGCAATGGTATCGCATTTTGTGATTTTCAGGTAGTTGTATTTGGAAATAGCATCCAAATCGTAAAAGGCTGCTATCACATCACTATGTCCTTCACTACGCGAATATGAAGCCCCCACGGGAGTATTCCGTTGAGACCAACCATTTACTAACTCAAAAGACTTTCCAGCACAATCATAAGGGATATTTGTAAAAGCAAAAGTTCTCTGATAAACCTGCTGTCGTTAATATGTGTTAAAAATGCGATGCTCCTTAACCAGATACCTTTATCTTTCACTACCCAAGAGGCAGCACGTGCTTTCCATTTTTTGTCAATTTTTATGGCAGTTGCTGCTCCTTCCGAAGTATCTCCGTGAAAAAAAACAGGTACATTGGAGGCCGGGACAATGGGTTCTTCTACGATCACTTTTACCGGGATCACTGGCTCCGCAGGATCCTTTTGGCAGGTTGTAAGGATGAGTATGATACTAAAAGCGTAGAGTATAGGTTTCATAATGGCGTTTTTTTATAGTTGAATGACTAATTTTTTATAAAAAAATGGTTGTGTGAAATGATCTCTAAAGATATAGAAAAAATGGAATTTGCAAATAAAAGTATTAATTTTATTTTGTGTAACCATCCATTCGGTCATTTTTATAGATTTTATAATATTTTTAAAATCAACTATTTATGCTACAATAAAACTGTGATTATTTTTATTTACCTAAAAAAATAAAAAAAACTTGCCAGATTAAAAACAAATAGTTTATATTTGCACCATAATTACAAAACAAATAAGTGAAAATTCGGATAACATTAATAGTTTGCAGAACTGCTGACTACCTGACTGCCGACCACTGATTTATCTGTAAATCAATTAGTGGATAGTACCCGCGTGAATTTTTTTTGCAAAAAAAATTCACGCGGGTACTATCCACTAATTCATTCCCGTGCCACCCCCTACAACAAATTTCTCCTCATTTGTCAAAACATCCGTAACTTTGGGCGCAATTTTTCAAACAGGCAAATATTCCACTAAATCAGCAGTTGCTGCGAAAACAGGCGCTGCTGTGAAAAAATCAATCGGCAAATCAGCAAACGGGGCAGCTCCTGCACTGGATAATGATGGGCTAAAACCAGCTATGGCAGAAATAAGATATACCGAAGACGAAGTAAGAACCCTTGACTGGCGCGAACATATCCGATTGCGCCCCGGCATGTACATCGGGAAATTGGGCGATGGCAGCACCCCTGATGATGGCATTTATGTATTACTCAAAGAAGTCATTGACAACTGCATTGACGAATTTGCCATGGGTTTTGGCAAGCATATAGACATTACGGTCAACGAAAATGGTGTTTCTGTGCGCGATTACGGCCGGGGCATTCCGCTGGGCAAAGTAGTAGATGTCGTGTCAAAAATCAATACCGGTGCCAAATACGACTCCAAGGCGTTTAAAAAATCAGTGGGCCTAAACGGTGTCGGCACAAAAGCCGTCAATGCCCTGTCAGAGTATTTTAAGGTACAGGCCGTTCGGGAAGGGCAGGCTAAATGGGCGGAATTTCAATTTGGCAACCTCAAAAAAGAAAGCAAAGTAGAAGCCACCATTGAACCCAATGGCACCGCCATCTTTTTCAAACCCGATAACGGGTTGTTTCGCAATTTCCGCTGGATATTTGAATTTGTAGAACAACAGCTCTGGAATTATGCCTACCTGAATGCCGGATTGCGCATTAATTTCAACAATAAAACATTTGTCTCCAAAAACGGATTATTAGACCTGTTGGAGAAAAAAACTGGCTCTGAGGCTACCCGCTATCCCATTATTCACCTGCGCGGTGAAGATATTGAAGTGGCCATCACCCACGGCAATCATTACGGAGAGCAGTATTATTCGTTTGTAAACGGCCAAAATACCACGCAGGGCGGCACCCACCTCGTTGCCTTCCGCGAAGCCTTAGTGAAAGTGATTCGCATACACTTCAAAAAAGAGTACGATGCCAAAGACATCCGCGAAAGCGTGATTGCAGCCGTAAGCCTGCGCGTGGAAGAGCCTGTTTTTGAAAGCCAGACCAAAACCCGATTGGGTTCGGAGCGTATTGCACCCGACGGCCCGGCTATCCGCACGTTTATGTCCGATTTCCTCGGTAAAGCATTAGATGATTTTTTGCACAAAAACCCCGAAACCGCAAAAGAACTCAAAAAACGGATAGAACAGAGCGAGCGCGAGCGTAAAGACATGGCCGATGTCAAAAAATTGGCCAATCAGCGCGCCAAAGCCGCCAATATCCACAACAAAAAACTGCGCGACTGCCGCTTTCACCTGAATGAAAAAGGGCCGGAAGAAAAACGCCTTGGCTCCTCCCTGTTTATCACGGAGGGCGACTCGGCATCCGGTTCGCTCACCAAAGCCCGCGATGTGGATACCCAGGCAGTATTTAGTTTGCGCGGCAAGCCACTCAACTGTTATGGTATGACCAAAAAAGTGGTCTATCAAAACGAAGAATTCAACCTGCTGCAACACGCACTCAACATCGAGGACGGATTGGACGACCTGCGCTACAATCGGGTAGTCATCTCCACCGATGCCGACGTGGACGGGATGCACATTCGCCTGCTATTGCTCACGTTTTTCCTGCAATTCTTCCCCGATTTGGTGCGCAACGGCCACCTGTTTATCCTCGATACACCGCTTTTCCGGGTGCGAGACAAACAGCAAACATTTTATTGCTATTCGGATGCAGACAAAAAAAAGGCGATCAAAAAATTGCGCGGCAAACCGGAAATTACCCGATTTAAGGGACTTGGTGAGATTTCACCGCACGAATTTGCCGATTTTATCGGTGATGGTATTCGGTTAGACCCCGTAATTCTCCCCGAAGAGACAAATATTGATCACGTATTGACGTATTATATGGGAAAAAACACGCCCGAACGCCAGGAATTTATCATTGATAACCTGCGTATTGAAATAGATGTGATTGATACCCCGGAGGAGGAGGCACAGATAGCGCCAGTGGCAGAAGCGGAAGGGGAATAAGAAACGGTATTAGGAACGGTGTCAGAATAAAGTACTAAACTTAGTACTCACATTTATATTTTTTATGGTATGCGCTTCAAACCCATTTTTTATTGTTTAGAGCGGGAGGCTTAGCGGTGCGGAAATGAATGGATTGATCGGTGAGTATGAATTTTTTGCAAGCAAATTCGCACTTACCGACCAATTCAGCGATTCCACTGCCACTCAGGTATCCTCATCTCTTTCTGCATAAGGATAATCCCAACGACGTTCTGTAAAAAAGTCTACCCAATTCCAAATTTGCCACCATTTTCGGTAAAAACGACGATGTAGCACTAAATTGGGTTGATTGGTTTCGGTTTTATACGCTTCAAAGCTCATCTCTACGTCTTCAAGTGTATGTCGCCCTTTCCCTTTTTCTAATGTCCAAAACTTACATTTGTCTGAGCAATAAGTATGAGGATACGTTTGCGGAAAAAAATATCGGAGAAAGGAACAATTGACTAAGATCAGGAGCAACACAAAGAGGGTCGCCAAAGAGTAGCATATTTTCTTTATCATATTATTCTTGACAAAAGCCTCTAAACCAATTCAATAAGGAGGCCAGTCGGGGTGTTGGGCTTTAAGTATTACGCAATTTATCAGGTAATCAGCATAATCAAATCCAGGAAACGGTTGCTGATACTGTTGCATGATAAAATCACGCTGTGCATCCGGGTATGGGCCTTGGAGGTGTCCTGCCCTGTCTATATCGAAAATAGCCGTTGCCGCGAGCACGGCATTCGCATCGCCGGAGTGTGCATTTAGAAAGGTGTTAATCTCCTTGAGTATGCCCAGTGGTTATTATTAAAAAGCGTAAGCCCCTTCGCAAAGCGGGAACTTACGCTCAAAATGATCGTATAGCGGGATTAAAGCGTGTCTTCCAGCATTAAGTCAAGGGGACGAAGTCGAAAACGCATACCCGTCATGCCGCTGGATTCTATTGCTGCTTTCAGGTTTTCGGATACTAAAATTTTGCCAGATGGCCATTTTACCCTGACAAGATCAAATGGTAATTTATCCCAATAAATACCAAATTTTTCTTTCCTAATCAGGTTAGCAAATTTTAGTTTTTGATATGCCTCCTCCGTTAATCCATTAATAACTTCAAACTCGTTGTTTTCCGGCATTTTCTTATCAATACCCGCCTGTTTCCAGTCAATGGCCTTGGGCCGTTTTTCAAAAATACTGTCCTCCCAGTTGATAAAATCGGCTCGGTCATTGCAAAGATACAAGACATAATATGGTTTAAACCCGCTGCGTGTCTTAATCGGACAATCGAAGACCTGAAAATCATCTATCAAAAATGATTTAGACAGGTTCAGTAAACGTTCTGATACCAGCAAATACTTGTAAGATGAAAGTGATGCATCAAATGTGAAATCAGTCAACTTCCCCCTTGAGGAAAGGCTAAACTTCGGAAATAACGTACCAGAAGGGATTGAGCCTTCACTTGGAACACCATGACAACCCTTGGGGGAGAAATAATCAATATGATTATAAGCCTCTATCACCAATGGATGATAGATAAAATTAACTTTGGATCTGGATACCACTACGCCAGAATTTCGCTTTTCCAAGCTGAAAAATTGCTGTTCAGGAACAGACCAATTGTCGATGCCAGTAAAATTTTTAGCAGACTGCGGAGGCGTTTTCAGATTAGAGTTAAAGTCCTTTTTGCAATTTGTAAACGGCAAAACAAAGAAGAGGGAAAGTATGAAGACTTTCCAGAAATTGTACTGTTTCATGTTTAATAGTTGTTTACCGGGTAATTGAAGGCCAACATTGCCGGCAAATGAAGGATTCAATGCCCCCAATTGTCAATGATTGGCGCAAAAGCACACTTTTTTTTAATTTTAGGCAAATTTGCCTAAAAATTATTTTTATATTCGTCGGAATCTCGCCTTGTGAAATACAGTTGGCACGAATCTGGTTTAAAGGCTTTTGGTAAAAAACTGAGGGAACTACGCAAAATACGTGGTCTCTCTCCGGAAGATTTGGCTTGGAAAGCGGATTCGGAATTAAGTCAAATTAGCAGAATGGAAAGAGGCATCATTAATGCAGGATTAAGTCAGGTGTTCAAGATAGCCGAAGCCTTAGAAGTGCCACCAAAAGAATTGTTTGATTTTGAAATACCAGTTAGTCATAACAATTAGCATAGTCCTGTTTCATAAAACCTGATAGAATGGTGCGTTTAGTCGCACTTAATGAAAAGACTCCTTTTGGCTATGTTTGGAAACAACGGCTGCACCGATTCGCTGCTCTCAGACCTCGGCATCGGGGCTTACAGCGGCATCATCACCGATTCTTACTACAGGGCATTATCAGGTGGTGTTAGGGGGAGTGAGGGTTATTGGTGGTAGTGGTAAAAGAATGAAATAATTGGATGCTGCAAGCTATTTCCGCACCACCCCATATTTCACCTTATCCGTTTTCCCTTCCCAGCTATCCGTACGGAAAGGGACTGCCGGAAAACCCGCGCCATTGTACAGATTAGCCGTGTTTGGGTCATCGGCCCAGGCGTACCGCACTGCCACGGGTTGTGGTATGGTATCGGCACTGATCACTACTTTTTTGCGTCGAATAACCGCTTTGGCGGGTACAAACCGTTGATCTGCTCCGGCTATTTCGAAGCCTTCCAGCGTGGCACCAGCCCTACCTTTTTTCAAGCCGCCTTTTGTATTGTCAAAAGAAAGTACGGCTTGTTCTTTTTTGATTTTCAAGTCGGAAAAAACGGGTCCTTGCGCCGTTTTTTTGCGGTTATAGGCTATTTGGAGGGCCTGTGCTGCCAATCGCTTGCCCACATCCTGCTTGTTTGTAGGGTGAATATCGTGGCTGTCTCCGATGTCAACCGTAACCGCCATACCCGTTTTTGGGAGTCGGAGGGTCATCGTTTGGGCTTCGCGTAATTCGGCCCAGGTACTCCCACCGTTTTGGGTGGTGCCGCCTTCTGCGTAGTAATTGGCCAATTGAACAAATAAAAATGGGAAGTCGCCCTGTTTCCATTGTGCACGCCAATCCTGGATCATTAAAGGGAAAGCCTCGCGATATTGCGCGGCGCGGCCGGCATTGGATTCGCCCTGATACCAGATAACGCCCTGCATACTGTACGGGATCAAAGGATGGAGCATGGCGTTGTACAGCAGCGTAGGATAATCATTGGGGCCGAGGTTGCCGCCCACCCGCAGGATAGATGCTATGCGATATTTCCAGTCGCCCGCCAAGGGAAAACGGGTATTGCCCATCGCGAGGTACAGTTCTTCAGGAGCGCCGTATAACCCGCCGCCGCCGCCAGTGTCCAACACGCGTACCGCAATGACATTCCTGCCAGGCCGTACTGTGCCGGGCGGCACCTCATACACGCGTTTTTTATTGTAAACATTCGTAGCGCCTACCTGCACACCATTAATATAGGTAATATCCTGATCGTCAATAGCCCCCAGGCTAAGGGTAACAGGCTGATCAAATGACCAGTCGGAAGGCATTGTCCATTCATATCGAAACCAAAGCGTACCGTCAAATGATTCCAAAACACCTCCACTCCAAAGCCGGGGAACGGGCATTTTTTCCCATAAGGAATCGTTATAATCAGGCATTGGCCATTGCTCCAATTCGAGAGGAGTGGGCAATTGGGCTTTCAATGATGCGATCATAGGCGCGTATTGTTCATTTATTCGCGCCATTTCCACGGCTACATCAGTCGGAACATTTTCCAATGCACCACTAAAAGCCGGATGTGCAGCCAAGGCGGCGCGACTGGTCCAAGTTTCGGAGATCGTGCCACCCCAGGAAGCATTGACCAATCCGACCGGAACGCCCAATTCAGCGCGCAGCTGTTGCGCAAAAAAATAGCCCACTGCCGTAAATTCGCCTACCGTAGCCGGAGAACAAAATTCCCAATAACCCGCAGAAACATCCTTTTGCGGCATTCCGGCCATGGTATGTGGCACCTTAAAATGCCGTATCAACGAATCATTTCCATTTCTAATTTCCGTTTCGGCGTTTTTTGATAGTGATACTGGCCATTCCATATTGGATTGGCCGGAGCAAATCCATACTTCTCCAATCAGCACATTTTTCAGTGTAACGGGCTTTCCCTGACCGCGTATCTCCATATTTTCCGGGCCACCTGCTTCCATCGGGCGGAGCACCACCTGCCATTGTCCCTGCGCATCGGTTGTAGCGGTGTGGGCTTGCCCGGAAAAAATAACCGTGACCTGTTCGCCAGGAGTCGCCCAACCCCAAACCGGCACCGGTTGGCGACGTTGCAGCACCATGAAATCACTAAAAATTCGCGGAAGCGTAACATCTGCTTTAACTGCAAAAGGCGTGGAAAGCAGCAAAAAGGATAAAAGTCGGCGCATAAAATGGTTGTTTAGTGTTTTAGTGTTTGCCCTCACATCTTCTGTCTTGTGTCTGAAGTCTTCTGTCTTGTGTCTTGTATCTGAAGTCTTGTATCTTGTGTCTTGTGTCTGAAGTCTTGTGTCTGAAGTCTTGTGTCTTCTGTCTGAAGTCTTCTGTCTTCTGTCTTGTGTCTTCTGTCTTCTGTCTTGTGTCTTCTGTCTTGTATCTTCTGTCTTCTGTCTTCTGTCTTGTGTCTTCTGTCTTCTGTCTTCTGTCTGAAGTCTTCTGTCTTCTGTCTTCTGTCTGAAGTCTTCTGTCTTCTGTCTTCTGTCTTGTAATGTGTTTCGCGATATTATCGGGCGTGGACGACCCGACGCACGGTACGCTCTACGGGCTTTTGTGTTCTTTTGTCACTTTTGTGTTTCAAAA
>Ga0105044_10003131_pt1 | contig 22636 bp, 15 predicted proteins | sample MAT01_FD_78092 | JGI IMG/M metagenome (GOLD analysis project Ga0105044, IMG submission 78092) | Freshwater microbial communities from Lake Fryxell liftoff mats and glacier meltwater in Antarctica - MAT-01 | ecosystem: Environmental > Aquatic > Freshwater > Ice > Liftoff microbial mat | place...
CTGATAGGAAGGCTCCGCTCGTCTTAAGCTTTGCACCGATGGAGAGTCGGCAGTCCGTTGAGATTTATGGGCAATGTAAGCCTGGCAGAGCGGGCAGTTATCGTTCTGTGAGTCTGATCAACACGGAAGATAGGAGCCTGTGGCAGCTCCACGCCGAAGTGGAACCGACAGCCGAGTTTCAGCGGTTTTATTCTAACCTACGTCAACAAAGTTGCTCGCTGCCAGTGGGCGATTATTGGATTTTTAGTTCGCCGATGGATGAGCTTAGTGTCTACGGCCGAGTTGGGCAGGCTCAAGCAGTAGAGACGCCCCCTTCCTCGACGCCGCGGCTTACGCTCCGGCCGGGGATGAAACGGGTAGACTTTGTTGAACCAGCCAAGTAACGGTTCGGCACAGCTCCTCGGTGGCAATCTTCAGGGCTTGGGGGCCGCTGGATCGTGTTTATGCACGGCCGTAGGCACTAAGATCGTCTCTCGCACGTGCGATCAATGTCGAGCCTAAAAAAGTTTATCAGGCGCGTGAGCGGGGCGGGGGCTTTACGTTGTTGATCTAGCGGCCAGTGCCGCGAGATTGCGGTGACTGGCGTGGGCCCGGCACTTCGTGAGAGTGCACGTCTCGAGGCACTGGCGGCGTAAGACTTAGGAGAACGACATGAAAAGGATGACAGCACTTGTATGTTGGTGCGGCGTAGCTATGAGTGGCGGCGGTGCTTTGGGTGTGAATCACGCGGTGATTGTGGGGGTGGACTATGGGCGAGCTGGGCAAATGTGGGCACCGGATGCCAACAATGTCGCGGCGGCGTTGGGCGGGCAGGCGGCTAACTGGAACGCGGCGAATATTATAGTTTTGTCGGGCAATGGTGGCGGCGTGGTGACCGCCGCGGGAATTTTGGGGGCTATTGGTGCCAAGGCTGCGGCGGCGGCGGCTGGGGATGGGTTTTTGTTTTATTACTCCGGGCATGGAAGTTTCTTTGATGACGTGCTTGATCGGGAACGGGTGATGGGGGACCTGATCAACCCTGGGCGGGCTCGTAACGCGTGCGATGAGACGCTGTTTGTCTCTGGCGGAGCCGCGGGGAGCATTGGGGATGACGCACTACGGACTGCGATGAATGCCTTCAACGCGAACGTTAATAAACTTGCGTTTCTGGATTCGTGCTTCTCCGGCGGGTTTTGGAATGGCACAGATGCGGGAGATCTTGATCTGGTGGTGAATCAGTCGCTGATTGCGGCGGCGGATGAGAACAGCACCGCGCCGGGATCGAGCAACATTACGAATAACTGGATCAACTGGATGGGAACGAATGCGTTTAACCTGCAAGCGATGAACGCAGCGGCGCTGACGGGCATGTTTAATGTCATTAAGCCTGGGGCTGTGAACAACCCGCAGCAGAAGCGCCCGCCGGGGTTTCCCGAGCAGTACGACCCGATTTTTGATTCATTCCCTGGTGCGCCCAACCACCCGGCTAATGCGGAGATCTGGACGAACACGACCATCCCAACGCCTGGTTCGATCGCACTTTTGTCGGTGGGGGCGATGATCGTTGGACGGCGGCGGCGGATGTGAGATTGGGGGCTGGCCGCTGGCCCCGATGGTTTGGCAACAAGAAAGCTAAGTGCGGAAAGGGCGGGGCCACCCCGCCCTTTCGCTGTTTTGGGGCTTCTGGTCTGGTAAAAAGCACGAACTGTGGACAGTGATGATACATTACATATGTACTTAACTTAATACGCACGCTGCATGGGCCTCAAGGGCGACCTGTCGCCCGGGACGATTCGCTTGCGGTTGTAGGGTTGGAGGTCGTCACACACAATGCTGCGTGCATCCTCCGGTGTGGCGCGGGGGTAACGTAATATTTGGATGATATATTACTTTTTGTTGGGGTTATATTTGTTGGGGTTATAGTAGAGCGGTTTCATCACGGCGTTGTCTCGGCGGTCACCGCATGTGTTATGAATTATAATTTTGCTATCATGATTCTGGATCGGTCTAGCTGCAAGGTGCGCTGGGTCACCGGGCTATCGCGTCCGCAGGACCGTGAGGTCCGTCGGTTGTGAAGTCTTGGTTGCACCCGACGTCTGAGCCAACCCTGTTGAAATCCAAACGACCTACAGTTTCCAACTGCGCTGCCAGCGGGTAGTCGGACCTTGCTGGTTTGGTGAGGTTTGGGAGATGTGTTGCTCGCCGCGTGTTGGCCTACTTTTCTCCGATTCGGTTGGGTCTGAGCGTTAATAACGGCATAAGAAGTCGGGTGAAGGCCGATACGCGAAGTGCGGGGTGTGGCCCGTGCGCGATGGTGCTTCGGGCTGATATCGAGCGGGCGATCGCCTTCATGGGCGGTGGATCGCCGCGGGCGGTTGGGTGAAAAGTGGCAAACCAGAGGAGTTCGACGTGAGCAAGGCTTACCAACCGCGCGGTTACGTTTCTACGAAGTTAGCTTGTGGGTCGATTGTCGGGCTGGTGCTCGCTTGCGGGACGGTCGCATCGGCGTGGCAGGAGGCTCCCAAAGAACAACCTAAGGAGGCACCGGCTAAAGAGGCACCGGCGAAGGATGCCGCGCCGAAGCCAACGCCTCCGATCAGGATCTCGCCCAATGACCCTTCAAATCGTCCGGCAACCATCATGCGGCCGGGTCTTGGCCAGCCGGCGGTGGTCCGTCCTGCGGTAGCACCAAAGCAGCCTGTCGCGCCCGGGGCCGTTGCACCGGGGACCGCTGTTCCGGTTCCGAACCCAAATCCGGCGGGAAAGCCGATGCAGCCTGGGGCGGGTGAACTTGGGGGGGCGGGGGGCGACAAGGGAAATGAGGGCAATGGCGTAGATGCGGCGGAGGAAGCCGCGGCGTTGGGAGCTGGGTTCCCAGAGGCCGCGCCGCAGGATGGGGCCGTGGTGGATGGGGATCGGAGCGGCGATGAATCCGTGACGCTCGCGGCGTTTTCTGAACCTGTGCAGTTGAGCGCGCTGGTGAGTTTGCTGGCGACGACGCTGAATATCAATGTAAGTATAATCGGAGACTTGCAGGGCACGGTGGCGTTTAACGCTGCGGTACCGGTGAAGAAAAGTGAGTTATTACGTTTGGTGGATTCGCTGCTGGGGCAGAGCGGGTGGACGATCACCCAGGACCCGGCGACGGGGTGGTATCTGGTGTTGCAAGAGGGCGAGGTGCCGCTGAACTTCGGGGGCGACTTTGCGAACACGCGAGTCTTTTCGACGCCGAATATTCGTCCGAGCACTGTGGTTTCGGCGATGCAGACGCAGCTTTCGGGCGGGGGTGGCGGGACGTCTGGACAGCCTGCGGGGCAGGGCGGGCGGATGCAGGCGTTTGACGACCTTGGCATCATCATCGTAACCGATTCGATTCGTAAGCTCGCGCAGATTGAATCGCTGCTGAACCGGATTATGTTGGAGCACTCCAAGGCGAGGTTCATCCGGGTTTCGTTGAATCATCTGGCGGCGCCAGCGGCGAGGGATCGCATCCTGCAGTTGTTGGGGCAGGCACCGCAATCGCGAGGGAATATGGATCCCAACATGGCGATTCAGATGCAGAACCGCGCGGCACAGCCGAATATGGGCGGGGCGGGGGGAGGCGGGACGGTGGGTTCGCTCGATAGCATCGGCGACCGACTTACGGTGGACCCAGCAAGCAATGCACTTATCTTTCGGGGGATGCCCGAGGAGATCGAGCAGGTTAACTCGCTGTTGGCGGTGATCGATGTGCCCAACAGCTTAGTGCCGCGTCGGTTTTTTGCTGGTGCTAACGCGACGCAGATCGCGAGTTTGGCTGCCAGCCGCGGGCTTGGGGAGGTAACTTCGATCGGGCAGGGGCGAAGTGACCAAGGGGGGAATGGGCTTGGGGGTCAGAACGGTTTTCAGCAGAACTTAATTAATCGCCAGACCAACCCGGGGGGCATGGGCGGGATGAACAGCGGCGAGCTATCAATGGATGTAGGCGGACCGATGATGCTGGTTGATGAGGCAAACGGCAACATTATTTATTACGGTACACCGACGCAGCACGAGCAGCTCGACAAATTAATTGAGCAGTTGGACATTCAGTCCGAGCGGATCGTGATACGCGAGTATCGGCTGAAGAACAGCAAGGCGGAGGATGTGGCGGATGTCGTCATGGGGCTTTTGAATAATGAAAGCCCGACGGGAGAATCGGCGTTGCTGCCCGATGGCGGCACGGGGATGGGCGGGGACGGGAATAGCAGGTCGCGGTTTAGCAGCTTTGGCGACAGCAACCGGCCGGATCGTAATGATAACAACTCGCGGAACCGCCGGAACCAGCGGTCGACGAATCAAAATAACCAAAATGGGCAGAGCAATGACCCGACTTTCCCTGGTGCGCCGGGGAGCGGTGAAGAGGGTGGGCTTGAGTTGGATGGGACCAACGCGTTTGTCATCGCCGATGTGAAGAACAATCAGTTGTTGGTGAAGGCGCCCGCAGCGCGGCAGGACGACTTTCGTAAGCTAATTGAAAAGCTGGACCTGCGCCGGCCGCAGGTATATCTTGAAGTTCAAATCATGGCGGTAACCTGGAGCGATGATCTGCGCCTGGCGTTCGAGACGCAACTGCTTAACGCCAATGGAACCGGGGGCGCGCTCCAGACCAACTTCGGGCTGACGACCGCGGGGACGGGCTTTACTGATCGGCGTAATGTAGCGACGGGGCTTTCCGGCCTTACTGCCGCGATAATCAAGAGCGACCAGCTTCCGATCGTGATAAACGCGCTGCAGACCAAGAGCGACACGAGGATCTTAAGTAATCCCGCGTTGCTCGTGGATGATAATGAAGAGGCGGAGATTATGAGTGTGGAGCAGCAGCCTTACAGCACTACCCAGGTGACTACGGGAGCGCCCAACACCACATCGTTCGGTGGGTATGAGAGCGCTGGTACCAAGCTAGCGATCACGCCCAGCATCAGCGATGATGGGTATCTGCGGCTGAACTACGAGGCCGAGTTATCATCATTCACAGCGAGCGTGGGGAGCAACGGGAGCCCGCCGCCCAAGCTGGAGAACACGGTGAAGGCCGCGAGTATCACGGTGCCTTCGGACACAACTGTAATTGTTGGTGGGCTGAACGTTGATACACGGCGCAAGACCCGTATTCAGGTTCCGCTGTTGGGAGATATCCCGCTGATCGGGCATCTCTTCCAAGATTACAGTCGCTCTGGCCGTACGACCACGCTGTATGTGTTTATCACGCCGCGGATTATGCGGGAACCTAACTTTGCGGATATGCGACTTCTGACAGAAGGTCCGCAGAAGAAGTCGGCGATTGCGCGAGATTACCCCGCGCTGAAGCCGACGGCGATTGAGATCAACGGGCTGCCGCTAGTGACGTGGCCCGATACAACGAAGCCGGGGGAGAGTAGGAATAATAATTTATCGCCCGCCTCGATGATGACGCGAGAGGTGGATTTATCCAAGCCGGGCCCGGGGCTTGATGCTCCGGCGGCCAATCCCTCGGATGCGGATACGACCGGCGCAGAGGTTCCGGCCGCTGAGACACAGCCTGCGGAGTCGCCCAAGAGCCCGGCGTAAGAAACGTGGTATGACCAGCTTGGTATAACTAGTCTGGCATAACCAGTCTGGCATAACCAGGCTGGCATAACCAGGCTGGTATAACCGGCTTGGTGTAAGTAAGCCCGGCTGAAGTAAGTGCGGGGTGCTATGCAGGCACGGTATGGGGCTGGGAGTGCAGGGGGCTCTGTTGGTTTTGTTATTGAGCGCAGGAGCGGGGTGAGCGGTAAGTGGCGTCGGGACATAAATTGCGGGTTATTGCGGTGTTGGAGACCTTTAGATCTACATTTGAGTCGGCAGTTGGGTGGCTGACAACTGATCGCACAGGCGGCAACGTTTAGTAATAATTGAACATGGCAACGAATCGAACATCATCCAGTCCTTTGGCCACGACCGCGCGGCGGATCGAGAACACCTCCGGGATGGTTCCGGCAGAGGGGGGCAGGGGTGCTGGCGAGCTTGCGCGCGTCTCGAGCATGTTCGGGCAGCTTCCGCTCTCGCCCGAGCAGTTGCGGCAGTTTCCGCTGGTGGAAGGGAGCGATGAAGAGCCGTGGGATGTGATGCTCTCGATGATGGCGATGGACGAGCACCGCGCGCTTACGTTGCTGAGCCAGCGGACGGGACTTACGTTTGTGTCGGAGCCGCGTGGGAGCGAATCGGCGTCGCGCTTTTATGAGCTGGTTCCACCGGAGATTGCACGGCGGCACCATTGCGCGGGGCTGGAGAGCGACGGCACGGTGATGACGGTGGCGACGGCGCAGCCGCTGCAACCGGCGACTTTCAACGTCCTCGAAGATCTGCTTAACATGCCTATCCGCGTGGTGTTTACGCCGCGTGGAGCGGTGGCGAACCTGATTAATCGTGGGTACGAGCAGAAGCAGGATTTGGTGACGGAGATTATCGAGGAGATGCCGCTGGATGAGCGGGCGATCGCCGCGGCGGCGGGCTCTGCGGGGCAATCGACGGACTTGCTGCAGTTGGCGCGACAGACACCGGTGATCCGGCTGGTGAACATGATTTTGTTCGAGGCGTTGCGGAGGCGGGCGAGCGATGTGCACGTACACCCGATGGAGACGAAGTTGGTCATCCGTTTCCGTATTGATGGGATGCTGGTGGATGCCTTCTCACCTCCGCTTACGTTGGCGAGCGCGATCTCATCGCGGCTTAAGGTTATGACAGAGCTGGATATTGCGAATCGGCACACGCCCCAGGATGGGCATACATCGGTGCGGGTGGGGTCGCGGCGGGTGGATATCCGATTCTCGTGCATTCCGACGGTGTACGGCGAACGTTTAGTATTACGTCTCCTGGATCAGACGGCGACTCAGCTTTCGCTGGATGAGATCGGGATGACCAAGGCGATGCAGGCGGATCTGCTGGACCTGGTGGAGCGGCCGACCGGGATTATTCTGGTGACGGGGCCGACGGGGAGCGGGAAAACGACGACGCTGTACGCAGCGTTATCGCGGATTGACCGATCAAGTCGTAATGTTATGACGATCGAGGACCCGGTGGAGTATCACCTGGAGGGCATCTCGCAGATGCAGGTGAATGCCAAGCGGGGGGTTACGTTTGCGACGGGGCTGCGGGCGTTGCTGCGGCAGGACCCGGATGTGATTTTGGTGGGTGAAATTCGCGATACGGAGACTGCGCAGCTGGCGATCCAGGCATCGCTCACGGGCCACCTGGTGCTGGCGACGCTGCATACTAACGATGCGCCCAGCGCGATCCCGCGGCTGGTTGATATCGGGATCGAGCCGTATTTAGTTACATCTTCGCTGTTGGCGTGCTTGGCGCAGCGGCTGCTGCGGCGATCGTGCAGAGGCTGCGCGGGAACGGGGCGCACCGCGCAGGGCGTGTGCGATACGTGCTTTGGCACGGGTTATAAGGGCCGCTTGGCGGTGTACGAAATTATGACGATGGATGACGAGCTGCGGCAACTGACGGCCAACCGGGCGGATGCGATTGCGCTGTACGATACGGCCAAGCGCAAGGGGTTTAAGCCGATGCGCGAGGATGCGATTGAGAAGGCGCGGCTGGGGCTGACCGACGAAGCCGAGATTTATCGAGTGTTACATTAGGTTGCGGTGGTGTTCCGTTCTGGTGCTTGTGAATTGGTTCAGAGGGAGTGGGCGGGCCGAGGGGTGCTGCGGCTGGGATGCATCAACGGTTTGGGGCTCTTTTGCTTGCGTGGGGGGTCGGCGGGAGGGGCTTCGCGATTTCGGGCTGCGTAGCGGATGCAAGTTGCTGCGCGGTTGCAGGGTGCTTCGCGGGCTGGCGTGCGGGGGCGGGTGGTAATACTGAGCGCGTGGGGGCGGCGGGTTGCCGAGCTTCTTGCTTATGGCGCGAAGTGCTCTACAGTGGGCGATGCACTACGCCGCTGCCCTTATTAGTTTCGTTGTGGCTAGCACCAGCGCGTGGGGCGATCCGCCGGTGGCACAGGGGGAGAGAGAGGGCATTGTTAATGCGACCATGGCCCCGCTTCGCGCGCCGGCGGTACCGCTCATGGTTAACAATCCGTACTTCTCGGTCTGGTCGCCCGCGGACCGGCTGACGGACACGTGGCCTACCCATTGGACCGGCAAGAACGCGGCGTTGTGCGGGCTGGTGATGGTGGATGGGAAGTGTTACCGGTGGTGCGGGCCTGAACCGGCGGGCGTGGAGGCTGCCGAGCAGGTGTCGGTGAAGGTTGAATCGCTATCGACAACGTACACTTTTCGGGCGGGGGGCGTTGAGCTTCAGGCTGTGTTTGTAAGTCCGTGCTTCGCGGGTGACCCGGATTATGCGTCGTGGTCCGGGGCGGTTTTGTATCTGGGCGCTCGGTGTGCGGACGAGGCGGAGCACACGGTTACGTTTTACGCTGATGTAAGCGGCGAGTGGTGCGTGCATGATGACTCGCAGGAGGTGGTTTGGTCGCGGCTGCGTGGGCCGGGCGCGCATTTACTTTCGATGGGCACCGCGGAGCAGCGGGTGCTGGAGCGCAGCGGGGATGCGACGCGCATCGACTGGGGCCGGATGTACCTGGGCGTGCGAGATAAGTTTGGGGTGAGCAGCGTCATCTGCTCGGACACTGTAAGTCGCGAGGCGTTCGCCAGGTTGGGCGTGCTGCCGGCGGCGGATGAGACGGATTTCCCGCGACCGGCGCGAGATCGGTGGCCGGTGCTGGCGGTCTGCCAGCAGATGGGACGGGTGCGGCCCGCCAAGAGCGTGGGGGATGCGCCGACGCACGTAGAGATGCGGGTGGTATTTGCTTATGATCAGCAGCGGGTGGTAGAGTACTTTGAGCGGCCGCTGCGGCCGGTGTGGGCGGCCTCGGCTCAGGGCGGTAGCGACTTCGCGGCAACTGTGACCGAGGTGCTGCGCGATGATTCGGAGCTGCGGGCGGCGGTGGTGACGGAGAACGCGAGAATCCGCGACGCCGCGGCGGCGGCGGGTGGAGTTAAGTACAGCGCTTTGTGCGAGCTGGCGTATCGGCAGGTGATGGGGGCGCACGGGTTGGCGGCGGATGCCGACGGCACAGTGCTTATGTTTGCGAAGGAGAACAGCAGTAACGGGTGCATCAGCACGGTTAATGTTATATTTTCCTCTGCGCCGTTTTTTCTGTGCGAGAACCCCGCGCTGCTGGAGGCGCAGCTGCGGCCGGTGCTGGCGTACGCGGCGATGAAGGATCGGTGGAAGTTTAACTTTGCGCCCCACGATCTTGGCGTGTACCCCAAGGCCAACGGGCAGGCGTACGGCGGTGGGGAAAAGAGCGAGGCGGGGCAGATTCCGGTGGAAGAGTGCGGGAATATGTTAATACTAATGGAGGCCCTGCGCATAGCGGATGAGAAGCGGGGGCTGGCGCTGGCCAGGGCGTACTGGCCATCGCTTACGTTGTGGGCGGAGTATCTGAAGGTTCACGGGCTTGACCCGGCGGACCAGGTGGGTACGGATATCTTCGCGGGGCCGTTGGCGCGGAATGCTAATCTTTCGATCAAGGCGATCATCGGGCTGGGGGCGTATGCGCGGCTGTGCGGGGCGGTGGAGGATGAGGCCCGGGCGAGCGAGTGGCGGGAAGTGGCGACCTCGTTCGCCGGGCGGTGGGCGGGCCTGGCCGCGGGGGATAGCGGGCAGACAGTGCTGGCGTTTGGATCGGGGGCGACGTGGTCGCTGAAGTATAACTTATTCTGGGATCACGCGCTGAATCTGGGTTTGTTTCCTGAGAAACTGCGGGCTGATGAAGTTACGTTTTACCTGGGCAAGGTGAACCGGTACGGCACGCCGCTGGATAGCCGCGCGGCGTACACCAAGCTGGATTTCCTCTTCTGGGCCGCGGCGATGGCACCCACCAACGCGCAGTGGGAGGCGATGACCTTCCCGGCGTATGATTATATTAACTCTTCACCGGACCGGGTGGCGATGAGCGATTGGTACGACACGAAGACCGCGAAGGTTGAGGGCTTTCAGTCGAGGAGCGTCGTGGGTGGGCTGTGGGCTAAGCAACTGCTGGCTCGCCCGGGGTTTGGGGGCACGCCGGGGGTGAAGCAGGAGTGAGCCGCGCGGGGGGTAGCTTACGCCGCAGAACATAATATAATTTTACGGCGGCGAATTACTCTCCGCCGTGACGACATAATTTATGCGGTGGCGTGGTGCCCCGGGGACAGGGGCGGTGCATGCAGGGCGCAAAGAAAACGCCGCGATCGATTGCCGATCGCGGCGTGCATGAATTTACGTGTTACGTTACGCCTGATTGAACGCGCCCGCTTGATGAAGGCCGCTTATTTAAGCGACTTTGGCGGGAGTGAGAGATTAGGCGCGACGGCGACGGGCGACCAAGAGACCGCCGAGGCCGAGCACGGCGACTGCGCCGGGGGTCGGGACGGTGCGGATTTCCCAGATGACCTGAACGAACGGAGCGAGGTCATTGGCGGGGGTGGCGATGCCGCCGATGCTGACACCCACAGCACCGTTCCAGGGGAGGTTGGTCTGCGAGTTCGGGAAGAAAGCGGGGGGGAGAGCAAAGCTGCTGCCGGTGCCATCGCCGCGTACGAGGCTTACGAAGGCTTGGGTGACGATGTTATTGGGGAACACAAGCTGGCCGTTGCCGCGTGCGCCGAGGTTCAGGCCGAGACCGACGCCAGCGCCGGAGAGGGGGAGGCCGCCACCGGTGAAGCCGGAGGGGAAGAGGTTGCCAGAGCCGGTGACGGTGACGGTGAGGTCAAAGCCACCGAGGCCGTTTGAAACTGCGCTATCGGAGACGCGGCGGGTGATGCCTCCAGCGGGAGCGATGTAAGGGTTGATGTTGCTTGCGGCGGTGCCGAAGGTGCGGATATCGCCACCCGCGGTAGAAAGGTCGATTTGGAAGAGCTGGTTGTTGGTGTTGGTGAGGCCGGTGAAAACGGTGTACGAAACGCCCGCGGGGTTGCGGGGGCTGAACGACGTGTCGGTGGCGTTGCCATTAAGCTCAAACAAGCCAGCACCGGGGCTGGTGATTGCAGCGGCGGTGCCGGCGATTGCGAACAGCGATAACAGCGATAAGGTAAACTTCATGTCTTAATCTCCTCTTTCCCAAACTTGGCGACGAACATCAAAACTTGAGGCGGAAACCTGCGAGCTTTGATGCCACAACTTTCACTTATAGTTGAGTGACCCACCGCCGCGAGTCTCTCTGAAAGCGAGAACCTCAAAGCCACGGGTTCAAAACAAAAGCTAAGACTAGATCCCGGCCGTTTGACCGGAAGTTAGCGAGACTGTGGCCGGTGACCGGCCAGAGTGTTGAAACGAGCCCGGCGCATCTGGATCGCCCGAGCTAGAGGGGCCGGACTTAGGCGGCCAAGAGCAGAACTGACACCGTACTCGCGGAGGTATGATGAAATACTTTAGTTCAGGAGGGAACGCCCTCGAATGAAAGGCGATGAAATACGACACCCGGGGATGTCGCGCGGACAACACGACCTTCACGACTGCGAACTGTAGACGGCGAACTCGGACGAAACCGCCGCGAGTAGGCGTAGTATGCGCTGCAATTTAGAAAAATGGTAGCGGAATAAGCGAATTCCGCGCAAAGAATAGACTGGCCGGTCCGTATAACCGGGATCGGGCCGTTCTAGATCGCCCATCTTTCGCGGAGCAGATCACGTCCTTGGGTGTTGGAAGCTCCAACGAGGCCGCCTGTGTGCTCGAATGGGAGGGTACAGCGGATGTTCAGGCGGAGGAGGGGGGGTCATTTCCACGCAGCGGCGAGGGCATCGCAGACTTCGCGAACCGCGCCGTGGCCACCGGGGCGGTGGGTGACTAAGCGGGCGGCGGCGAGGACGGGGGGATAAGCGTCGGCGACAGCGATCGGGACACCAATCGCACTCATCGGGCCGAGGTCGTTGATGTCGTTACCGACGTAAGCAATATCACCCATCACCAAGGAACGCGTCGCCGCGAACTCGCGGAGGACGGTTAGTTTGTCGTCGATGCCCTGGAGACATTCGATCTTCAGCTTTTTGCACCGCGCTGATACAACTGGGTTCGTTTCTTTGCTGAGGACCAGCATCGGAAGGCCTAACGATTTCAGAATACCGATCCCCAGGCCGTCACTGCGGTTGCATAGTGTTCCCTCTGAGCCATCTTGCATCACGAGGACCCGGTTATCACTCATCACGCCATCGAAATCAAAGACGAGCAACTTAATCTTCGAAAGCAGGGGAGTGGCGGAGGGGGCTGAGATCAGAAGCGGTCCGGACGTAGATGTGACTGGGGAGTCGTGGGAGATAACGAACGGGATGCGCGTGCAGGCGACTGGCTTTTCGCCGAGATTGACACGCGAGTTATTACCGGCCGGATTATTGGACGAATCACGGGAGCTCTCCGGGGAGCGATCACTTGCTTCCACTAACGCCGCGTGAGAGAAGGCGCAGAGTGCTGATGTGTGGGAATAGCCGGGGGCGGATGCTCCGCACTCGGGAGAGCCGGAAGGCGGTTTGGCTTGAGTCGCACTCACGCTAACGATGGCCACGGCGTTACCCGGCGCGTGGGGCGTCGCGGCGGAGAGTAGTGTTACGACGTCGGCGAGTGCTGCCGGTGAAAGACGCGGCCCTTGCGGGAAACCATCGATCACCGCGACGGGGAGCGCTTCTTGAACGCCCGATGATTGTAACCAAGCGAGCGCCGATTCCCGAGCCCGTGCGGTGAACGCCATGGGGGCAGCGTGCTCGTCCAAACGCGGTGGTCCGGCGATGTAATTGATCAAGTGGAGTGATTCGGCTGGCGAAGGAGCTTGGCGGTGGCTCGCCGCTCCGGGAAGAAGTGGTGAGCGAGCTTGGCCGGAGTTTATGTTCGCGACCAATCGAACACAGCCCAGGCGTGTCAGCTCCGCTGCGTACGCGGCGAAGGCGGCGCTCGCAGCATGTTCATCGGCTGCTCGACCAGGCTCTACATCCGGCTGGCTCTGGGAGAAGCGACCGCTGCTATCGAGCAGAACGATAATTTGCGGTGGTCGAGCGGGGTGCATGGGGAACGGTACGGCGGTGGCGATCGATTGATTGCGCCGGACTTGAGCGGGTTATAATTGGGCATGGCTCCTCCGCTATTGAAACTTGAAACTGAAGTGGCAAGCGCGGTTCGCGAACTTATCGAACAACGACTTGCGGAGGGTTTCGATGACCGCCGGGTGCTTGTTACGGGAGCGGTTGAAACGTTTTCTGATTCAGCGCCAGCGGCGGTGCTGAAACCAGCCGTTGAGTCAATGGTTGATCGGGCTGCCAAAGAGACCGCAGCGAAGAGACTCAACTGGCCGCAGACTACCGATTGCGACCGGTTAGATAAGGCGTTTGAAGCACTGCGGGCGAGCGGGTTACTCGCGTTCCAACACTTCTGGTGTTGCGAGGCTTGTGCTGCACGGGAACTGGTGGCAATGTATGCGGAGGGGTTGGAGGCGACGCCGCGGATTGAGTCGCGGGGCTATGTATATTACCACGCCATGGATACGGAACGAGCCGCGGCGAGCGGGGAGCTGTTTATATCGTTCGGTTCTCATCTTGATCTGGAGGATCGGGAGACGAGCGATCGGGTTGAGCGGGCGGTCGCGATAGGGACTGAGGTTGTGGAAGCCTTGGCTGCGGCGGGGTTAAACACATCGTGGGAGGGCGATGAGGAGTCGCCCATTGAGGTACAGATTGATTGGAAACGGCGTGGTGCGCCGCAGGGATGGACGAACTGGCGAACATTTGAGGACATGGGCGACGCGAGTAAGTGAAGATCGCCCCGAGCTTGAGCACGCGGCCAGACGAGGTTGGGGGGGGTGGTGGAGGGGATGGGGGTCGGTCGGCGAGAGGGCCGGGGGGGTACGATCCGGCCCTAGCGGATTCTTCGCGCGTGCTTGAGAACTTTTTACAAACCTTGTTGAATGGCTTGGCTGTGGGAAGCCTCTACGCATTAATTGCGTTGGGCTACACCATGGTGTACGGCATTCTTAAGTTTATTAACTTCGCTCACAGCGATGTGTTTGTGCTCGGGGCCTGGATCAGCTACGCGTGCGCGCTGCTATCGGGGTTTTTGGATGTTGATACGGCGACGGTGGGGTTGCAGACCACGCACGTGCCGCGATGGCTTCTGTTCACGCTGGTCGGGGGTACGAGTGCTTCGCTGGTGGTTGCGGGAATAAGTTATATTCGTTCTCGATCGCTGAGTGAGGGCGTGCGCGCCCTGCTGCTGGGGACGACGTGGGCCTGGGCGTGCCTGGGGCTCGCGCTCACTGCGCGGGCTTTGAAACTGAGCGGCTGGTCGCTGACGGCGGGTGGGGTCATTCTGCTGGTGGCGATGCTTACGTGCGGGCTTGTGGGGTTTACGCTTGAGCGGGTTGCTTACAAACCGCTGCGGAGAGCGCCCCGACTGAACGTGCTTATTACCGCCATCGGGATCAGTCTGCTTCTCCAGAATCTCGGGCAACTCAACTGGATGTTCGGCGATCGGCCGCAGGGCATGCCCGAACTGCTGAAAGACCGGATGCTGCTAGAGCTGGGCGGGACGCTGGCGGCGAATGCGCCCGACGGCTCGCGGGTTTGGGCAGTGCAGCCGGTGCGCATTGGTTCGCTGGACTGCATCGTGGTGGGTACCGCGGTGATGCTTATGCTTTTACTGGACTGGTTGGTGTTTCACACCAAGATCGGTCGGGCGATGCGGGCGGTTTCGTTTAGCGAGCGTAACGCGGCGTTGATGGGCATCCCGGTGGATCGGATCATTAGCTTTACCTTTGTGCTGGGATCAATGCTCGCGGCGGCGGCGGGCTTTTTATACGCGCAGAAGTACTCAAAGCTGGGGCAGACTGCGGACACGCTCTGGGTGTTGCTGGGTCTGAAGGCGTTTGTGGCGGCGGTGATCGGTGGGATTGGAAACATCAGAGGCGCGATGTTGGGCGGCGTGCTGATCGGCTTGCTGGAGTTCTTTGGGGTCGCCTACTTCGTTCCGCAGTTGCGCGATGTTTACGTGTTTGGTATCTTAATTATTGTTCTGATTGTCCGCCCCGGCGGGATTCTTGGATCGACGGCGATCGAGAAGGTGTAGTAGGGACTGGTTCTTTATTCAATGGGCTGGACGCTTACAGACAGATCAAGGGCTTTGACGCCTCCGCTCGTGGCATCGACGGTGCGATCGCTCATGCTGCCGGTCTCGCTGATAATCGCGGCGGTCTTACTGCAAGTTGCGCTCAAACCGTGGATGCTGGCGGCGGGGATGGACTTTAGCGCGAAAATGATGGTTGACATCGGCATTAACGCGATGCTGGCGGTGTCGCTTACGATTGTCAATGGGTTGACCGGGCAGTTTAGTATCGGGCACGCGGCGTTCATGGCGGTGGGCGGCTACGCGGCGGCAGCGATCGTGTATTACGGCTCGTTCTCGATAGCGGGAGGGCCGGAGTTTGCTGGCGGGGTGATGAGCGGAATGATGGCGGCGGAGCCGGGAGCCCCGGCACCATGGCTTACACCTCATGATATGTTGTTCGCGGGGGCGGTTTTGGTCGGGGGCGTAATTGCGGCGGTGTGCGGATATCTGGTGGGCTTGCCCAGCCTGCGGCTCAAGGGCGACTACCTGGCGATTGTAACACTGGGATTCGGGGAGATCGTGCGGGTGATGATACAGTCGCAGACGAGCGACGTGCTGTACGACGCGGATGAAATTAAGATTACGCCCTGGTGGAAGCTGGCCAAGAGCCTGGGGGGGAGCCTGGGGTTTAGCGGCCTGCCGACGTACACCTCACTCTTCTGGGTGTACCTCTTTCTGTTTATTACACTCGTGGTGGCCTGGCGGATCAAACGGAGCACGTATGGGCGTGCGCTGCTTTCAATCCGGGAGGACGAGATCGCGGCTGAGTCGATGGGGATCAACACCACCGGATTCAAGATCAAAGCGTTTGTGCTTTCGGCTTTTTTTGCGGGGTGCGCTGGCGCGTTGCATGCCCACAACCTTGGCGTGACTCTCAACGCGGGCGAGCTGGGTTTTAGCAAGTCGTTTGATATTATCATTATGGTCGTGCTGGGAGGGCTTGGGTCTATCTCGGGAGCTGTTCTTGCCGCGGTGGTGCTAACGCTGCTGCCGGAGTTGCTGCGAGATGTCGCCCAGTACCGGATGGTGGTGTACGCGGTTTTGCTTATCGTTATGATGTTGGTCCGGCCCAAGGGATTACTGGGGGTTCATGAGCTGTGGGAACCCAACGCGTGGCGATGGCTGAAGCGCAAAGAGAAAAGGAGCGGAGCGGATCAGCAACCTGCCAGGAGTTCTGGTAGTGGGTCTGGTAGTGGGTCTGGTGGTGGGCCTGGTAGTGGATCTGGTAGTGGGCCAGAGATCAAGTCCGGCGGGAAGGGGGAGCCATGATCCAGACGGCGACCAACATAATACCAGCGCTGGAGGCGGCGGGCATCTCAAAGACTTTCGGGGGCCTCAAGGCGGTCTGCGACTTTAACTTACGGTTAATGCCCGGCGACCTGCAGGGGTTGATCGGGCCCAACGGCGCGGGAAAGACCACTTGTTTTAACCTGCTCACGGGCGTTTATCAGCCCGACCGTAATCAGGGCACGCGGTTAACTCTGGGGGGAGAGTCGATCCTGGGATATAAGCCCCACCGGGTGTGCGAGGCGGGGATGTCACGGACGTTTCAGAACATCCGGCTGTTTGGTGAGTTAACCGTACTTGATAATGTGAAGCTCGCGTGCCATTGCCGCGTGACCTACCCCATGGCCGCGGCGGTTATAAATACTCCGTGGGCCGTAGGGCAGGAAGCCGCCATCCACGAACGCGGGATGCAGTTGCTTGAGCTGTTTGATCTGGCGGACCGGGCGGGCGAGCAGGGGCGTAACTTACCATATGGTGATCAGCGGAGGCTTGAGATCGCGCGGGCGCTCGCGACGTGCCCGAAGGTGCTCCTGCTGGACGAGCCAGCGGCGGGGATGAACCCGCAGGAGAAGATCTCGCTGGCGAAGTTACTCCATAGAGTCCGGCAGGACTTTGAAGTTACGATTCTCCTGATCGAGCACGACATGGGCCTTGTGATGGACATCTGCGAACAGATAACGGTGTTAGATTACGGTTTGGTGATCGCGAGCGGGCCGCCGAGTGATGTGCAGAATGATCCGAAGGTTGTCGCCGCGTACTTGGGCGCGCCGGGGGAGGGAGAATGAGCGCACCCCTGCTGAGCGTTCGTAACCTGCGGGTTTCGTACGGCGCGGTGCGTGCCCTGCACGGGGTGACGCTGGATGTTCACAAGGGTGAAATAGTTACGTTGATCGGGAGCAACGGCGCGGGCAAGAGCACCACACTGCGGGCAATATCGGGGCTGGTGAAAGCGTCGAGCGGATCAGAAATAATTTATAATGGTGAGAATATTACCAATACCGCTCCGCACCTGATCGTGCGGCGAGGGCTGATCCAAAGCCCTGAGGGGCGGGGGGTCTTCTCGAATATGACGGTTTCGGAGAACCTTTCTCTGGGCGCATTCACCCGGACGGATCATCGGGAGATCGCCGCGGACATGGAGCGTGCGCTTGCGCTGTTTCCGCGGCTGGGCGAGCGGCTGAAGCAGAGCGCGGGGACGCTTTCTGGGGGGGAGCAGCAGATGCTGGCAATCGCCCGCGCCCTGATGGCCCGGCCTAACTTACTTTTGCTCGATGAACCGAGCCTGGGGCTTGCGCCGCAGATTGTTCAGGTGATATTCCAGATCATCCGAAGAATTAACTCTGAGGGCACGACGATTCTTCTGGTGGAACAGAATGCGCACATGGCGCTCAAGGTCGCCAATCGGGCTTATGTTCTGGAGGTGGGGAACGTGGCGATGCAGGGGATGGCGGCCGACCTCGCGGCGAGCGACGATGTTCGCAAGGCTTACATGGGCAAGCACTAGCTTTGTTTGAGCTTTAACCTCGCCGGAGTGGCGGGCACCGCGCGAAGGTCTTGCGCACACGGCGGGGCTCAATCAGATTCTACATGTTGACGCAAACCGGTATACCACCCAACGAAAGTAGTGGCCGGAGGGCGGGTGCTGGAGTTTCCTAATATTACATCGGAACGGGCATCATATTGTGCGAGGTAACCGCGCGCAAGTAACCAAGCCTGCTTACTTCTTATCCTTAGTATCGGCATCCTGAGACTTGGGCGGTTTGACTGCATCAGCCGTGACTTGGGCTGCGGCCTGCTCGGCCGGTTGAGGGTCGGCTGGCTTTGCCGTGTCTGCGGGAGCGGCCCGCGGTGTCTGGTCTTCGGGCTTGGAGGCGGCCACTTCGTCACGGGTTGCGTCGGTTGACTTTGTCTGGACGTCCTGGCTTGCGATGGGATCAGGCTTCGTACCTTCGGCTGGCACAGAATTCGCCGAGATAGCTTGCGTGTCGAGCTGGGCCTTATCGCCGAGATTACCCACCGGCCGCTTGCCTCCCTTGCCGCCTGCTGCTTCACCCCCCCCACCACCAGCACCCCCAGCGGCCCCGCCGCCGCCTCGTGCTGGGCTCACCGCTCCGGGCATTGATCCACCTGCGAAACCGCCTTCGGCAAGAACCTTACCTTCATCGTCGAGGCGGTAACCTGCGGCGATGAGCACATCAGCCTGGAACGGAGCAGATATAATTTCACCGGCGGCGGGCTGCCGCAGCAGCACTACCTGGTCTTCGGCGATTCCCTTAGTAACTTCCACGAGCGTATCGGATTTACGGCCGATGCGGACGGGGACGCGTTCAAACTTACGTCCGCCGCGAACGGTGGAGGGCGTGTAAATGAACTGGACAGGGCCTTCGTTGTAGACAGCTTGGACGGGGATGGTCAGTACATCGACGACGCTATCGAGGGTGATGCGGCCCTCGCAACGCATGGCGGGCTTTAGGCCGGCAAAATCACCGGTTTCCAGCGAGACGCGGATGGCGTATTCGCGGAGGTTGGGGTCGCGCCAGCCGCCGGTTTCGGCCATGACGCCGATGCTTTCAACCTGCCCTCTGAACGTGACGCCGCCCGCCGCGTCGATCTTAACACTTACGATCTGGCCGATGCGGACTCGCCCCGCCATGCTTTCGTGGACGCGGACGGATGCGATCATTTCGCTCGTGTCGGGCAGGATCATGAGCAACTGGTTGGGGTAAACGTTGCTGCCGATGGTGAGCGATGAATCGCCCCCGCCGCGGCCCCATTGATTACGATCAATCGATGACCCGTAAACCACCAGCCCGTCGCGATCAGCTTTGATCGTCGCGTCGTCGCGTTGTTTGGTTAACTTCGCGAGGCGGCGCTCCAGGCCCGCCAACTGCTCACGCTTATTATTAGCATCGGCGAGTTTGCTCGCCAGTTCGCTGCGGCTATTTAACTTGGTCTTCTCCAGCTCTTCGCGAGCCTCGGCCCCATCACTCTCGAACTTCTTGCGATCTTTGACCTGTTCGTAAGTCAGGTAAACATCCATCGCGAGGGTGGAGACTCGGTATTGGGCGATAGCTTCAACGTACGAAACCTCGTCCTGATTCATCTGGTCTTTGCTGAGAAAGCCCTCGGCGAAGAGTTCCTGGCTGCGAACATAAACATCGGCCAGACGAGAGAGTTCGAGCCGGGCCTTTTCAACCCCGAGATCCAGTTCGTTGCGCTTCTTGATCGCATCGCCTTTTTCCCACTGTTCCATTGCGAGTTCGGCGAGCTCGACCTTCAGCCGGGCCTGCCGGAGTTGACTTTCGTTATCTTTCTCTTGAATCTCAAAGTTATTCTGCGCTACCTGAAAGTCGGCGCGAGCGGACTCAACCCGCAGCTTCTCATCATCGACTTTCAACTGTATCTCTTCGACGTTGAGCGCTATGAGCTCGTCGCCCGCCTTCACGCGGGTTCCCTCAGGGACGATGCGAACGACCGTAGACTGCTGATCAAGCTGGCTACGAATCTCGATCTTATTTCGTGACTCCAGTTCACCGTTGGCTGTGGTTGAAATCTCAAAGGATGCGCGTTTCGCGGTGGCACGATCCGCAGTCATCGCATCGCTTGAGGACGGGCTGGGTGGCTTAATAGGCTTCGCTGTGCTCGCGGGAATTACCGTGGAGGAGGCGGACGGTCCGACGCGAGGCTTGCCGCGCTGCACAACGTAAACAGTCGCGCCCAATGCGGCTATGCAGCCGACGGCCGCGGTGAGCTTGAGAAGAAACGATTTATTGCCAAGCTTCTTCATGCTCTTACTCAATTCTACTTATTTCTGAAAGTTGTCGCAAATGCGACGTATCCCCGTTCACGCATCAAGCACGCTGCGAGCTATCTCAGAGTGACGACCGTTCTACCGGTATGGTACGGATGAAGTTCGCCGAAACTTCCGTCTTAGATGATGTTCGCTCTACGTAGTTGCCGCCGCTGGGCGCTTGGCCCCTGGTCCGGTATTCGCGAGAAGCCGTTGGCTGTTCTACCGGACGATTCGGATCTGGGTTACGCTCTTGGGCATGTTGCTCACCGATTACGCAAATTTGCGTGCCTCAATGGCCGGGCGGGGGAGTCCGCAGGTATTGGTCGTGGTGGCAGCACCCAAAGAATTCGACGCGGTGGCTGAAGCGATCGGGGTTCGGGCACCCATTCCCAGCACCAGACCACCTCTTTGGGTGCCTTTCGAGGTGAAGCCGGGATTTTGGCTTGTTGAGACCGGCGTTGGAAAGGCCAACGCCGGGGGCGCGACCGCGGCTGTGCTTGTAGCGGCGATGTGCGGCGGAAAAACTTTCGATCGGGTGCTGAGCCTGGGAATTGGAGGGTCGCTGCCGAGCCTGCAGAGCTTGGGTAGCCGAGGAATTCCGATCGGCTCGGTCGTCGTTGCGACCGGGGATACGTTCGCGGACGAGGGGATCAGGACAGATCAAGGATTTTTGGACTTGGCTTGGATGGGATTTCCGCTCACGCCTGAAGGGTGCGTTGTTCGCCCGGACGCACTACTTTCAACGAAGGTCCGAGAGATTTTGGCGGGGCTCAATGCCCAGGAGGGGATGGTCGCGACGGTTTCATCGTGCTCGGGGACGGACGCCGCGGCGGCGGAGATAGCTCGCCGCACTGGCGCGATCGTGGAAGGGATGGAGGGCGCGGCGGTCTTGCTCGCGGCGGCGAGGTGTGGGGTAGCCGCGGCTGAGGTGCGGGTTGTGAGTAACTTTACCGGAGATCGGGAACGGCAGGGTTGGGATTTAGCGAGGAGCCTGCAAGTGTTGCGTGAAGTGGCGAGAACGTTGGGGGCGGAGAATTGGGAGGTTTGAGGTTCGGGTGGTGGGTGCTTCAGCGATGAACGCGGCTCCGGAAAGTGCTTTGCTGCGGCATTCTGGCGACCGCAGTGAGACTTTTTGCAGAGTAGAGCGTCCTACGATGGGTTGAGTAACTTCCGTAAGCACCTGCAAATTGGATATTAACGATGAAATGCGCTGAACGAGTCGTGGTTTATAGTGGGTTGGCCCTCTGCCTTTTTCTCGGCCTGGCGCACGAAACGCGGTCGTCGGTGGCGAATGCGTCGCCCGGCTTGATTGCGGATGGCGCGCGACTGGGAACGGTAGATGTGCTTGCGGTTGTGGAGCGGCTGATTTCGAGCGATAAGTACAAGACCGACCGCGAAGCGAACCAGAACGCCGCGGCGGACAAGCTAAAGCCGCTGACCGAAGAGCTTACGAAGATGCAGGAGGAGGCGAAGGAGCTTAAGGAAGGCAGCGAGACGCTGAAGGCGTTAAGCCGGAGCTTCACCGAAAAGAGCAATACGTTTCAGCAGGTGCGCGGCGAGATCACTGAAGGGGTTGAATCGTTCAACACTTCTCAGGTGAGCGAGGCGTATCGATTGGTAACGCAGGCTGCCATCAGCATGGCTGATGCTCGGGGGTATACACACCTCTTTGCAAGCAAGTCGGGCTCGCTGACCATTACATCGAAGAACATCCCCGGCGCGGTTCAAGAGATTCTGGCGCGGCCGATGCTGAAGAGTGTCGGAGCGGACGACTTGACCGAGACGCTCATCAAGGACATGAAACTCGAGAACGTGGTTGTGCCCAGCGGGGCGGTGCCCGCGGCGGGTGCAGCGCCCATGCCCGGTGCGGCGGGGTCCGCGCCCGGCAAGTGATTCGCGGCGGAACTTTCAGTTACTATTTATGATTACGTTGCCGGGCTCGGACACTATTGTGGCGAGGGCGAGCGCGCCCGGTCGGTCGCGGTATGCGCTGATCCGGCTGAGCGGAACGGCGGCGTGGGATAGCTTTGTTTGGATGGCGCGGGGGTGTGAGCTTACATCTGAGGAGCTAGAGGGCGGATGTAAGCGGGGGTTGTGGCGAACTGGTGTGCGATTAACTCCTGACTCGTTTGAACGCCAACGGCGTGTGCCAGGCGTGGGCGTGGCGAAAGACGGGGCTGGCTGCGAGCTCGCGATGCCCGCACCGCTGCCGGTGCTTGCAATTACATTTAAAGGGCCGGCATCATTTACTGGCGAGGATGTTGTTGAGTTGCTGGTTCCGGGCAATCCGGTGCTGATTGAGCGAGTGATTGACACGTTGGTGGCGTGGCGTGAGCCGGGGGTTGAGTTAATAGGCGGTGAGGAGGGGAGGGCGGGGGGAAGTGAAGTTATATTACCATCGGATCTTGGGCGCGGCGGAACTGGTCTGGAGGCTGGCCGTGAAGTTGAGCTTGAGGTGGGCGA
>Ga0105044_10003132_pt1 | contig 22634 bp, 19 predicted proteins | sample MAT01_FD_78092 | JGI IMG/M metagenome (GOLD analysis project Ga0105044, IMG submission 78092) | Freshwater microbial communities from Lake Fryxell liftoff mats and glacier meltwater in Antarctica - MAT-01 | ecosystem: Environmental > Aquatic > Freshwater > Ice > Liftoff microbial mat | place...
CCGTGGTCGAAGGTCGAGCTCGCGTACGACCGCAACGATCAGCTCTTCGCAGCTACGGCGCTCGATGCCGAACGACTGGCCGGTGCACCCAGTTACGAAGCCAAGGACTGGAAGCGTATGGCGAGCGCGCCGTGGGTGATCGAACTCACGCGCTACTTCGGTGGCGAGCCGTTCTGGAAAACGAGCCGCTTCGCGCTGCAGCGTCCGCTGCCGGCCCGCCGCCCGTGAGCCGCGGCTTCTGCATGGTCTGATCCCGCACGCGCTGAACGGAAGCGGGCCCAGCGATGCGGTGACTCCACTCCTGCTCGGCGAAGCCTCGGATCCCGATGCACCCCTAGAGCTTTGTAGAAAATAGCCCGGTGCTTCCAGCCGCGGGCGGCACTCACGCTCGACGCGCCGCTGGAACGCAGCTTGCTTCCATTCTATCTCCGAGACGCGCCCGTTGAGCCGTTCGGACGCCCGACACCCTCACAGCACAGGACACCCTCATGGCCGCCACGAACGAATCCACCCACAACATCGAGACCGCAACGCGCGCCCGCTCCACCACGCTCGGCGAACAGACCGGCAAAATTGCCGAGGACGTGCGCGAACTCGGCAACATGGCACTCGCCGGTGCTGGTGACGCGCTGAAGACGGTCAAGGAGCGCGGCAGCGAGACCGTCGAGCGCGTGCGCGAGCGCGGGCACGAGGCGCTCGAGAAGGGCCGCGAGCGGATGAGTGAGGCTCGCGACGGCTTCGAAGGCTACGTCATGGAGAACCCCTTCAAGACGGTGCTGATCGCCGCCGGCATCGGCGCGTTGATCGGCTACAGCCTGCGCAACCGCAGCTGATCGATCTTGGGTCCACGAAAGCAGGCCGGTAGCTCGGCGTCGTCCACACACATTCTCATGAACACGAACCACGAGCATCCGACCGCCCCGCGGACCCCGCTGAGAAACGGAACCGAAAACGGCCCCGCAAACAGCTTGAACCATGGCATCGATCAGGGCCTGGACCGCAGCACGAAGCAGAGTGGCGCCAGCGCTGCCCCGGAGAACGCTCCCGCGGCCGATCCGTTCCTCGAGGCAACGGATCGGCTGAGCGGCGAGTTCACGAAAGCCTACTCCGCCCTGAAGCGCAGCCTCTACGTGCAACGCCAGGCCCTCCGCCTGAGCCTGTTCGACGCAGCCTTCAAGACCGCGGGCTTCGCGTGCATCGCACTGACGGGGGTCGCACTGACCGTCGCCGCCGCGCTGCTATTCGTCACGGGCGTGCGCAATGGGATCCTATTGCTGACCGACGGCGCGTGGTGGAGCGACCTCGCGCTCGCGCTGGCCTTGGCCGGAACCGTGTTCCTCGCCGCGCGGAGTCTGCGCAGCTACGTGCACCGCTCGGTGTTGGCTCGTACACGGCGAGGTTTGGCGAAAACACCGGAGGTCCCGGCATGAGCCCCGAACAAGTCGAACTCAAGAGGCTCGCCGTCGTCGAGCGCCGGAGCGCGTGGCTCGCGGCGAAGCGCATCCCGGCCCGCGCCGGTGACGCGGTCAGCGCGTTCGCGCGCGTGCATCCCATGTGGGCCGCGGGCGGAGCCGCCGCGATCGCGATGGTGTTCGTCGCACGCAAACGCCGCGCTCCTCTCGCGAATGGGCGCACAGAATCATCCTCGGGAGGGCGCACTGGATCGCCCTCGGTGAGTTCTTCGTGGCCGACGGTAGCTGCTGTCGGTGTGCGCTTCTTGCCTGACTTGCTGCGCATGGTCGGATTGACCACGCCGTCCGAGCCCAAGAACGCAGTCGAAGAAACCGAACCGAAGACAGAACCGCCGGATCCGATGACCATTCGAACGTGATCCTCAGGATGGGGAAGCGAGCGAGAGACCCCGGAGACCGGCATACCGCGCGACCGCGAGGCCGCGCGGTTCCATTCCATGACTTCGCGTGCGTGCTCACGTGCATCGCGCTGTTTCGCGCGGTTTCCGCGCTGATCGCGGCACGTGGATTGCCACTTCGCGGGCTCACACCTCTCCGCTGTGCCCGCAATCCTGCGGTCGTCGAACGGCAGGGAATCCACTCGAGTAGAGAATCCAGACCATGTCCATCCTTCCCCTGATCGCCGCGAGCCTGCTCGCTCCGAGCACGACGACCGGTGCGAACGTTGCGCCGGCCTGGCTCGCGCCCGCGCCGCTCCTCGTCACCGAATCGCTGATCGAACCGTCGCTCGCTCCCGAACAACACAGCGAAAATCGCGCAGGTTCCTCGCGCGGTTGGTACGTGCGTGCCTCCGGCGGTTTCGTCACGACCTCGAACTCCGACGGCCCCGGCGAGGAGATCGATTTCGACGAGGGCTACATGTTGTCCCTCGGAGTCGGTCACCGGTTCGGCGCCAACGAGACGGGCATCGGCTTCGCCGTCGAGCTCGACGGGATCTGGACCGACCAGGACACGAGCGACAGCGGCGGCCTCCAGGCCGTGCGCGACATCAACGTCGCCGGCGCGCTGATCGACGGAATCGTCGACTTCCGTCTGGCCGACCAGTTCACGATCTACGCCGGAGCCGGCGTCGGCGTCGCGTGGCTCGACGTCGGCTCTTCCGACGACGACCTCGATAGCTTCGACGACGAGGACGGGCCGTTCCTGGCCTGGCAGCTCAAGGGCGGCATCGGCTGGCACTTCACCGACAGGATCGCGCTGGTGGTCGGCTACCGCTTCCTGAACGTGGACGACGCCGAGTTCGACGACGCCGACAGCGACACCAGCTTCGACCTCGAGACTCAGCAGCACATCCTCGAAGCGGGCCTCATCTTCGGCTTCTGATCCGGGTTCGTCGATTTTCGACGCGCGGCGTGCGAGCACGCCGCGCGTCTTTCGTTCGTGGCCAGATCCAGTGCGGAACGCACGAACGGAGCGCCGCGGAAGCTGCGCCACCGATACCTGAAAGTGCGCGGGCTCGCTGTCTTCACGCGCGCTGCGACCCCGTGGAAGGCTGTGGCGTGACGAGCCCTGGGTGCGGAGCTTCCGCGATCTCGTCGCGCACAGGCTCCAGGCCATGTTCGCGCGGTCCTCATGAGCACGAGAGAGCCACGGTCATTTGTAGGAATTGCCGCCGGTACAGCGCCGGAATCATGGCCCTCGCCCTCTCATCCCTCGGCACAGACGTTGCCTATCGAGGGTCGGGCGCGCACTGCTCTCCCTCCGAGGCGTGGAGCGCACCCCAAGAACACCCATGAACACGCACTCCCTCTCGCCTCTCCTCCTCGCCCTCGCCGCCGCGGTCTTGGCCAGCGCCTGCTCGCGCGCCGAAGACGGCACGACGCACGCCGCCAACACGCCCATGTCGAATGGCGCGAGCTCGGACCGCACGGCGATGAGCCAGTCGAACGCGAAAGCCGACCTCGATCACCTGGCCGAGATCCGCAAGTCGATCGTGGCCGACGACGACCTGTCGGTGGCGGCGCAGAACGTTCAAGTGCTCACGAACGGCGGCAACGTGCTCCTGCGCGGCAAGGTCGCGAGCACGGCGGAACGCGCTGCGGTCGAACGGCATGCGCGCGCCGCTTCGGCGACGCGTTCAGTCGACGATCAACTCGAGATCGAGTCGAAGTGACCTCGATCCTGACCTGAAAGAAACCCGAGTAGCCCAGGCACCACCACCATGTCCAAGTCCGTCCTCTGTCTCGTCCCCGACGCTCACCGCGCCGAGAACGTCGTCAACGATCTCCGCGCCGCGGGTTTCTCGAACAACGACATCTCCGTACTCTTCCCCGACCGTAGCGGTTCGCGTGACTTTGCCGTCGCGCAGGGCACCAAGGCCCCCGAAGGCGCCGCTACGGGCGCGGGTGCCGGCGGCGCTGTCGGCGCGACGGTCGGCTGGCTCGTGGGCATCGGCGCGCTGGCGATCCCCGGCGTCGGACCGTTCCTGGCGGCCGGGCCGATCCTCGCCGCGCTCAGCGGCGGCGCGATCGGGGCCGCGGTCGGCGGACTCACGGGCGCGCTGATCGGCATGGGCGTTCCCGAGTTCGAGGCCAAGCAGTTCGAGGGCAAGCTCAAGAGCGGCAACATCCTGGTCTCGGTCCACTCGAGCGAATCGGACTCGACGAACCGCGTCAAGGAGATCTTCGAGCGTCACGGCGGCGAGAGCATCACCGTCACGAACGACGCTTCGGTGCCCGACAAGGCGAACAAGACACGTTCCGCGTCGCACTGAGGCCAACCTCACCTCCACGCGACGGACGCAGATCACACCAGCTCGACTTGCACCAAGGTTACCGATCCGCTTCCGTCGCGTCTTCCACACGACTCGACCCCCACACCTCTACCTCAGCCATCCACATGTCCTCGCGCATCCTCGGCATCATCCTCTTGGTCGTCGGACTCGCCCTCCTGGCATTCGGCTTCAACGCTTCGGAATCCGTCGGCGACTCGATCTCCGAAGGCTTTACTGGCCGGTTCACGGACAAGACCATGTGGTACCTGATCGGCGGAGCCGCGCTCGCGATCGGCGGAGGGGCCATGGCGGTCATGGGTAGCAAGGGTAGCCGGGCCTAGGGCCTGATTCTCAACGCACGCGGCGGGTGATCCGGCGAGTTCCCGGGGGGGCACACGCACACGATCGCCCGCCGCGCCTTTTTCTGCTCCACTCTCGAGCGGCTGGTCGATTTCCCCTCACGAACATGGACATGAAGGCTCTCCCGGGGCGCGTCACGACGTGGTTCGTGCTCTGCAGCATCGTGGCAGTGCTGCACTTCGCGCGGGAGTTCCTGCTCCCCGTCGCGCTGGCGATCTTCCTCGCGTTCGTGCTGATGCCGGTCGTTCGGGCGCTCGAGCGCGCAAAGTTGCCGCGTATTCCAGCCACGATCGTGACGATGGTGGGAGTCGGACTCCTCGTCGTCGGACTCGGTTGGGTCCTCGCCGGCCAAGTGCAGAACTTCGCGGAGGCGATGCCGGACTACCGGGCGAACGTGCGCGCCAAAGCTGCCGACGTGCGTGCGGTGCTGCAGGAACCGCTCGAGAAGGCGTCGAACACCGTCCGCGACCTGGGGCGTGACCTGGCTGACCCGATCGAGTCGGCTCGAACCCCGATCGCGGCCGAGCCGGGCTCGCGCTCCGAGGACGATTCGGTCCTCGCCAACGGCGACGCGGTGGGGTCCATGCAGGAAGCGGTGGGCTCGATGGCGAGCGTCGCCATCGTCACGGGCCTCGTGCTCCTCCTGGCGTGCGTCATCCTGCTGCGCTGGGAGGATCTACGCGACCGGATGCTGGCGATGGCCGGGGAGCACGACCTCGAATCGACTTCGCACGCGGCCGAGGATGCCTCGGCGAAGATCGGGCGGTACCTGCGACGCCAACTCCTGATCAACGGGATCCACGGCGTCTCGATGGGTCTGATCCTGTGGTGGATCGGCGTACCGAGCCCGCTCTTGTGGGGCCTCCTCGGAGGGGTGCTGCGCTTCATTCCCTACCTCGGGCCGCTCCTCGGAACCGGCGCGCCGATCCTAGTCGCGCTCGCGAGCTCCGACGGTTGGACGGAGACGTGGGTCACGGCCGGGGCGCTGATCGCGCTCGAGCTCGTCTCGAACAACCTCCTCGAACCGTGGATCTACGGCGCGGCCACCGGCATCTCGCCCTTCGCGTTGCTCGTGTCGACGGCGTTCTGGACCTGGATCTGGGGGCCGGTCGGACTCGTGCTGGCGACACCGCTCACTGTGTGTCTCCTCGTCGTCGGCAAGCGCTTTCCTTCGATGCGCTTCCTCGACGTCCTCTTCCGCGCGGAACCGGCCCTTTCGCGGCGAGCGCAGCTCTACCACCGCTTGCTGGGGAACGACCAGGACGGAGCGTGGGAGATCTTGCGACAGGAAATCGCACACAAGTCGCGAATCGAGGCCTGCGATCAAACGCTGATGCCGGCCCTCGGCCTCGCGAGCGTGGCCCGCAGCGACGGTCGGATCGACCTCGAAGCGCGCGAGCACATCGGCGCGCTCGCCCACGGTCTCGTGGACGAGATGCAGGAGCTGACTCAGTCCCCGAACTCGGCCGCGAATCCGCTGCGCGTGCTGTGCTTCCCGGCGCGCGATGCGTTCGACGCGGTCGGAGGCCGTCTCCTGGCGCAAGAGCTGACGCAGCGCGGCCACTCCGCCTCGAGCTCCCCGGCCAGCCTGCTGCTCGCGGAGGTCCTCGAGATCGTCCGCCGCGGCGAGGTCGACGTCGTGGTCATCTCCTCCGTCGTGCCCACGCACTTCCTGCACGTGCGCTCGATCTGCAAGCGGCTGCTCGCGCTCGAGAACGACGTGCAGATCGTGGTGGGGCTGTGGGCCGAGGACCTCTCGATCGAGGAGGTGCGAGCTCGGCTGCCCGCCTCGCCGCGCGTTCGCGTGACCGCGACGCTGGCAGAGGCGATTGCTTCGATCGAGTACGTGGTGCCGCGTTCCGCAGCGACACGCGCCCGGCACGCAGCGACCGGCTAGCAGGCTCGGCCCGCAGCGCATTCGCGCAGGCGCATCGCGCGCACGGCCGGCCGCCTGCGAAGCCAAGTCCCGAGCGCCAGTTCCCGGATCGCGACGGTAGGATCCCGCCGGTGGCTGGAGATCTCGCGCTGGTTTTGTCGGGCGGCGGCGCACGCGCCGCATACCAGGTCGGGGTCCTGCGCGGGATCTCGCGGCGCTATCCCGACCTCGCGCCGCCGATCGTGACCGGCGTGTCCGCGGGTGCGATCAACGCCGCCTGGCTGGCTTCGCACACGCAGTCTCTGTTCGAAAAGACCGACGAACTGCGCAAAATGTGGCGGGACCTGCAGACCGAACACGTCTTCCAGGTCGGCACGCTCCAGCTGGCGCGCAACGTGACGCGCACGGGGTTACGACTCATATCGGGCGGCCTGATCCGCGCGCCGCGCTCGAGCGCGCTGGTCGACACAGGACCGCTGCGCGAGCTCCTGATGCGCGCCGTCGGCGGCCCCGACGGGTTGCTCACCGGAGTGGACGCGAACATCCAGAGCGGCGCCCTGCGCTCCATCGCGATCACGGCCTCGTGCTACACGACGGGTCGCTCGATCACGTGGGTGCAAGGCGGCGAGCTCCCTCTGTGGAACCGCGATCACCGCACGGCTGAGCGCACGCGCCTGGGCGTCGACCACGTGCTCGCGTCCGCGTCGCTGCCGCTCTTCTTCCCGGCGGTGTCGCTCGACGGCCGGTGGTACGGCGACGGCGGCATCCGGCTGACCGCGCCGTTCTCGCCGGCGATCCACCTGGGCGCATCGAAGATCCTGGCGATCTCGACGCGCCAGGCCGCGCGCGATCCGGAGACGGACTCCACGCGCGCGGCGCAATACCCGCCACCGGCACAGATCGCGGGCGTGTTGATGAACGCGGTTTTTCTCGATCAGTTCGACGCCGACGCGCTGATGACCGAGCGCGTGAACCGGCTCATCGAGGCGCTGCCAGCGGACCGCCGCGGCGAGCTGCGCCCGATCGACCTGCTCGTCCTGCGGCCCTCGCGCGATCTCGGGCGCCTCGCCAACGAGTTCGAGCCGCGCCTGCCGACCGCGTTCCGATTCCTCACGCGCGGCTGGGGCACGAAGGAGGCGCGCTCGAACGACTTCCTCTCCATGGTCATGTTCCAGCCCGATTACGTGGCCGGTCTGATAGCGCTCGGCGAATCGGACGTCAGCGCGCGGCTCGACGAGATCGCGGCGTTCCTGCGGCGTTGAAGTGGTGTTCGGGGTCCCCGCAGGACCGCGGTGGTCGCTAGGCTGAGCCGCCCATGATCTGGAACCAGCCCCCCATCCGGTTCGCGGCCGGCCTCCTCGCGGTCCTGCTCGCCGTCCCGGCACGCGCGCAATCCGCGCCGGATCTGGCGGCCGAATCGCGCGTACCGATCCAGGACCACGCGAGCCTCACGCGCGCGCTCGAGAGCCTCGCGCGGGAGAGCGCTGGCACTGCCGAGCTCGTCCCGCTGGGCACGTCGCGCGCGGGACGCCGCATCGATGCGCTGCGCATCGCGCGCGGCGAGATCGGTCCCGGCCGACCGGCGATCCTCGTGGTCGCGGGCCTCGACGGCGAGCTGGCCTGGACCAGCGGTCTCGTGCTCGACAACGCGCGAGAGCTCGTCGCGCGCGCCGCGACCGACGAGTCCGTGCGACGGCTCCTCGAGACCACCACGATCTACCTCGTCCCGCGCGCGAACCCCGACGCGACCGAGTGGCGGACCAGCACGCCGCTCGTCGAGCTCGCGGCCACGGGGCCGAGCGTCGACGACGATCGCGACGGACGCAACGGCGAGGACGGGCCGGCGGACATCGACGGCGACGGCGTCATCGGCTGGATGCGCGTGCCCGATCCCGAGGGCGAGTGGATCGCGGACCCGACCGAGCCGCGCGCGCTGATCCGCGCCGACCGCGCGAAGGGTCAGCGCGGCCGGTGGAAGCTCGTGCGCGAGTCGCGCGACACGGACGGCGACGGGGAAGCGGGCGAGGACGCGCCGAACGACGTCGTCGTGAACCGCAACTTCCCGCAAGGTTGGCAGGAACACACGCCCGAAGCCGGGCACTTCGCGACGCAGGAACCGGAGTCGCGCGCGCTCGCGGACTTCCTGCTCCTGCACGACGACATCGCGCTCGTCGTGACGTACGGGACGCTCGACAACTTGGCCGAGAAGCCCAAGGTGAAGGAGGACGGCGGTCGGCGCAGCGGGAATCCGAGCGACGGAATCCCCGCGGCGGACGCGGACCTCTACGCCGAGCTCGGGCGACGTTGGAAAGCGCTCGGCGGCACGAATGGCAAGGGCGATGGGCGCGACGCGGGCACGTTCCAGGCCTGGGTGCAGGCGCAGCGCGGTCTGTGGACCGTGAACATCGCCCCGTGGTCGGTACCACTCGACGAGAAAGCGCCGGAAAAAACCGCTGAAAAAGCCTCCGCGGAGGATTCGATCGACGGCGCGGGTGAGAAGAGCGAAGCGTCGGCGGTAACGAAGCCCGAAGCCGCGCAATCGGACGCGAAGAAGTCCGGCGCCAAGTCCGCCGACGACGCGCCCAAGCCCTCCGACGACGCGAAGCGCTTGCGCTGGTTCGACGCGCAGTCGATTCAGGGGGCTTTCCGGTCGTGGACCGCGTTCCGCCATCCCGAGCTCGGCGACGTCGAGCTCGGCGGTTTCGCTCCCTACGCGCTCACGGAACCTCCGGCCGGGAAGCGCGTGGAGATCGCCGACGATGCGCTCGCCTTCCTGCTCTCGCTGGGCGACTTGCTGCCGCGCGCGCGTCTCGTCGAGTCGAGCGCGCGGGATCTCGGCGCCGGCATGTGGCGCATCGACGCTGTCGTCGGCAACGAGAGCGTCTTGCCGCTCGCGAGCGCGATTGCGCGCCGCACGCTGACCGTGCGCCCCGTGCGCGTCAGCCTCGATCTGCGCGACGGCGCGACGCTGGTGGCGGGAGCTCGCCAGGAACTCGTGTCCGAACTCGCCGGCAGCGGCGGCCGGCGCGAGATCACCTGGATCGTGCGCGCGCCGTCGATCGACACGGTCGCGATCGTGATCGACACGGACTCGGCGGGCAGCGCCCGCGTCACGCCGGAGGTGAAGCGATGATCGCATTCGTCCTGATCGCAGCGCTGTGGCAGCCGCAAGGCGGATTCCCCGGCACCCCCGCCGGATCCCGGCCGAAAGTCGAGATCCCCTGGAACCGCGTGTACGACGAGCCCGAGATCCACGCGCATTTCGAGCGGCTGGAGCATGCATTTCCAGACCTTCTGCGCCACGAGGACATCGGCCGGAGCACCGAAGGTCGCGCGCTGCGCGTGTACACGCTGAGCGATCGCACGAACGGTCCCGAAGCCGACAAGCCGGCGATGTGGATCGACGGCAACGTGCACGGCAACGAAGTGCAGGGCGGCGAGACCGTGCTCTACACCGCCTGGTATCTGTGCGAGAACCGGCATGAGCCCAAGGTGCGGGAGCTGCTCGAGAACTCCGTGTTCCACCTGATGCCGCTGGTGAACCCGGACGGGCGCGCGCACTGGTTCCAGAAGGCGCACGACTCGTCGAGCTCGCGCACGGGTGTGCAACCGACCGACGACGACCGCGACGGACGCCTCGACGAGGATCCGCCGAACGACCTCGACGGCGACGGGCACATCACGCAGATGCGCAAGCACGTAACCGGGCGCGGGACGCACCGCCAGGATCCCGAGGATCCGCGCGTGCTCGTGCCCGTCGCCCCGAACGACGAGGGACGACGCGGCGACTGGGTGATGCTCGGTGAAGAGGGCCTCGACGACGACGGCGACGGCCGCGTGAACGAGGACGAGGTCGGCGGCTACGACATGAACCGCGCGTGGCCTTCGATGTGGGAGCCCGAGCACGTGCAGGGCGGCGCCGGCCCGTATCCGCTGTACTGGCCCGAGACGAGCGCGGTCGCGCGCTACCTGCTCGAACGTCCGAATCTGGCCGCGTTGCAGTCCTTCCACAACGCCGGCGGGATGATCCTGCGCGGGCCCGGAGCGGAACCATTCGGCGAGTACGAGCGCGACGACGTGCGCGTGTTCGACGAGATCGGCAAGTCGGGCGAGAAGATGCTGCCGTTTTACCGCTACATGGTGATCTGGAAGGACCTCTACACCGTGTACGGCGGCTTCGCCACGTGGGGCTACGAGGGCCTGGGCGTGATCTCGTTCACGAACGAGCTGTGGAACTCGGAGCAGATGACGGGCAAGCCGCGCGACGCTCAAGGCGGCGGATCGGGCGGTTTCCAGCGCGAGCGGCTCGCGTTCGACGACAAGCTGCTGCTCGGCGCGGGCTACGTCGACTGGCGTCCGTTCGATCACCCGTTGTACGGTGCGATCGAGATCGGCGGCTTCCGCAAGGACACCGGACGCATGCCGCCGAGTTTCATGATCGAGGAGATGATCGCGCGCAACGCGCTCTTCGCCATCGAGCACGCGCGCAACATGCCGCTCGTCCAGATCGAGTCGGCGGAGGTGACCGATCTCGGCGGCGGCGTGAAGGCGATCGACGTGGTCTTCAGGAATCTGCGCGCGATCCCCACGCGGACCGCGCGTGCCGCGTCGAAGAAGATCGGCGTGCCCGACGTCTACACGTGCGGCGGTGAGGGAATCACCGTCCAGGCCGGCGGATTCCGCACGGATCGCTGGCGCCCCGAGGCGATGGAGATCGCCGAGCGCGACCCGGCGCGGCTGCTGCGCGAGCGCGGCATCGGGAGCCGTGGCGAAGTCCGCGTGCGCTGGCTCGTGACGGGCAGCGCGAGCTCCGCCGTCGTGCGCTGGAGCGGCGAGAAGGCGCGCGACGTCGAGGCGACCGTCAAGCTCTGAAACGCGCCGCGGGAATCGAGACCGGCGGCCTGACTCAGAAATCGACCTGTAATCCGAGCATCGCGGTGAAGTCCGGTCCCGACTCCGAGATCAGATCCTCGGTGAACCCGAAGAGCCAGCGCGACTCGCCGCCCCCGTCGATCGCGACGCCGAGGTCGAGCTCGAGCACGTGGCCGTCGAGTTCCTCGATGCCGAAGGACTGGCTGACCGCGTTCTCGAACCGCAGGCCGAAGAGGAGCGAGCTCGTCTGCAACCAGCGCCACTCGGCGTCCGCGCGCGCGGTGAAACCGTCGTCGATCTCGAGGCTGCTCGAGTCGAACGAGGACGGTTGCGCGCGGTCAGTCCAGCCGAGACCGCCTCCGAAGGTCCAGTCTCCAACGTCGGACTCGAGCCCCGCTCCGAGTCCCCAATCGAGCGCGCCGTTCCCGAAGCCGTTCCCCTCGCTCCCGACCGGGATCTCGACGGCCGCCTGCACGAACATGGCCGGTTTCGCGCCGCGCGCTTCGACGATGCGCCGCGTCAGCACGATGGGCACGTCCCCGAGTCCGACACGGTCGCCGGTGAGCGAGTACACGTCCAGGCCGTCCACGACGAGCCGCATGTCGTAATCGAACTTCGGACGCGTCTCGCGTCCCGAGTCGGGCAAGCCGAGCGCGGCGTGCCAAGCTTCGATGAAGACGTCCAGGAATCCGCTGTTCGCGTAGACGATCGGAACCTCTATCTCGAGGTCGGTGCGCGCATCGATGCCGGTCCGTAGCGCCACGCCCGTGCGCCAGATCTCGCCGTCGAAGTCGACGCTGCCCGTTGGGCCGTTGCCGACCTCGAAAATGCTCGAGTACGCGCTGTTCACGCGCAACTCGAGTGCGCCCGGAGCCGCCGTCGCCGCGCTTCGTGGGCGGAGGACCAGGAAGGTCTGCGACACCGGTCCGTTCGAGCGCGCGGGTAGTGGCCCGCGTCGCGCGCTCGCTGCGTGATCGACATCCCGCGCGCTCGCGCACCCAGAGATCACGAGGGCGACGAGGGTCCCGATCCCAAGACGCGTAGGCGAGCGCATGCGCGGCGCATCCTACCGAGCGAGCTACCAGAGCTCTGCACGCCCGCGCGTCCGGCCTTCGCCGAACTCGTGGTCGACGTGTGGCGCGGGCACAGCTTCAACGCGGCGCAGGATCGGAGGTCAGCTTCGGATCGACGGCCGGCCCGGGCGGCGGCAGCTTCAACAACTCTTCGTGTCGCGAGACGATGACGCGCTCGAGTTCCGCCGCGGCCAGGTCGAGGCCGAGCGAGTTCGGGTGTTCCGCGTCGGCCGCGATCGTGGGCACGTCGTACCCGCTGTTCGTGTACACGGGCAGGATGTCGACCGGCACGAAGCCGCGTTCGGTCGCGGCGGCGATGACCTGCGCGTGGATGTCCGCGAACGGATACTCCGACCACAGCTTCCGGTTCCCGAGCGTCGGGAAGATCACGATGATCACTGGGACCCCGCGCGGCTCGCACAGCGCCTGCGCCTTGTCGTACGCCTTCAGCAGCGTCGGCCAGTGCGGGCCCTCCGGCGACGCGAGGTAGCGGTACTGCTCGCCGCCGCCGAGTGTCCAGATGCCCCACTGGCGTCGGCCGTGGGCCAAGAGGCGCAGCACGTTCCAATTCTCCCACCACTCGGGCTCGTGAAAGACCTGGTGCAAGGGCTGCACGGGCTCGGACTCCGGCCCGTTGGGGTGGAAGTCGATGATCACGAGGTCCGGATCGAGCGCCAGAGCCTTGCCCTCGAGCGCGGCCACCTCGTCCCGCGTCGAGTACCCGCCCACGCCGAAGTTGAGCACCTCGTACTTGCGGTCGGTGCCCTTCGCGCGCTCGTTCAGGCGGCGCTCCAGGTGGCCGGGGTAGCTCTCCTCGTTCGAGACGGTCCATCCGAACGCGACCGATGCGCCCATCGCGACGATGCGCACGGTGTTCGAGGGCTTCACCGCGCTGATCTCAGGTCCGCGGAAGCCGAGCGAGTTCACCGAGATCTGCGCGCCGCGGAGCTCGGCGCTCGTGCCCGGATTCAGCTCGTAGGAGAGGCCCGGGACCGTCGACTTCCGATGCAGGAGCTGCGACCACACGTGACCCGGGACTGCTTCGCGCGGGCGGCGGTACGAAACCGGGAAGAACCACGCGAGCACGAGTTCGAAGACGAGCAGCAGCAACACGAACTGCGCGAAGAGGAGCGCGGCGAACACCCACGTACGTCTGCGCTTCGAGCGGGGCTCTGACATCGGAAAATCCTTCTAGCGCGGCGCGATCGTAGGCACAGGTTCGCACGAGCCTCGTCCGGAGGCGGGCACCCGCGTGGTGTATATTGTTCGGGAGCTAACCTCGACGGAATCCTACCGCGCGTAACCGCATGCACATCCTCGGAATCTCGGCCTTCGGCCACGACAGCGCGGCGGTTCTCCTGCGCGACGGCGAGGTCCTCTGCGCGGCTCAGGAGGAGCGCTTCACGCGCGCGAAATTGCAGGGCGGGTTCCCGCGACACGCACTGCGTTTCTGCCTCGAAACGGCCGGCGTACGCGCGGACCAGCTCGACTTCATCGGCATCGACGAGAAGCCGCTGTGGAGCTTCGAGCGGCAGGTGGAGACGTTCCTGACCTTCGCGCCCGCGGGCTTCTCGACGTTTCGCAGCGCGCTTCCGGGCAGCCTCGGACGCCGCCTGTACGTCGCGCGCGAACTCGACCGTGAACTTGGTCTAGAGAAGAAGCGCTACGTCTTCGTCGACCACCACGAAGCACACGCGGCGGCGGCGTTCTACTCTTCGCCGTTCGCGGAAGCCGCGGTGTTGACCATCGACGGCGCCGGCGAGTGGGCCACGATGTCGACCGGGACGGGCCGGGACAACCGACTCGACATGACGCACGAGGTGCGCTTCCCCCACTCGATCGGCCTCGTCTACGCGACGTTCGCGGCGTACCTCGGCTTCCCCGCGCGCGACGCCGGCGCGCAGGTCATGGACCTCGCGACGCAGGGCAAGCCGCGCTACCTGGCGCAGATCCTCGAGCAGCTAGTCGACTTGAAGGCCGACGGTTCGTTCCGCCTCGACACGCGCTACTTCCAGTTCGAACGCGGAACGGCTGCGCCGTCGCCGCACTTCGACGAGCTCCTCGGCGGCGCGGCGCGGCTGCCCGACGAGCCTCTCGCCGAGCGCCACGCAGACCTCGCGGCGTCGATCCAGCAAGCGACGGAGGAGATCGTCCTGCGCGTCGTGAAGCACCTGCACCAGTCGACGCGCCTCGCGAACCTTGCCTATTCCGGCAGCGTCGCGGGGAACAGCGCGGTGAACGGGCGCATCCTGCGCGAGGGTCCGTTCGAGAAGGTGTGGGTCCAGCCCGTAGCGACCGACGCCGGCGGTGCGCTCGGCGCTGCACTCCTGATCCAGCACAAGTTGCTCGACACGCCGCGCCGCGCCGCGCGCGAGGACGTCCTGGGCGGCGCACTGCTCGGGCCGCGCTACGACACCGCCGAGATCGAGCGCGTGCTGAGCGAGGCCGGCGCGGCGTACGAAGTCGTGCCGGATTCCGAGCGCGACCGCCGCGTCGCCGAGCTGCTCGCGGAGGGACAGGTCGTGGCCTGGTTCCAGGGCCGCATGGAGTACGGCCAGCACGCGTTCGGCTCCCGCAGCTTGCTCGCGGACCCGCGTCGCCCCGACATCCGCCGGCACGTCAACGCGCGCGTGAAGTTCCGTGAGACGTTCCGTTCGCTCGCGTCGAGCGTGCTCGCCGAGCACGCCGAGGACTGGTTCGACGTACCGCCGGGCTTCTCGAGCCCGTACATGGTGACCGCGGCGCCGCTGAAGGTCGGTCGCCGTGCGCGCGGCAACGCGCGGATCGAGAACGAGGCCCGCGGCGCAGTGCAGGTGGCCGAAGTCACGCTGCCCGCGCTGGCGGAAATTCACGGCGCCGTGCGTCTCCACACGGTCGACGACGCGCGGCAGCCCGCGTTCGCCCGCGTGCTGCGCAGCTTCGAGTCTCTGACCGGCTGCCCGGTCCTCCTGAACACGAGCCTCAACCTGGCCGGCGAGCCGATCGTGGCGACGCCGCTCGACGCGTGGCGCACGTTCATGTCCTCCGAGGCCGACGCGCTCGTGATCGAGAACGTGCTCGTGCAGAAATCGCGGCAGCGCGCCACGCTCGAGGCGCGCCGCGTCGAGCGCGAAGGGCTCCCGGATCGCGATCCCGTGCTCGAGGAGCTGATGCACTGCCCGGCCTGCGGCGGCGGATTCGCGATCGCGGGCGATCGCGCGACGTGCACGGGCTGCGGCGCGGTTCGCCAGCGCGAGGGCGGCATCTGGCGGCTCTTCCAGCCCAGTGAACCGTTCGACGGCGACATCACGCAGATCGTGAAGGGGTTCTACGAGGAGCACCCGTTCCCGAACTACGACGAGGACGAGTCGCTCGCTTCGCTGATGGAGAAAGCGCAGCGCGGCATCTACGCCCGCCTCCTCGGCGAGCAGATCCCCTTCGACGCGCGCTGCCTCGAGGTCGGCTGCGGCACGGGCCAACTCTCGAACTTCCTCGGCATCGGCAACCGCACGGTCGTCGGCGCGGACCTGTGCGGCAACTCGCTGAAGCTCGCCGAGGGGTTCCGGTCGCGCCACGCGCTGAACCGCGTGCGTTTCGTGCAGATGAACCTCTTCCGGCCCGCGTTCGCACCGGAGAGCTTCGACGTCGTCCTGTGCAACGGCGTCCTGCTGACGACGACGGATCCGCGCGGCGGATTCGACTCGATCGCACGCCTCGTGAAGCCGGGCGGACACATCGTCATCGGGCTCTACAACACGTACGGCCGTTTGGCTGTCGATACACGCCGGCAGTTCTTCCGCCTCACAGGCGGACGCTTCCGCTGGGTCGATCCGCACCTGCGCGGACAGCGCATGAGCCCCGAGAAACAGGACGCCTGGTTCTACGACCAGTACCGGCACCCGCACGAGACGAAGCAGACGATGGGCGAAGTCCTCGGCTGGTTCGACCGCGCCGGATTCGACTTCGTGAGCTCCGTGCCGAAGACGAGCCCGTGGCATCCTTTCACGCAGCGCGAGGAGCTCTTCCAGCCTTCTCCGCGCGGAACGGCGCTCGAGCGCGGGCTGGTCCAGGCCGGCATGATCGTCACCGGGAACCGCGAAGGCGGCTTCTTCATCATGATCGGCCGACGCAGGAGCACGCCTTGATCCCGAGCGCTTGGAACCCGACGCCGAAGCAACTGCACCAGTTCGCGTGGGCCGCGCCGATCGGTTTGACGCTGCTCGGCTGGATGTTCCGCCGCCTGGGTGCGCCAGCGTGGCTGCCGTACGCGGGACTCGGGCTCGGTCTCGTCCTGCTCCTCGTCGGGCTCACACGCCCTTTGGCGCTGCGCTTCCCCTACTCGTTCGCCATGGCCGTCGCGACGCCGATCGGATGGATCGTGTCGAACGTCTTCGTGGCGATCTTCTACTACCTGCTGCTCACGCCGCTGGGGCTCTTCTTCCGCGCGATCGGCCGCGATCCGCTCGGCCTGCGCGGAAAGGCCGGCGCCACCGCGTGGAGCGAGCGGCGCGCGACCGAAGAGGCGACGAGTTACTACCGCCAAGGCTGAATCTGGCTGAATCGCCCACGCTGGCCGCGCGGCGGCACGGGCAGACCCGACCGGCGCGACGTGCGCGCCTCGATCAGAAGAGCGTGTAGATGAAGGGTGCGGCCCCCGTCCCAGACAGGACGACGAGCAACCCGAACAGCAGCACGACGACGAGCACCGGCAGGAGCCACCACTTCCGGGTGCGTTTCAGGAAGGCGAAATAGTCGCCGAGGAACGAGCCCCGCTCTTGCTGGGCTTCCTTCAGGAACTCGGACTGCTCGGGTTCGCGCTTGGGTGCGGACATCGGTTCGGTGGATTCAGCCTTGACGCCAGTAGCGGGCCGGTTCGCTCGGCGGGCCGCGATCGATCCAGTGACTATCGGTCCTCCGGCGGCGGAGCACAAGCACGTCGCGACCGACGAGTCGGAAGAACAGCGCCAGCGGCGTGAGGAGCAGGTAGTACATGGCCAGGAAGGCCAGGTTGGACACCACCCAGCCGATCGGGAACGCGACGGCGAGCGCGACCATGTAGAAGGGCCGCACGACCCCGGGGCGCGCGGCTCCGGCGACGGCGAGCGCGACGCCGAAGGCGCAGAGCCCGATCCACGCGTCGCGGCTCCCGGTCTGGCGCCAGACGGCGAAGCCGATGAGCGCGAACCCGAACGGCGCTACGTACGCGAACTGCCGCAGCTGACGCTGGGTGGGGTACCAGGGGAGCTCGATCACGACGCGCTCCTCCGCCCGATGAGGATGTAGAACCCGCCCTCGCGCGAACCGGTGACGACCATCTTGGCCTGCGCGAGCCCGCGATCGAGCGGCGTCCCGCGCTCGGCCTTCTCGAAGAGCTTCTCCGTCGAGGTGAACGGGTCCCACGGCCGCAGCTTGGGCACGGCGTTCACGAACTCGAACCCGCTCTCGTCGAACCAGCGCAGCACCTCACCCATCGTGTGCTTGCTCTCGTGCGGGTGACGGTACTGGTCGTTGAACCAGGACTCCTGTTTTTCGCGGCTCATCGGCGTCTTGCGGATGTAGGAGTCGATCCAGCGCGCCTTGCCGCCCGTGAGCCCGAACACGACGCGCCGCGCGTCGAGCGCGAGCCGTCCCCACTTGTTGTAGAGGCCGATGACGATGTGGCCGCCGGGCTTCACGAGCTTGGCGATGCGCTGGAAGCCGCCTTCGGGGTCGCTCGTGTGGTGCAGCACTCCGTTGCACAGCACGACGTCGAACGAATCGTCCTGGAATGCCGGGCGGAACAGGTTCATCTGTTCGAAGCGCACGTTCTCGAGCCCGTGGCGGCGGCGGAATCCCTCGGCGAGCCGCAGCGAGTTCAAGCACAGGTCGGCGCCGACGACCGTGCGCGAGCCGATGCCGAGGAAGTTCGACAGCTGGCCCGTCCCGCAGCCCACCTCGAGCACGCGCGTGCCGAAACCGATCTGCTCGTCGAGCAGCCGCGCGTAGATGCCGCGGCGGGATTTGTCGATCAGCGAGCGCAAAGACTCGTGCCCGTCGTAGTTCGGGAACGGGTTCGACTCGTAGAACGACTTCACGATCTCCGTGACGTCGCCGTCGGTCTTCTCGTGCGGGTGGAAGAAGCGCCAGATGCCCTCTTCGCTGACGAACGTGCGCGTGCAGCCGCCGCACGTCGCCTTCGAGCCGACACCGGCCAGTTGTCCGCCGCACGCGGGGCAGGCCCACACGCTCGCGAGACCCGGATCGTCCTCGCCCAGGCCGTCGACGCGCGCGCGACGCGACTCCAAGACCGCGCGCTGGTCCGACTTCAGGAGCAGCACATCCTCCATCACGAGCGCGTCGATGCCGCACGACTGGAACGTGCGCCACGCATCGGCCGGGCTCTCGACGATCGGTTCCCACCCGAGGTTGAAGCTCGTGTTCACGAGCAGCGGCGTGCCCGTGCGCGCGTGGAAGGCGCGCAAGAGCGACTCGAGGCGCGGATGGCGCTCGCGATCCACCGTCTGGATGCGCGCGGATCCGTCCACGTGCGTGACCGCCGGGATCTCCGATCGCAGCACCTTCAATCGGTCCATGCCGCGCAACGCGTCGTCGCCGGGCTTCGGCGCGACGCGCTTGTCGGCGCGCACGGGAGCGACGAGCAGCATGTACGGGCTGTCCTCGTTCGGTCGCACGTCGAACCACTCGTGCGCATGCTCGCGCAGGACGCACGGCGCGAACGGCCGGAACGACTCGCGGAACTTGACCTTCAAGTTCATCACGGTCTGCATGTCGGCGCGACGCGGATCGCCTAGCAGACTGCGGCTGCCGAGTGCACGCGGGCCATACTCCATGCGCCCCTGGAACCAGCCGACGACCTTGCCTTGCGCGAGCAAGTCGGCCGTGACGCGATCGATCTCGGCCGGCGCGAGCTTCCTGTACTTCGCGCCCTGCGTGTCGAGATACGAGGTGATCTGCTCGTTCGTGTACGAGCTGCCGAGCAGCGATCCGCGCTGCGCGTCGCTCGCGCGCACCTTGCGTTCCTTGCCGAGCAGTTGATGGTGCGTGAAGAGCGCGGCGCCGAGCGCCGATCCAGCGTCGCCGGACGCCGGCTGGATCCACACGTTTTCGAACGGACCTTCGCGCACGACGCGGCCGTTCGCGACGCAGTTGAGGGCGACGCCGCCCGACAAGCACAGGTTCTTCGACTTCGTGCGCGCGTGCAGGTGACGCACCGTGCGCAGCACGGCCTCCTCGACGACCTTCTGCAGCGAGGCCGCCATGTCCATGTGCACGTCGGTGACGGGCTCGTGCTTCTGGCGCGGCTTCACGCCGAACAGCTCGTCGAAGAGCCGCGACGTCATCGTCAAGCCCTGGCAGTACTCGAAGTACTTCATGTCCAGCCAGAACGAGCCGTCGGGCTTCAGATCGACGAGCTTCGAGAGGATCAGTTCGACGAAACGTGGCTCGCCGTAAGGCGCGAGCCCCATGACCTTGTACTCGCCCTCGTTGACCTCGAAGCCGAGCTGGTACGTGAACGCGGAATACAGGAGCCCGAGCGAGTGCGGGAAGTGGATCTCCTGGTGCAGCTCGATCTTGTTCCCGCGTCCGGACCCGAGTGTCGTCGTCGCCCACTCGCCGACGCCATCCATCGTGAGGATCGCGGCCTCTTCGAACGGCGACGGGAAGAAAGCGCCCGCGCAGTGCGACTCGTGGTGCTCCGGGAAGACGTAGCGCCGGTTCTTCAGCCCTAGTTCACGGTCGATCATCCGCGGCACGAAGAGCTTCCCGCCGACCCAGCGCGGGAGGGCCATGCGGAACGACCGCAGCCCGGTTGGCGCGAACCCGACGTACGTCTCGACGAGGCGCTCGAACTTGAGCAGCGGTTTCTCGTAGAAGGCGATCAGATCGACCTCTGAGGCCTGGATTCCGGCCTTTTCCAGGCAGAACTGGACCGAGCGCCCGGGGAAGCGGTCGTCGTGCTTGCGTCGGCTGAAGCGCTCCTCCTGCGCCGCGGCGACGATCTCCCCGTCGCGTAGGAGCGCGGCCGCGCTGTCGTGGTAGAGCGCGGAGATCCCGAGGACGTGCATGGGTGGGCGGGGCTCGAGCGCGTCCGTGCGCGGTGGACCCAAGATCGTGAAGCGTACCCGCCTCGAGCGCACTTGGCGAGGTTCGCTCGGGCCCGCGGCGACGTGCGAGCCCGCGGGTGCGACGCGCGCACGGAGGCGGGAACGGGTGCGCGCTCGCTTCCGGACGCGAACGGCGGGCGCGATGCGACTCCGCACTACATGTAGCACCGGAGCAAATTCCCAATCAGGCCGTGGCGCTCAAACTACTGCGGTAGTAGAACGCACGGCAGGCACCGGTGGCGGCCGTCGTCCTTGGGAGAGGGGGATGAGCCGCTGCCGGTGACCGCCTCGAAAAACGTCGGCGTTCCGGGAGTTCCGCCATGGGTGGTCAGCACAACCTCGGGGATCTGCAGTACGCGATCATGCGCGTCCTCTGGGAGGAGCGCGAAGCATCCGTCGCGCGCGTCCAGGAGAGGCTCGCGGAGGGCGAGCGTCACGAGCGCGCGCTCACGACGATCGCGACGATGCTCACGAAGATGGAGAAGAAGGGCGTCGTCGCCCACCGCTCCGAGGGCCGCATCTTCGTGTACCGCGCACTGGTCCAGGAGGACGCGGTGCGCCGCTCGATGGTGTCCGAGCTGACCGAGCGCCTGTTCCAGGGCGACTACGGAGCGCTCGTTTCACATCTGCTCGACGAGCAAGACATCGATCGCGCCGAGCTCCAGCGCCTGCGCGCGCTGCTCGCGGCCCAGAAACAGTCGCCCAAGCCCGCGACGAAGAAGGATGGGCCCCGTGGCCGCTGAATCCGTGCGCGCACCCTTCGCGCTCGATGTCGCCGCGTGGCTCGTCACGTACGCGCTGCACAGCACGGCGTTGCTGCTCGCCGCACTCCTCGCATTCGCGCTCATCACGCGCGCAGCGCGGCGCTCATCGCGGCTCGCCGACGTCGCCCCGGCTTGGCGCGAGCGCATAGGTAAGGTCGCGCTGCTGGCGGGCGTCGCGACGGCCAGCGTGCAGACGGCGCTCGGCATCGAACCGTTCGGCCTCCGGCCCGCGCTCGTCGAAGTGACCGAGCCGGCCGTCGTCGTCGCGCGGATCCCCGCGCCCGCCGGGTTCGCGAACACCGCTCTGGGGGAGCCTCCGACGACGCTCGCGTGGAGCACGCGGCCCGAGACGCACGGACTGACCGCGCGGCCGTTCGATCGCGTGACCGTGGTCGACTCGCCGAAGTACCTGTCGGTGCCGCTCGAGAGCGCCTCGCTCCCCGCGCTGGACGCGGCGCTGTCGGTGACGGCGGCCGGACCCGACGACGGAACTTCGCGTTGGATCGCGGCGTTCCTGGCGTTGTGGGCGATCGTCGCCAGCGCCGCGTTCGCGCGTCGATTCGCGGGCTGGCGCGCGCTCTCCCACTCGCTGTCGGGAGCGCAACTCGTCACGGACGCGGACGCACTCGCGCGTTTCGACGAACTGTGCCGACGCGCCGGAGTGCGTCGGTCCGGTCGTCGTGCGGCGGTGCTCTCCGTCGCGCCCCACCTGGCTTCGCCCGTGACGCGCGGACTCCTCGTCCCGGAGATCTGCCTGCCGCCGCGCGCGTTGCGCGATCTCGACGCGGACGAGTTCGACGCGCTCCTCGGGCACGAGATCGCGCACGCCGCGCGCAGCGATCCGGCGTGGCTCGCCGTGTTCCGCCTGCTCGAAGTCGTGTTCTGCCTGCAACCGCTGAACCGCGTCGTCGCACGACGCATCGAGGACGATGCCGAGCTCCTGTGCGACGACCGCGCCGTCGTGTGGACGGGCGATCGCCTGCCGCTCGCCTCGTGCTTGACCGAAGTCGCTTCGTGGCTCGTCCCGGGCGCGCGTGAGCCGCGCCTGGCGGTCGGCATGGCTGCGCACGGAGCACGCCTGTCGCGCCGCGTCGAGCGCCTCGTCGACGAGGAACATCGACCCGACGCGGGTGCGCGACATCCGCTGTTGACCGCGGGCGCGATCGTCTTCGCCGCGAGCGCGGTGGCCGTCGTCCCGGGCTTCGCGGCACAGCGCAGCGCGAAGCCGCTGCCGTTCGGGCTGAGGCTGGAGCTCGCGCTGGCGAGCACGCCGACCCCGGACACCGACTCGAGCTCGGACGCGGTCCTCGGCCCCGAGGGCTTGGACGAGCACCTCGCCGCGCTCGCGCTCGGCGCTCCGCCCGACGGCGCAGAGGCCGCAACGAGGAGCAGCGCGACGGGCAGCGCGACGGGCAGCGCG
>Ga0105044_10003133_pt1 | contig 22630 bp, 27 predicted proteins | sample MAT01_FD_78092 | JGI IMG/M metagenome (GOLD analysis project Ga0105044, IMG submission 78092) | Freshwater microbial communities from Lake Fryxell liftoff mats and glacier meltwater in Antarctica - MAT-01 | ecosystem: Environmental > Aquatic > Freshwater > Ice > Liftoff microbial mat | place...
AAGGTTATACGTGAAGGAAACATTAATCGTATTGTCCTATCCCCACAAGTCCGTAAAACTTTTGGACCATATATAAATCTTGCAATTCTTGACAACATTGGCAATGATGATCCCGATGATGTCATGGAAATTTTGCTGAGTGGATTAACTAAGAAAAAAGAGTAACTAACCTAGAGTGCAGAATTGGGTAAACCTCAGATATCTATGAAACCATTTAATTTTTTTATCCTTGTCAGCTTACTCTTTATTTTGGGAGGATTTATTTTTCTTAAAGATGGATTGTCCCAAGCTCAATCACAATCAGACACTGCGGCAGAGATTAATTTTGATCTAGCCAACTACCTCAATTATTCACCAAGTGCTCAATCTGATTCTCAAAAACGTGGTCAAACACTTTTATTTTTTGCAGCCACCGCCTGGTGCCAAAGCTGCTCAGAGCTCGAGAAAGAAATTTCTTCCCGAGCAAGTGAAATACCAAAAGCTGTCACTATCCTAAAGGTAGATTACGATAACGATACAGCCATGAATAAAAAGTATGCGGTTACGAGTCAGCACACGCTCGTCTGGCTTGATACTAACGGCATAGAAGTGAAAAGATGGCTGGGTGGAGATTTTGATACCTTACTGCAAGAAATGAGGAAATCTTAGCATGATCTTAATTCTTATAGCATTTGTATCTGGCATCTTAACTGTTTTCTCACCCTGTGTTCTGCCCATCCTGCCGATCATCTTAGCCAGTGGTATTGACGGAAATACCAAACGAATCAAAGGTGTAATTGCAGGCTTGGTGGTTAGTTTTACTCTCGCCTCGCTGTTACTGGCAACCATAGTTAGAGTGCTGGGGATTCCGGCTGACATGGTGAGGTTGCTTGCTGTTGGCTTGCTGGTTGGACTTGGTCTAAGCCTAGTTTTCCCCAAAATCTGGGAAGTCATTCAAGCTACAATTGAAAAGTATTGGCATTTCCAACCTTCACAAAATAAAAGTGAAGGTTTTGGTGGTGGCTTTTTTACTGGTATCAGTTTGGGAATTGTCTGGACTCCTTGCATTGGGCCGGTTATTGCCACAGTCGCCACTCTGGCCGCAGTAGGCTCATTTTCACTCATTTCCGTCTTAATTGCTTTTGCTTACGCCGTGGGAACGGCAGTACCCCTTTACTTCATTGCCCGAGGTGGCAATGCGATCACTCAAAGACTGAGTTTTATCAAACCCAGAACCAAAAAATTCGTCAAGTTTTTGGACTAATAATCCTAGCTACCGCTTTATTTATCTGGTCTGGAGCAGATCGAGCCCTTCAAACTTGGACGCTCGATCACTTACCCGAATCATGGACGCAATTGACAACGTCATTTGAGAAAAAAGTAAGTAATGATGTAGAACTACAAAGAATTAGAGGAGATCGTCCATGAAAATAGCCGACTGCACACACCTACCAACACAGTTCGCCAAACCTCGAGCCACAGAATGTGAGGAGAAGCACCCCTGCAACTTTGGACAAAGAGTTTGTCTCACTTGCGGCTATGTGGGGTGTTGTGATTCTTGCGAACAACATTTGCGAAAGCATGCCCAAGAGACTGGTCACCAAGTTATGGCTTCGTATCCCGCTGATGAACAATCATTTATTTGGTGTTATGCGGATGATGATTATTTAGAACCAGATGGAATGCATAATCTTAAACACGAGGCGCACGTATGACCAAACTTTTTATTCCTGTGTTGGCGGGTACCACCAGAGCGCAGCGAAAATCAATTTTTGCTGCACAGCTTGTATTTGAGGTAAGTAAGCAGTATGAGGAGATCGAGTCAGTTTTGGTTGATCCTCTAGAGTTTTCTTTCCCTGGTGATGGTAATGATCCAGAGAGCAAAGACCCTCGATATACCGAGATTACGGCTCGGGCAGATGGGTTTTTTATAGTTACTCCAGAGTACAATCATCATATTCCAGGTAGTTTAAAACGGATGCTTGATAGTGAGCTGGAAAATTATATCCACAAACCAGTAGCTTTTGGTGGCGTCTCTGCTGGCCCATGGGGAGGCGTAAGAGCGATTGAATCACTCGTGACAGCAGTCAGAGAAATGGGCATGGTTGCCACCTTTACCGACGTTCAGTTCCCCAAAGTTCAAGAGATATTTGATGAAGATGGCAAGCTATTGGACGCCGCGTATGTGCAAAGAATTAAGAAATCATTTGATGAATTAATCTGGATGACAAAGGTACTGAAGTACGGTCGAGATCTAAAATAACCCGCTCTATTTGGTGTTATGTTAAACGTAGCTGATCAGTTACACTATATGATATGAATACAATCATTTCTTGGTTAGAAGCATTATCTCAACAAATTCCCGTCACCTGGTTTGTACTCATAGGCTCTCTGGTAGAAGAAATAATCGCGCCTATTCCCTCCCCTTTAGTCATGATGCTCGGGGGCTCAATCTCTGCAGGTCAGGGCAGTCCACTTATATTTATATGTGTGTTAGCACTTATTGGCGCTCTGAGTAAAACTCTCGGTAGTCTGATTATCTACTTCATTTCTGACAAAGCTGAAGACGTTATTATCGATAAGTTCGGCAGATTCCTTGGCATCTCTCATTCAGATACTGAGGGCTTGGGCAAGTATTTTGGTCAAGGCAAGCGTGATGACATAACCATTTTCCTGATGCGAGCAATCCCCGTTATGCCAACCGCACCAGTTTCTGTGATTGCAGGACTGATTAAGATAGACCTCAAGACGTATTTGATGAGCACTTTTCTCGGACTGATTCTGAGAAACTTGATCTATTTGTATTTGGGCTATACCAGCTTAGGGGCACTTGAATCGCTGAGTGGAGGCTTTGATAGTTTGGAAAAAGTTGGATATCTTATCTTAGCGATATTTGGCGGTATTGTGCTACTGTGGATGTACCGGAAGCGTCGTCAGGGCTCGGTGCTGACCATGATTGATTCTCTGACTAATAAAGTAACTAGGGTGTTGAAGAAAAAAAGCCGCTAGTTATTGCTGCAAGGCTTAAGTGTGGAGAGGCGGGTAAGAGGGTTTTTAGACATACTCTATTTATTATACCTTACGCCGGCTTCAAAACATTCGGAGGGGCAAATCTAGCCATGATGCTGATGCCAGATCCCAAAGATCCGAATAACCGTGTTGAGTTGGCTGTTTTAACGGGTAAATTCCACAGGCAAAGCGACAAAAAAGTTGTTTCTGACGTGCATGAAAATGATCAAGGAAAGCTGTGTGTTAAAGGCGAAGATGGAATTGAATACATTTTGAAACCTTTCAGCCAATATGATCTTCAAAACTTGGATTCATTGCAGATGACAATTAACCCAAAACCTTAGAACCAACTGCTTTTCCCTTTGGAGGTTTTTAAGGCTTTTTCACTGTTTCAGGCCTCTTTTATGACCCTCATGCTTTTTGTGGAAAAATTAGCAGACAACATCAACCTATTTGAGCATAGGTGATGGGTCTGGAACTTCTTTAAACTGAGTATTGAGTGAGCTTGAAACAACAAAATCTGGAAGGGAATCTATACTACAAAGAACCACAACCATTTCTACTTCATCGAGGATGCTTTCTGTAATTTGTTTGATTCTTTGACTGGAGATATCAATGCCTTTCTCTTGCATGGCCTCAATAATGTCTGCTCTGGGAATATAGTTATACTTTTCACCCACATCCGTCAGTTCCAGCACTAATCGCCTGATTCTCACCTCTATGATGGTTGTAAAAACCTTCAGCCATTTGGCTTCTACCCACGTTCCCTTGACAAATAAACAATACTTCTTTCATTTCGGGTCCTTATTAAGGAATTTAATTAAATCTGTAACAAAAGCATCTTTATCAATGCTTGTTGCTACATCGGTGTTTACTATTTTTTGCTTTGCTAGACGCCTCTCAGCCACTGTCATACCCGAAGTATGCTCACCTTTAGTTTCAATCACAATATCCATCCCTTGAAGAGTAAAAGCCTCTTGATTTAATAAATAATATGCGGCTAATGCATCATAGACTAAAGCTCCATTTACTCCTTCTTCCACCTCAATGCCAGCAATGAAGTGTTTCATCATAGAAGTAAGTGGTTGGTACAGAGGACTTCCTTTTAAGGAGTCGAAGGTATCAAGCCCCAGTACTACATCATTACAGGGATCAAGAGGAACTAACACTTTTTTTACATCAGCTCTGAAAACAACGTCGGCAGCTTCAGGATCAACAAATATATTAAATTCAGCAACTCGGTTCTTATTGCCCGCTACATTAATCGCTCCGCCCATAATGACCACTTCCTTAGTCAAGGGAATAACGTGAGGGTACTCTCTAAGGAGCTGGGCAATGTTGGTTAGCGGACCCAATGTCAAAATAGTAACTTGATGAGGCATATTTTCCAAAATTTCTTTCATTCGCAACACAGCATCTTTAGTCAGATTGTACTGTGTAGATGACATCTCCAAACCATCAAGGCCGCTATCACCATGGACAACTGCTGTAATAAGATTTCTCTCTAGAGGAGCTTCTGCCCCTGAGTAAAGCGGAATGTTTGTTTGTAGAAGATCTAAAACTGCTTGTGCATTACGTGTGACTTTTTCTATAGTAGAATTGCCAGCCACAGTGGTAATAGCTTCGATATTAAATTCCCTTGATTTAACCAGCAACATTAATGCCAAGGCATCATCATGACCAGCATCAGTATCAATAATAAGAGTGGGTAGGGTATTATTCATGATTTTCTCCAGTTTTTGAGTCAATAATTTCCATAATAATTTGAGCGGTTCGTGTTGCAATGATTCCTGTAAAATTATCAATGTCAGAATCAGTTAATAGGCATCTTATCATGCCCAACTCCATCAATCTATTTAGACATAAGTGATGGGTCTTGTAGCCACCAAAACGCTTTGTGCGGAGCACCTGGGTCTGGAACCAGTACGTCATTATAACTGCCTCGTTGAGAATCCAGCTTCCAAAGTGATTTTATCAAAAACGGGACAAGTGGGACACTATAAAAATGCTGTCTTATTCTTATTATGATTAAAGAGTTGATTGCTTATACGCAAGTACTATCTCAAATGAGTTTCTGGTCCATATAAAGTTACTCCCTCAATATTGCGTGTTTGATATCCTTGTTGATCTTCATTTTCCTCGCCAATATGAGTATGCTCTCCGATAATAGCGTTCGTTAATATTCTACTCCCTTGAATAGTTGCTCCAGGCATCACGACACAATCTTTTAGCACAGCTTCTGAGGAACCGGTGTGTTATGCACAGAAAAAATAATTCGCGCGTTATACTATGGAACAGCCAAGACAGAATGCAATGGTAGGTAGTTATGAACGTGAATAATATCCGGTGCAAAATCCTTGAAACAACTATAAAGTTTAGGTATTACTGCAGTTGATATACCTGTAGACTCATCAAATCCTTCAATTTCACACACTCCAAAAGGAAAGTCTTCTGATTTACGGAGTGGATGGGAGTTCGTCACAACAAGTATTTCGTGATTAAGATTGTGCAACTGACATGCTAGTTGATGAGTGCATGTCTCTCCACCACCAATGATTGGAGGAAACTTTGAAGCGATTATTATTATTTTCATAATATCTTAATTTCTTACATTGATTAAAATTCACTATTATACTATACAACCATAAAAACTTTGTATATTGCAGTAATGCTTGCAAATGCGATAAGCTTTGCTGAACTTGCCAATCTTTTATAAAATCAGGGCATAATAGCTGTTTTGAGGAGCGCGATGAATCGTCATAAAAAATGGATAACCAAAGTTTCACGAGTATTACTTTTGCATGAGAGATTAACTGTTCTTGAAGATGTTGTTGTCTTGCCAAACGGAAGAGAAATCAACTACTTAAAATTTAAAAAGACTCATGACTCTGTCACTATAATTGCACAGAGAGAAGATGGGAAAATTCTCATTCTTTCCGAATACTCTTACCCACCTGATAAATGGCTCTATGAATTCCCAGGAGGTTCTGTTAACAGTGGTGAAACGGTGGAACACGCCGCACAGAGAGAGCTCTCAGAGGAAAGCAGTTTTGTTTCAGGTGGGATGCAGTTACTTGGAAAATACTTTTTGGATAACAGACGATCTGATGCACGAATGCATGTTTTTTTTGCAGCCAATTTAACAAAGAAGCATCTAAAAAAGGATGATGAAGAGTTGTTTGAATACCATTGGTTTACTATCGATGAAATTGATAAATTGATCTTAGAGGGACAAATAGTAAATGCTCATATCCTTGCTCCTTGGACATTGCTTCGAGTGAATATGAAAAGCCAATCATAGGTTGGTTATGTTTGAGCGATAGGACGACTGAAGAGAAAACTATGGAGCTGTTCGTGCCGTATGGCGGAGAGGGCGAGATTCCTCACTCACTGCGTTCGGGGACTAGGCAACGCTTCGCTTGCCGTCGCGAACCCTGGGTTCTCATCCCACAAGAACATTCTTTTTTATTTGCAAATGCGGAGAGGGAGGGATTCGAACCCTCGGTATCTTGCGACACGGCGGTTTAGTAAACCGCTGCACTCGGCCACTATGCGACCTCTCCTTTTTTTTAAAGATACGTCGTATTTTATCACTCTAATCCTGCAAAAACTTCTAGAGATTAAGCTGGAAATTCCTAGTCGAGCGCACGATGCTACTAACCAGTAGCGCAGGAATACTCAACCAATCTTAACTACAAAAAATACCTCAAGCAGACTTTCGTTGCCACTACAGAGAAATGACTGAGCACCCAGCTGATAATATCGCTGAACGTGTACCCCGATAACGAAAGACGGAGTAATTCTGTGTCAATGAGCCTTAACTGAATCTTACCCTTTGTCTTGACCAGAACAGTATTCGAAAAATGGGGAATTTTTTTCGAACCAAAAAAATAACGGATGCAAGACATCACGCCTTCCCCTCCCAGTAAATCCAGAGAGCAGTTGTGACTTATTCTCAAGCTGTAATTCTTGAGAAGTAATTGATTAAAATCAGCTGTCACTTGAGTGAGAGAAGTTGGATCTAATAGGGTAAATCTTTTCACTCTCTCTTGAATCATGCAGTGGTAATTCTGATCAACAGAAGCGTGGATAGTCGTTCTGATCGCAAGTCCAGGGAAAAATGTTTCGAGCAGTTGGAGTTCTTTTTCTAAGTGAGAAGTTCTAGAATACAAAAAATTGAATGAACGCTTCGGAATTTTTATTACCTCATCATGGCCGTACTCGTATACTCGGTGATGCATGCCTTCATTAATGAGCTGACCAACTTTCTTCAGATCCACAGTTACTATTTTTTGTATCCAAGCTACATCTGCAGGTGTCATTTGTGAATTTGTTTCGATATTTTTTTCCGGACTATAGAAAGAATAAAATAGAGCACTCCTATCACTCCGAAGAATAACAAAATGATTAAAAAACTATTCTTATACTGTGAGGATAAGTACGAGTATGACTGCAGTCCATACACCCCTATGTACAGAAAGAGAAGATTGCGCACAATGGTCCCAAGAAATGTAGTGTATAAGAAAGTAGTTCTATTTATTTTAATAAATCCAGCTACTACTGACACCAGAAAAGTTGGCACAATTGGCACAACTCTTAATAAAAAAAGGATGGCATCATCCCACAATCCTTTGGAGAAAAGTGAGCCAATTTTTTCAACTCGGGCATGTGAAAGACCAACGTACTTCCCGTATCTATTCAGAATAAGATCTTCACTTTTTTCTGCAAATTCATAGATCGCCCAGCTGGCAATAGTTTTACCAATGGCACCAAAGAGTGCCAATATGAGGAAGCCAAACCACGAATAGCCAGCTTGTTGAGCTGCCACTCCGGCTGTAGTCATAATGAGTGGAGATGGGATAGGGAAAAGTATCTCTTCGATAATTGAGCCAAGAAAGACAAACAATTCAAGAGGAACCCAGGTAAGTATTTGTGAAACATACTGCAGCATACCTACTCTTTCCACTCAACAACGCTAGTTGTTGATCTTGCACAAGGCACACAATCCATACAACTTGAGACTGTGATACTCAATTGCTAAACCTTGTTGGGAAAGCTCTTGTTCAAATTTTTCTAAAGCAGTCTCTACTTTATTTGAAATAATAGCAGTTATGGTGAAGCATTTCTTGCAAATAAAGTGGTGATGGTGACTGGTATCTGCCAACTCGTAGAAGTGAACATTGGTCCCATGAATACTCAACTCTTTGAGGATACCGCTGCGAACAAAACTAGACAGATCTCTATACACGGTGGATCTGTGCACATGTCCGCCGTTTACTACTAAACTCGAACAGACATCCTCTGCGGTAAATGGCTGACTCAACCTCTCCAAATGAAAGAGGAGTTCCGTACGAGCCCGAGTAACCTTAAGGCTGGCATTCTTTAAGATTGTTGAGGGATTTGAGATACTTTCCGGCACAATCATATATTCTTTGCAATAAAAACTACTCCGCTGGCTCGGCTTGTTCAGCTGGCACAGCTGGCTCCACAAATGGCTCTTGAATAATTTTCTGTACTCCATCAACTTGCTGCATAACTTCCTCTAGCTGCAACTGTTGTTCTGGAAAAAATGTTGTAAACCAGGCGGGACCTTGTTGAACAAGATTTCTACCCTCCTGAAACAATCCTGGCAGCTCAGCTTGGCCAAAATTAAAAATAAATTGAGAGAAAATAATAATGAATCCAATCAGCAAGATGATACTTAAAAATACTAGTACAGCTAATCCTACCGCCAGCCATTTGAAATATTTACCCACATCTTGGAAATTCTTAAGAAATGTGTTTGATTGTAAAATTTCTTTTATTACAGGTGAATTCATCATTCTCCGACTATACCACATGCGACACTGTCGCAACAAGTAGTACTTTTGACATGGCGATAGCATGAAGTGAGCGAGCATCTTTCTTCATCTTCTCTTCATCTTTATTTTGGTATTTTATTGAACTCAATCAAGACACTAGGAGAAACCACTATGAATGCTCAATCACCTCAAGAATCACGCAGCATGCGTCTCAAAAATGTTCTTCCTTCCTTCTTGGTTTATATAGCACTCTTTATTGGAACAGGATTTTTGTCTGGAGCCATTGTCCACTACCCTATAAATCCCTCTCGATACATATTTATTGGCTCGCTGGGGGCAGTAATTTTCACTATAGCGTCAACAATTACCGAGGCACTTTTTAACAAGAAAACATTTAAAGATGAAGGCGTTGTTAAGATTATTCTCTTTTCACTCCTACTCTCAATTGGAATCGGTATGATCAGCGGCGGAGCTCAGCACTTTGATGAGTTTCCAATCTATGGAAGCTACCTCATTCCCCTGGGTATTCTACTTGCCATTGTTGCCTACATCTTTAAAAGTAATATCCATTTAGTTAGGCAGCAAATCATTACACTTGCACTCGGAACTCTGCTGGTGGTTATACCACTAGGCTTGGGTTTGAATGCGTATGCCGGTACGATTACAGTAGTATCTCACGGTCACAGCCGGACAACCGCTCAAACTCAAAAGGATGAGTGCTCAGGAGATGGTTGCGCAAACATGAGTGCACACTCCATGACCATGAAGGTTGAGAATGACGGTGATTTCTTAATGGGCATGATCCCTCATCACCAAGAAGCTGTCGATAGTTCTGCCTATTTGCTGACTCGCACTACCGATCCAGAATTGCAACAATTCCTCAGGGAGGTTATTGATATCCAGTCCAGGGAGATAGATCAAATGAAAGGTTGGCACAAGGCCTGGTTCACGAGTGAGTACCAAGCTGATGGCAAATATATACCTATGATGGGTGATATGGACAAGCTACAAGGAAAAGAGTTGGAAAAGGTGTATATTCAAGACATGATTGCCCATCACAAGGGAGCTATAGATATGGCACGTCAAATAATCACCCTCACTAGCCGATCTGAAATTAAAACCATGGCTGAAACAATTATCAATACACAAACCAAAGAAGTGAGCCTCCTGGAAGGGTGGTTGCAAAATAATTACCGCGGGGTGCTGACTCCTTCACCCGCCACTCCTCTGATGCGTGAAGAAGATGATCATGGCGATGGCATGATGATGCATCATTAAACCCTTCATCATCACTTCATCTAACTCGCTGTAGGATTCATAGGTACTGGAATTCTTAGGAATTAAGAAATGAGCAGACTATGAAAAAACGAACGATTCAGATCCAAGGCATGCACTGTCGCTCTTGCGAGATCTTGCTCGAAGATAGCATGAAGGAAATTGAGGGCGTCACAGGAGTAAAGGTGAGTTACATCAAAGGTACCGCCGAAGTAAAGTGTGATGATCGTGTGGATGAACACAAGCTGCAAGCGGTGGTGATGGCATGCGGCTATGCATGTGGGGAAGGCACTCCAGCCCCACTCGTTTCTTCTCGAAAAGAAGATTGGAATCAACTAGCTTTCGTAGCGGTAGTTTTGGTTGGGTTGTACATACTTGGTCGTTGGCTGGGTATTTTCAACTTGAGTGGATTTGCTTCAAACAATTACTCTAGTCTCCCGGTGGTTTTTTTGGTAGGCTTAACAGCCGGAATTTCTACCTGTATGGCCTTGGTAGGCGGTTTAGTTTTGGGGGCCTCGGCTCGTTTTGCACAACAAAAACCTTTGGCTACGCCCTTAGAAAAATTTACTCCTCACCTTTTTTTCAACACTGGCCGAATTATTTCTTTCTTTATTTTTGGAGGTACTATTGGTTGGATAGGATCTATTTTGGAACTTTCTTTGACAGTAACTGGGCTGCTGACTGTGCTGGTAGGTCTGAGCATGGTGCTCATTGGAGCACAGTTAATTGATGTTTTCCCCCGCTTAAGTGGTTGGCAGTTCACGTTGCCAAAGAGCTTGAGTCGCTTTCTAGGCATAGATACCCATAAACGAGCAGAATATAGCCACAAAAACTCTTTGATCTTGGGAGGACTGACGTTCTTTCTTCCCTGCGGTTTTACTCAAGCCATGCAGCTTTTCGCAATGAGTACGGGCAGCCCTCTTGAGGGAGCCTTGACTATGGGCGTTTTTGCTTTGGGAACGGCACCGGGGTTGCTGAGTGTGGGCGGTTTGACTTCTCTTATTAAGGGTACTCAGTCAAAGTACTTTTTTAAGTTTGCGGGTCTGGTGGTAATAGCGCTAGCAGTGTTCAATATTACCAATGGTTTGCGGTTGGTGGGTTTTGATGGGAGCGCACTTGGCTTCTCAACAGGCGTAGCGGGAAAGACGGTATTAGCGGCAAGTACTCAAGATAATAGCGAGGTGCAAGTTGTACGGATGACCCAAAACGCCAGAGGCTACACGCCCAATTCGTTTACTATCAAAAAAGGAGTCAAAGTGCGGTGGATAGTGACCTCTACAGATCCCTATACCTGTGCGAGTAGTCTTGTCTCCCAAAAACTCAACATTCGCCAGGCTCTCAAAGTCGGTGAGAACATTATTGAGTTCACTCCGAAAGAGACAGGTACCATTGCTTTCAGTTGCAGTATGGGCATGTACTCGGGGAGCTTTAACGTCATTAATTAATTAATAAAAATAAACTGAACTGGCAAGCCAGCCAATTAAAACATATGAAGACACACACCTCAAAAGTTCAAGCTCCCACCGGTAAAGCTGGATACCAAGCTGCAGTAGAAGCAAAAAAAACCACCCAAAATTCAAAAGCTAGTCATCAAAGAATTCAACTTTCCCTCTCCGGGATGCACTGCTCATCCTGTGCGGGTCTGATTGAGCGATCGTTAAAGAAAGTTCCCGGAGTCACCGAAGCACAGGTCAATTTCACCGCTGAAAAAGCGTCCGTACTACTTGATGAATCACAAACCCCCAGAGAAAAACTGATTGATGTTGTCAAGAAAATAGGCTACTCCGCTTCATTGACTGATTTAAAAAACCCAGAAGCTGAGAGCCAAAAAAAAAAGTTAGAGATCGAAAAAGTATTTAGAGCCTTTGCCTTGAGCTTTGTCTTGAGTTTACCGATGTTTTACTTCATGCTGATGGATTTCTTCAGCTGGATTCCCGGTGCGGCCGCACTTTTCCCCTATGTTGGCATTTTCTCCTTGCTCCTGACTACTCCAATCCAGTTCATCATCGGCGCTCGTTTTTACAAAGGCATGTGGTCCGCCTTGCGCATGAAAACATTCAATATGGATAGCTTGATTGCAATTGGGACGTCAGTCGCTTTTTTCTACAGTTTAATAAATTTTACCCTCTATTCCTTAAACACAAACTCACTCATTGGACTCAACGGCGCAAAGATTCCAGAGCTATACTTTGAGACTGCTGCCTTTTTGATCACGTTTGTTATTTTGGGTAAGTGGTTAGAGTCAAAGGCCAAAGGTCAGACTTCTGAAGCGATCAAAAAACTGATGGGCCTGCAAGCCAAGACAGCCCGAGTTATCAGAAAAGGCATCACCCAAGATATTCTTATTGAAGAAGTAGCAAATGGTGAAGTGGTTTTGGTTCGTCCTGGAGAGAAAGTACCCGTTGATGGACGCATCCGCAAAGGTGCTTCTGCGCTTGATGAATCCATGATTACGGGTGAAAGCTTGCCCGTTGAGAAGCACGTTGGTGACAACGTAATTGGTGGAACCATCAATAAGACAGGCAGTTTTGAGTTTGTAGCTACTCGAGTTGGCTCTGAAACAACCTTGTCTCAAATCATCCGCTTGGTTGAGGACGCTCAAGGTTCCAAGGCACCTATCCAGGCAGTAGCTGATCGCATCTCGGCTTGGTTTGTGCCTGCGGTTATTATAGTGGCCATACTCACCTTTGTTGTGTGGTACTTTTTCTTGGGCGCGACGCTCTCGTTTGCATTGATGGCATTTACGGCAGTAATCGTGATTGCCTGCCCTTGTGCGCTGGGGTTGGCTACGCCGACTGCCATCATGGTGGGCACTGGCAAAGGTGCCGAGAATGGCATTTTAGTAAAAGGTGGTGAACCACTCGAGCAGGCTTGCACAATCAACGCTATCGTTTTTGACAAAACGGGCACCCTTACTCAAGGCAAACCAGAAGTGACCGATCTCAAAAGTGTCAGCAACTTTGATCAGAAAGAGATTCTCACCCTAGCGGCGAGTTTGGAAAAACAATCTGAGCATCCACTCGCTGAGGCAATATATAAAGCCGCTGAAGTTAAAAACCTTGAGTTGCATGAAGTGAGTAAGTTCTCTGCTATTCCTGGCCATGGCGTACAAGGGGTTATAGATGAGGTGATGTACTACTTGGGAAATAGAAAGTTAATAACTAATGTACTTGGTTTATCTGTAGATTCGATCAGTGCACAGATGTCTTTACTTGAAGAACAGGGCAAGACGGCTATGATTCTTGCCTCAAAAGAAATGATTATTGGGGTTGTGGCAGTGGCTGATACCGTCAAAAAAACCTCTGCGGAGGCAGTAGCGATGGTGCGAAATATGGGCATAGAGGTGTACATGATTACTGGTGATAACCGCCGAACCGCCGAAGCCATTGCCCAGCAAGTAGGCATCACCCATGTTTTAGCTGAAGTACTGCCAGAGGACAAAGCCAATGAGGTTAAAAAGCTCCAAGGAATGGGCAAGAAAGTAGCTATGGTTGGTGACGGAATCAATGATGCTCCCGCACTAGCTCAGGCAGATCTCGGGATTGCCATGGGTTCAGGAACTGATGTAGCTATGGAAACAGGTGGTATTGTCATCATCAAAAATGACTTGAGAGACGTGGCGCATGCTATTGAGCTCTCAAAAGAAACAATGGGGAAAATTAAGCAGAACCTGTTTTTTGCTCTGTTCTACAACGTGATGGGCATTCCTATTGCAGCTCGCGTCTTCTTTGGATTTGGTTTAGTACTCAAACCAGAACTGGCTGGTTTGGCCATGGCGCTCAGCTCCATCTCGGTGGTTGGAAACTCCTTACTCTTAAATCTTTTTAGACCAGGTCACAAGAATTATGTTTCTGCGTATGCACCTCTATTCATGGTGCTGGCATTTAGTTTCATGTTCTTTGAATTTGCTCGTTTTAGCTCTGGTATGGGCAAGTGAGGAATACCGCTATGAAGATTCTCATCATTGAAGACGATCAAACTTTACTTGAAAATACCCAAGCTCAGTTTAAAAAAGCTGGATTTGGTGTGGATGGTGCGTCTAGCGCTGAAGAAGGATTGAATCTACTGGATATAAACGAGTATGACTCAATTGTTTTAGATATCAACTTGCCCGATGGAAATGGCTTTGAAATTTGTGATACCGTCAGAAAGAAAGAGAATACTACCCCTATCATTATTGTAACTGCCCGCGATGCTATCTCGGATAAAGTCAAAGGCTTGGATTTGGGAGCAGATGACTATGTACTCAAACCTGTTGATTCTCAAGAATTAATTGCTCGAGTCAAAGCCTTGATCCGCAGAAATAGTAAAAAGCCATTACCCTTGCTGACCGTTGCAGATCTGCAGATTGATACGCAGGCTAGACGCGTTACTCGTGGCGGGTTAGAAATAGAACTACCCTCAAAAGAGTTTGCTGTTTTAGAGCTGCTTGCTCGCCATAGCGATGAGGTTGTGACTCGGTCAATGTTGATGGAACATATTTGGGGAAGTGATTTTGAAACATTCTCTAACGTCGTGGATGTGTATATCAAAAACTTACGAAGAAAAATTGATATATCTGGCTCAAAAAAATTAATCCACACTATCCGCGGGGGTGGATATAGTCTCTCCGATACAAGATAGTCGGGGTACAATATATTCACATGCTCTCTCATCTCTTACCTACTCTCCGCAGTCGTCTCACTATTCTCTACATGGTTTCTACCACTCTAATTTTTTTATTATTAAGTAGTTTATTTAGCGTGCTGCTCTGGGTAGCTCTCCATAACCAAATTGATCATCATATTCACATAGTCACCACTCAAGCTGAACAAGTTGTCACTAATTTTGAAGGTGAACAACGAGAGTTGCTGTTGAATAATCTCGTTCAAATGGGCGGTATGTCAGTGCTTATGGTTACGCAAGATGGTCGAGCCATCATGCAAAAAAATAGTGCTGATATTTCTCCTTTAAACGAAAGTGAGATTCAAGAAGTCCTTGCACAAAGTGACCAAATTGGCTTTCACCCTATACACTTCTCAATCCATAATCAACGTTTTGGATCTGCCACTGTCAAGGAAGATGGTACATCTCTGCTCCTAGCAGTTGGCTACTCCACCGAAATTCTGAAACAAACATTCACTCGAATGATTGGCATAGTGGTAGGGGTCATTGTTTTTACTCTGCTTCCCCTCACCTACATAGGTCACCGGTTGCTTCGAAAATATCTCTATCCGCTTGAAGTAGTCGCTGATACCGCTCAACAAATCAATCATCCCAAAAAACTTTCACGTCGTGTGACCGAGCTTTCCCTGACTCAAGAAGTAGCCACCATTGTGTCGTCATTCAATGCCATGTTGAGTAGATTGGAACATATTTTTAAAACTGAGCATGAGTTCTTCTCTGATGCCGCCCATACACTCAAAACACCGCTGGCTGTATTGCGCGCAAAAGTAGAGGGCTTGACGCAAGAGAGTGACTCAAAAAAACAAGAAATCTTGAAAATTATAGACTCAGCGGTAGACACTGTCCAAGATCTCTTGCTTATTTCTCGAATTGAAACTGGCGGAGGAGAACCATCCAAGAAAGTCAATATCAGTGAGGCAGTTCGAGATTTAGTTGAGATTGCTGGAAACCTCGCAGAAGAAAAAAAAGTAAGAGTAACCAGTGAGATAACAGAGGGTCTGATTTTAAAACTAGATGAGCGACTTATCAAAAAAGCAGTTGGCAACGTCATTCATAACGCAGTTCTGTATGTCAATCAGGGTGGAACAATTCACGTCTCCCTCAACGAAAGTGATGATTTTATACTGCTGCAAGTTACTAATTCGGGAGGACATCTTTCTCAAGATGAAATAAAAAAAGTGTTTGATCGTTTCTACCGTGGAAAAAATTCTCAACTTATTGCTAGTGGATCCGGGTTGGGCCTAGCAATCACCGCAGCTATTGTTGAAAGCTATACAGGAAAAATTAGATTTGAAAATGATATTAAGAATCAAATTAAAGTCTCAATCAGTCTTCAAAAATAAACACTCACAGTACTTGAAATGAAGCTCACTAAATCTCACTTTCTCATGTACCTACAATCCCCGCTGCACCTGTGGCTATCGGTACACAGTGCTACTCCTCCTCTGCCACCCTCGCTCTACAATCAGCACACAATCAAACAAGGTTATAGTGTAGAAAAACTGGCCAAAGAATTTTTGCGCAAAAAAGTTACTACTCACTACCCACCCGGCACAACGATTACTTTTGAAGCTACACTCACAGATGGTAACTATGAATCACGCATCGATGCTTTGGTTCATGACACGCTTCACAACACCTACGATCTCTACGAAATTAAGAGCAGTACCAGCATTCACTCCAAACACAAATATGATGTGACTTTTCAGTACCTCATCGGTAAAGCTAGCTTGCCAATCAACAAGGTTTTTCTTATGCATATTACGAGTGACTACCGCAAAGAGGGAGAGATTGAGCTCTCTTTGTTATTTGTAGTGGAAGATATGACAGACCACATTACCAAAAAAGAAGATGAGGTGTATCAACTCAGGTCAGAGGCGTGGGGAATCATGCAGCTGGCCACTGAGCCTCAAGACGAGCATTGTTTTAATCCCAGCACGTGTCCGTATCCAAAGCAGTGCTTTCCCAATCTCAGAGACTACTCCATCTATGATTTAGGCAGAGCCAACAAAAAACAGTACCTAGAATTGATTGGTTTAGGAGTGAGTTTGGTGAAAGATATTCCCGATACTTTTGCCAGCACTCCCAAGCAGCGTCTGCAGATCCAGTCGGCTCGCACTGGCCTACCAATTATTGACCAAGTAGCTCTTCAACGTGAACTACAAAAACTGGAGTTCCCGCTCTATTTTTTGGATTACGAAACCTACAGCGAAGCCTTGCCGCTTCATGACAACTATTCACCATATCAACAAGCAGTCACTCAATTCTCTGTGCATGTAGTTCGGCAACCGGAAAGTGTGGAGTTTGAACACTTTGAATGTTTAGCTTCCAGCACGAATGATCCTTCTCAGCAACTTGCCAGCGAGCTGTGCAGAGTGATTGGTAAAACCGGGACTGTTATTGTGTGGAACAAAGGTTTTGAGTGTGGCAGGAATGAAGAGTTGGGAGTGCTTTGCCCAGAGTATAGCAAGCAGCTTACGAGCATCAATGAGCGCACCTATGATTTGATGGATATTTTCTCACTTGGCTACTATGTTGACTATCGTTTCCATGGTAGTGCTTCAATTAAGAAGGTCTTGCCGGTGTTGTGCCCTGAACTGAGCTATAAAGATCTGGACATTAATGAAGGCACAAAAGCCATGTTGGCGTGGCACGAAATGGTGTATGGGAATTTGAGTGACAGCGAAAAAGAAAAAATTAAACACGATTTATTGACATACTGTAAGCTGGATACGTGGGCGATGGTGGAGATTTGGCGGAAATTAGTTACTCAGATTTGACACAAAACCAAGTCAGTAATATAATTTAGTCTAATCCGCAATAAATAAGAGTCGCGTCTTATGATCTTGCCAGCTGATATCTCAGCGCAACAAGAGCGGAATCTCGCAAAATCGAGGTCGGTTGGAAACCGTAACTTCCAGACTTGTGTCACTCGAAAGAGTAACAGAGCAAGTTACAGAGTGTGCATTGGTAACAATACACAAAATAAAGGTGGTACCGCGTTTATTGATAACGCCCCTTTGTCTACAAAATAATTGTAGGTGAAGGGGCGTTTTTATGTTTCCCGACCTACAAGGATGGAAATATATGACAAAAAAACTGTGGCAGACCACTCAAGATGTAAATAGCTTCTTAGAAAAATACACTTCGGGAGAAGATGTACTCTTAGATAGACACCTTGCTGCATTTGATATCTTTGGCTCTCTGGCGCATGCGAACATGTTGTGCAAACAGAATTTGATAAACAGAGAAGATTTAGACCATATTAAAACTGGTTTACAAAAAATTCTTTCTCAATTCGAAAATAACGAACTGACTCTTTCTCTTGGCGACGAAGATGTTCACACCAAAGTTGAAAGTGAACTCACCGCAATGTACCCACGAGCTGGCGCCAAACTTCACACAGGACGATCTCGAAATGACCAGGTGCTCGTTGCTATTCGGCTGTACTCAAAACAACACATCGCTCACATTGCTGATCAGACAACTGTCTTGATTGAAACTTTTCTCTCGCAAGCTGAAAAAAACCAACACATCCCCCTTGCCGGTATGACTCATATGCAGCCAGCGATGCTGTCGTCATTTGGTTTATGGCTTGGTGCATTTGCAGAAAGTTTGCTGGATGACTTGGAATTATTGAGCTCAGTCTATCAGCTCAATAATCAATCCCCATTAGGATCGGGTGCCGCTTACGGTGTAACATTACCCCTTGATAGACAGCTTACTGCAGATCTACTTGGATTTAATAAAGTACAAAACAATGCACTGTATTGTCAAAATTCTCGAGGAAAAATAGAAACAGCAATAGTTCATGCTTTGTCTCAAATCATGGCAACACTCAATAAATTTGCTACTGACTGTCTTATCTTTACCACAGAACCATTTTCATTCATTACCTTTTCCAAAGAACTCGGTACTGGCAGCAGCATTATGCCCCAAAAACAAAATTGGGACGCTCTTGAGTTACTGCGATCAAAATACCATCAAGTGGTAGCTACTCAACTACAACTCAGCACTAGTTTGGCGAGCATTCCGTCTGGCTACAACCGAGATTTACAACAAGCCAAGGGAAGTCTAATCGCTGCTTTTGAAACAACTCTGGAATCTGTCCAAGTGGCAAAACTTTTTGTTGAGTCGTTGAAGATTGATGAAAATCAGGTCAGACAGCACATTCCTAGAGAACTTTTTTCTGCCCACTGGGCCTATGTTTTAATGCAAGAAAAAGATCTGCCATTTAGAGATGCCTATCGGTATGTCAAAAATAATTTGGCTGAAATTCCAGACTTTGACAGCACTGAGTTATTGAAAAAAGCAATCTCTCAAGGTTCAACCGGAAATTTGCACTTAGATATTTCGCAAGAAAGAACCCAATTGGTGCGCACATACTGGACAATGCAAATCAAACAATTTCAAAACACATTACAAAATTTATTACGATAAGGAACTTATGCAAACACACACACATTACAAAAAAATTGCTTCTCACGAAGTTCATGAGGGTGAGATAGTAGGCAGAGTAGTACTTCTCTACTCAGGTGGCCTTGATACCTCCGTCATGTTGAAATGGATTCAAGATTCTTACCAGGCTGAAGTTATCGCTCTCACGCTTGATATCGGCCAACAGGCAGATGATCTTGAAGCAATCCAACAAAAGGCGTTACGACTTGGTGCCAAGATGGCAATTGTGCTTGATTGCAAAGAAGAATTTGCCGATGCATACGTTGCCAAAGCAATTAAAGCCAATGCAAGTTATCAAGGAGAGTATCACCTGAGCACTCCGATTGGTCGTCCACTTTTAGCGAAAAAAGCTGTTGAAGTAGCACACGCCAAAGGTGCTACTGTCATTGCTCACGGGGCAACAGGCAAAGGGAATGATCAAGTGCGTATTGAGAGCTCAATTCTCTGCGAAGATCCAAATATGAAAATTATTGCTCCTGTCCGTGAGTGGAGCATGGGAAGAGATGAGCAAATCAAGTATGCCGCCAAGCATGGTATCGAAACCAAACAGACCAAGAAAAATCTGCCCTATTCATGGGATGACAACATGTGGGGAGTTACGGGAGAAGGTGGAGAGATCGAGGATCCAAAGCAAGAACCTCGGCTTGAGCAAATTCTGCAAGTCACTACTTTACCAGAACAAGCTCCCGATGACCCAGAGTACTTAGAACTTGAGTACTCGCAAGGATTGCCACGAGCAATAAATGGCAAAGAAATGAGCTTAGTTACACTCATTCAAACTGCAAATAAGATAGTTGGCAAGCATGGGGTTGGGTACACGATTTTAATTGAAGACCGTATAGTGGGATTAAAAGTGCGTGGCGTGTATGAAGCACCCGCTGCACATGTCATTACATTGGCTCACTATAATTTGGAAAAATTAGTAAGCACTCAAACAGAAAATGAACTCAAAGAATATATTGATTCCAAGTGGGCGTATCTTTGTTATAGTGCTAAATGGCATGAACCAACCATGCAACATTTAAATGCTTACATTAATTCAATGAACCAAAAAGTGAGTGGTGTAGTAAAAATTAAACTCTATAAAGGGCGAGCTGATGTGGTGAGCGTTACATCTCCCTACTCGCTATTCGATGCTGACCTGGCAACATTCAATAAAAATGGAAAGTTTAACCAAAACTCAAGCGCAGGATTTATTGAGCTCTATTCGCTGGCGATGAAGACGGCTTCAATTGCTCAAAAGCGGTAGGAGAGGGATTCACTGGCCCATGCTCAAAAATATATTTGATATAGTTTTCGCTTGGGGCAGCACCTTGCTTCTCATCCCTCTTTATTTTATTGATATAAACTAAACCTTTGTTTAGTTTATATAAAAAGCGGTAGGAGAGGGATTCGAACCCACGAGGCCTCTTCCGAGACCGCGGTTTTCGAGACCGCTGCGTTAAACCGCTCCGCCATCCTACCGAGCTTTCAAAAGTGCACCCACTAAGAATCGAACTTAGATTGGTGGTTCCGCAAACCACTGTTCTATCCATTAAACTATGGGTGCTCCGCCCTACTGGTCGGTAGGAGGCTCTATTGTAGCCTGGAACCCTCAGTTAGTAAAGTTACTCTATACAAGGAGATCTCATGCCATCGCACTAAGCTTTTTGATCCATTTTTTACTCCATCCTTGCACCGTACCCACCATAAAAGCTGCGTCTGACGCTATCTGTAAAACTGGTAACCAAGCCCAAGCGTCACCCACGTACCGAGCATTTTTAAAAATCGCCCCTATGCCATACGCAACAAACATTCCCAAAGCCAACAAAAATGCAGTCTGAGGTGAGAAAAATTCCAAGACGATGAACAGCACAACAACCCCTCCACAATACCTACCAAAAATAGATAGAGCGTGGCCGGTGCGCAAACCAATCTCCGCATCTCCCCGCGCAAAACGGCGAATAGTTTCAAAAAAATTGTGAAGATCTTTGGGAGGCTGCCAGCTCACTAGAGCTTTTTGAGCAAAGGCAGTTTGGATTTTTGAGTGAAGAATTTTTTGAGCAAAAACATAGTCTTCGTTGTCACTACTATTCTCATCAAATCCACCTAACTCTTGCCATACAACTTTCTCCAGCAACATTGAGCGAGTAGCCGGCAAAAAGATTCTACCTTCTTTCAATCTATCTGGCATGACTAGAAAAAAAGGAGCCGCCGCACAAGAAAAAGAGTTTGAAACTTGTCCACGATAGTATCCCGCCACAACACCTGCCCCAGTTTGGAGGTATCTCAACAAAAGTTCTTTGAGCCAATCGGGATCTGCCACACAGCCGGCATCAGTGATGGCAATCAACTCTGTTTGAGCTGCGGCAATTGCGGCATTTCTACCCTGACTCCTATTGCCAGCCACATTCAAAATTTGTACCTTGAGCGCATGTTCTTTTTGCCATACTTTCATCAATTGAAGTGTGCCGTCTGTAGAACCTCCATCCGTAATGAGTATATTTTCTGGTTGCACTGTTTGAGCTGCTAAAGAGTTCAATAAATCTCTGATCGTAGTTGCCTCATTTAAAACGGTCACCACCACAGATAGTACTGGAAATGTTTTTAGCGTTGCCATAGCCATTCGTATTCATCGGCAACTTTGGCCCATGTTTGTGTTTTGGCAAAAGCCATAATAGTTTCACTTTTTTTCGTTAAATCAGCTAATGAGAACTGCAGTGGTACCGCCATTCTTTCAGCAAGCGCGGTGGGCTTGTGCGCTACTATGCAGTGTGCATATCCAGGATAGGCCTCTAGATATCTCCGCTTCAAACGAGTGGAATAGAAACTGAGAACAATTTTTCCTACTGCTTGTGCCGCCAACATCGACAAATACGAGTTAGCAAAAACAAATTTTGCCCGCTGTAGAAAGGGTAAAATATCTGTTTGATTTCCAACTACTTCACCCACCTGCTCACATGCTTCCCTGAGTGACCCATCACCCACCCATAGCACTCGTGGTTTAAAATGGCTGGTGGTAAGCAATTTTACCAGCTGAATATAACTCTCAATCTCATTCACCTTTTCTAATCTACCAATAAAAACAAAAGTGTATGGATAGTGTCTCATTCCAAACTCATTGGGCAAGACTATAAAAGGTTTAGACTGACTAGGAATCCCTCCATACACAATCGAGTTGGGCTCATCACCATACAATTCTTGAATCCATGCCCCTACATGCAAGACGCCATGGGACAACGCGTTGTATTTGGACCGCTGCAGTTTTGAAAAGAAAGGAATTGGATACTTTCCTTCCCAACCATGAAAAGTAGTGACTATCTTTTTACCCCGCAGCTTCAAAAATGGATACAGTGGCAGTAACCACCAAAAAACATCGTGCACATGGATGACGTCACTCTCAAATAAAAGCCGAGCACTCCGAAACATGCCAACCCAAATCATGCATTTATACACTAATTTTG
>Ga0105044_10003135_pt1 | contig 22624 bp, 21 predicted proteins | sample MAT01_FD_78092 | JGI IMG/M metagenome (GOLD analysis project Ga0105044, IMG submission 78092) | Freshwater microbial communities from Lake Fryxell liftoff mats and glacier meltwater in Antarctica - MAT-01 | ecosystem: Environmental > Aquatic > Freshwater > Ice > Liftoff microbial mat | place...
CCGTGCTGGAACACTTCTTCGGGCTGTACGTCTCGATGAACTCGTTCTCGCAGTTGGTCGTGAGAGTCAAACAACGCGAAGGCGAGCTGAAGCGCTGGCCGCCGAGGGCAGGCGATCAACCGTTGGGGTGAACGGAACACCGACGATTGATCAGGACGGCAGATCAATGAGTCAATGGCAACGCTGCCGCGCCCACCTCGAACCACGGTTCAGGCGTCATCCTCATCCTCGTCGTGCTTGGGGAACCAAGCCGGATTAACTTCGATTTCCATCGGTTGCAGCTTCATCTTTGCCGTCGCGAAACGAAACTCGGTTAGCGGCTTGTACGGAATCTCGCTGGAAAAGTAATCGCTGCGGGGTTCATCGTCGTCGTCGTCCGGGGAGTTGATGGGCGCTGAAGCTTGCCCGGGTTCCATCCGGGCGATGGTCTTCCCATCCCGCTCGACCACGACAGTCTCTCCCGTTTCAACGCTTCGCAGCAGCTCTGACGCCCGTGCTGGGAACTCAGCTTCTGTGGCCGTCGTCATCGTTCGTTCCTCGTCGCATCAAGTTCGTATTGCGTGATGGTGACTATACCTTTCGTCCGGCCCGTGCACCAACGGCAATCAAAGTCGTCATCCGGTTTCCCGGACCCTGGGCATTCCACGCGATCCTTTCCATGCCGGATCGCACGCGATCGTTTCCGTAGAATCCCCCCGTCCGACTCACATCCCGGAGATTCATCAATGGCTGAGACGCTCGCGCCCGAACTGCTGCGCCGGATGAACGCCTATTGGCGCGCCGCCAACTATCTGTCGGTCGGGCAGATCTACCTGTACGACAACGCGCTGTTGAAGCAGCCGCTGGAACTCAAGCATGTCAAGCCGCGGCTGCTGGGCCACTGGGGGACGACGCCGGGTTTGAACTTCATCTATGTTCACCTGAACCGGCTGATCAAGGACAACGGCCTGAACATGATCTACATCGCGGGGCCCGGGCACGGTGGGCCGGCGATGGTCGCGAATGCCTGGCTGGAAGGCACTTACAGCGAAGTCTATCCCGGCATCACGCAGGATGCCGAAGGGATGCAGCGGCTGTTCAAACAGTTCAGTTTCCCGGGTGGCATCCCCAGCCATGTAGCACCCGAAACGCCCGGTTCGATCCACGAAGGCGGCGAGTTGGGCTATGCCCTGTCGCACGCATACGGGGCTGCGTACGACAACCCCGATTTGATTGTCACCGCGATCGTCGGCGACGGCGAGGCCGAGACCGGGCCGTTGGCGACGTCATGGCATTCGAACAAGTTCCTCGACCCGGTCGGCGACGGGGCTGTGCTGCCGATCCTGCATCTGAACGGCTACAAGATCGCCAACCCGACCGTGCTGGCCCGCATCCCGCATGAGGAACTCGAAGCACTCTTCAAAGGCTACGGCTACGACCCGCACTTCGTGGAAGGCCATGAACCGGATGCGATGCACCAGGCGATGGCGGCCACGCTGGATACCTGTCTCAAGAAGATCCGCGCGATTCAGGAAGCCGCCCGCACGAAGGGGAACAGGGAACGCCCGCGCTGGCCGATGATCGTGCTGCGTTCGCCCAAGGGCTGGACGGGGCCGAAGGAAGTCGATGGCCAGAAGACGGAAGACTACTGGCGCTCGCATCAGGTGCCGATGGGCAGCATGGCCAAGCCCGGGCATGTCGGCATCCTCGAAACGTGGCTGCGAAGCTACAAGCCGGAAGAACTGTTCGACAAGGACGGCAAGCCGAACGCGGAACTGCGTACGCTGCCGCCGACAGGTCACCTACGGATGAGCGACAATCCACACGCGAACGGCGGGCTGCTGCTGAAGGACCTGCGCATGCCGGACTTCCGCACCTACGCGGTAGAGCCGAAGTCGCCCGGGGCGATCGACTCGGAAGCGACTCGCGAGATGGGCCGTTTCCTGCGCGACGTGATGAAGCTGAACTTGGACTCGAAGAACCTTCGCCTGTTCAGCCCGGATGAGAACAACTCGAACCGCTGGCAGGATGTGCTGGAAGTGACCGAGCGGGCCTGGACGGCGGAAAAACTGTCCTACGACGACCATCTCGCGCAGGGCGGGCGCGTGATGGAAATGCTCAGCGAGCATCAATGCCAGGGCTGGCTGGAAGGCTACCTGCTGACCGGCCGGCACGGGTTCTTTTCGTGCTATGAGGCGTTCATCCACATCATCGATTCGATGTTCAACCAGCATGCGAAGTGGCTGAAAGTCACCCGGCACATCCCGTGGCGCCGGCCGATCGCGTCGTTGAACTACCTGCTCAGTTCCCACGTCTGGCGGCAGGACCACAACGGCTTCTCGCACCAGGACCCCGGCTTCATCGATCATGTGGTGAACAAGAAGGCGGAAGTGATCCGCGTTTATCTGCCGCCGGATGCCAACTGCCTGCTGAGCGTGACCGATCACTGCCTGCGCAGCCGCAACTACGTGAACGTGATCGTGGCCGGGAAACAGCCGGCCCCGGTCTGGCTGACGATGGACCAGGCCGTGAAGCATTGCACTGCGGGCGTGAGCATCTGGGACTGGGCGAGCAACGACAAGGACGGCGTACCCGACGTCGTGATGGCCTGCTGCGGCGACGTGCCGACGCTCGAAACCCTCGCGGCCGTGGAACTGATTCGCAAGCACCTGCCCGAGATCAAGGTGCGCGTGATCAACGTCGTCGACCTGATGAAGCTGCAGCAGCCGAGCGAACACCCGCACGGCCTCAGCGACTTCGACTTCGATGAACTGTTCACGACCGATAAGCCCGTGATCTTCGCGTTCCACGGCTACCCGTGGCTGATCCATCGGCTCACGTATCGGCGGAAGGGTCATTCGAACATTCACGTGCGTGGCTACAAGGAAGAAGGCACGACGACGACGCCGTTCGACATGGTCGTGCTCAACGAGATGGATCGTTTCCACCTGGTCGGCGACGTGATCGATCGCGTGCCGAAACTGCGGTCGCGGGCAGCGTACGTGAAGCAGGCACTCCGCGATAAGCTGCTCGACCACAAGTACTACATCCGCGAGCACGGCGATGACATGCCCGAGATTAACGACTGGCGCTGGGGCGGCAAAGCCGCCGGCGGGCGGGCGTCGACGGAAGGGGACAATGTCTAGTCGCAACGCTTAGCGTGCATCCCGACGGGATGCACGTATCTGGTGAAGAAGCTGAAAGGTTGTTTGATGCGACGAAGCTCGAAACCACCGGTATAGCTGCCAGCCGATGGTTCGTTACGGGCTCTTCGTCCCGGCCTGCTTGAGCACGAACTCGACCAGTTCCGGGCATTCGAAGAACGGGGGCGACTCCCGGTGGCCTTCGCCGGCGATCAGCTTCACCGTGATCGGGCCTCCGCCGGCTTCGTACCGCTCTTTCAAGATCTGCGTGTTTTCCTTGTACGGAACGGTACCGTCTTTATCGCCGTGGACGACGAACATCGGCACCTTGTTGGTCAGCAAGCCTTTCAAGTTGTCCAGGGGATTCAACTCCTTGAGCTTCGCCCGGAACTCGTCCCCGGTAAGGTTGTAGTCAGCCAGCGTGGTCCCCTTGCTCCTCATCGGCCAGTCGGCGAGATTGCAGACGGGGTAGATCCCCACGAACGCGCCGGTCTTCTCCGGGTTTCGCGTCGCCCATGCCAGCATCATCAGTCCGCCCCGGCTTTGGCCCAGCAGAATCGGCTTCGACGACCAGCCGCGCTTCACCATCTCGTCGTAGAACAGGGAGAACTTCTCCGAACTGGCGGGTGAGCCCCGAACCTCGCCCAGATCAACGCCCGCGATGCTGATGCCCGCGTTCAGAAAGCTCTCGAAGTACAGCTTCCGCCTCACCAGCGATACGCCCTTCAACGTCGGTGCGTACCAGACCCAGGGCTTCCCCTTGGCCGGCTTCGGCGCGGCATACAGGAATGCCGTGTGTTCCTTGATCAAGAACGTCTCGGCCGCTTTCGGCAACGCGTCGTCGGCGACCGCCGGCGAACCGAGAAACGACAGCACCACCAACGTGAAATGACATCCCACGTTCAGCCTCCCGCAGGTGTGTTTCGCTACTTCCCCAGCTTCTTCTTGAAGTAGTCCATCGTGCGTTTCAGACCTTCGGCGCGGCCGACTTTCGGTTCCCAGCCGAGCAGTTCCCGGGCACGCGTGATGTCGGGCTGGCGCAGCTTCGGGTCGTCCAAGGGCAGGGGGCGGTAGTCGATCGCGCTCTTGCTGCCGGCCAGTTTGAGGATCTCGTCCGCGAACTCGAGAATCGTGATCTCGGCCGGGTTGCCGAGGTTGACCGGTTCGTGGAAGTCCTTGAACAGCAGGCGGAAGATCCCTTCGACCAGATCGCTGACGTAACAGAAGCTGCGCGTCTGCGAGCCGTCGCCGTAGACCGTCAGCGGTTCGCCGCGCAGGGCCTGACCCATGAAGTTCGGCAGTACCCGGCCGTCATCGAGGCGCATCCGCTCGCCGTAGGTGTTGAAGATGCGGATGATGTGCGTGTTCACCTGGTGAAAGCGATGGTACGCCATCACGATCGCTTCGGAGAAACGTTTGGCCTCGTCGTAGCAGCCGCGGGTGCCGATCGGGTTGACGTTACCCCAGTAGTCTTCCTTCTGCGGATGGATCAGCGGGTCGCCGTAGACTTCGCTGGTGCTGGCCATCAGGTAGCGGGCACCCTTTTCCTTGGCGATGCCCAGTGTGACGTGTGTACCGAGCGAGCCAACCTTGAGTGTCTGAATCGGATAGTTGAGATAGTCGACCGGACTGGCCGGGCTGGCGAAATGCAGCACGTTATCGACCGGGCCCTTGATCTTCAGCGGGTTCGAGATGTCGTGCCCGATGAAGCTGAACTTCGGGTTGTCCCGGAACTGGTCGAGATTGCCCAGACTGCCGGTGATGAAATTGTCGACGCAGATGACTTCATGTCCCTCGGCCAGGAACCGCTCGCACAAGTGCGACCCGATGAATCCGCCGCCGCCAGTGATCAACGTACGCAAGGGGAAACTCCGTTGTTAATTGGGCGACTGAGCACATTCATCTCGAACTGCCGCGTTCGTGTTCCTGTTCGCGTTCTTTGCGAGCTTCAGCCAGCAAGTCATCGAACAGGGCCGCATATCCGTCATTGACCTGCGCGATGCGCTCACGGGCCGTATCGATCTGCGCTTCGGGCGTCTTCTTCAGCACTTCCACGATGTGGGCACGGTCTTTCTGCCGGGCGGAACTCAGTTTCAGTTCCAGCCAACCGGCCAGCGATGCATATTCCAGCCCCTCGTTCACGCCCAGCGCAATCGGGCCGGGGATCGTCGTCGGGGCGGTGTTGCGAGCCTTGCCGCCTTCGGGAACGATATTGATCTCCACGTCGCCGTGCATCAGCGTATGCCAACCGGAACTGGCTTCCCATGCAATCGTCAACCCGTACTGGGTCGCTGCGTTCATGAAACGGTCCAAATCGCCGCGACCGACGGCCACATCGATATCTTGAGTCGCCGCCGGGTAGCCGTAGCGGATCGCGCCCAATCCGCCGATAATCGCGATCGGGATGCGTTCCGCAGTGGCCAGTGAGCGCAGCGCATCGAGCGCACTGCTGAAACGGTTGACTTCATTCGACATGACCGCCCTCACCGATTCGGCCCCGCGTTGCAGCACGCGAGCCGTCATCAGGATATCGTCCGCGAGTACGCCCGGCGCGGTCATGTGAACTCACTTCCCAACGGGCATTTCATAGCACGACAACTCTTTGCCGTCCCGCACATAAACCCGGCCATTCGCGATCGCGGGGTGGGCCCAGGTCTCGCCGCAGACTTTGGCGCGGGCCAGTTCCTTGTATTCCTTCACTTCCGGCGCGAGCAGGATCAGGTTGCCGGCATCGTCGTGCAGCAGCAGGTTGCCGTCGCCGGTCTTCAGGATGGCGGCGTGGAACTTGCCCATCTTCGGCTTATTCCAGACTTCCTTCCCGGTGGATGCCTCGACGCAACGCAGCGTGATCGATGCCCCGGTCAGCGAGGCGACGCCCGTCACCATGTAGACATGGTCCTTGGCCATCTGCACCGGTGTCGAGAAGTAGCAGGTCAGTTCCGGGTTCTTCCATGCCTGTTCGACGGCCGGCTTGCCGTCTTTCTCAGTCAGCTTGTATCCCACGGCCCCGGCCTTCACTGAACTGGCGATGACCAGGTCGTTCACTTTCACCGGCGTCGTCGAGCTTTCGCTCAGCGCGTCGACGAACGGCTGCGACCACAGAACATCGCCCTTGGGCGACAGCGCCAGCAGATGCGCTCCGGTCAGGTAGATGATCTGCCGCTTGTCTCCCTCACCCACGACAATGGGCGAAGAGTAACTGGCCGGGTCGCCGCTGGCTTTCCAGGTCACGCTGCCGTCCTTCACGCTGCACGCGACAATGCCGGTCTTGCCTTTGCCGGTCATCACCAGCACCTGATCGTCGATGACGATCGGCGAGCAACTGACACCGAAGAACAGGTTTGCTTCTTTGAATTCCATCAGCAAATCCTTCTGCCAGTTCAGTTTGCCGTCGGCCGTGTTCCAGCAGGAGAGGACACCGGTGTTGCCGTAGGTGAACAGTTTGTCGCCGGAGACAGCAGGGGTCGAGCGCGGCCCTTCGCCGAACAGCGGCTTGAACTTCGCCTTGTCGTACGTTTTTTCCCAGAGAATGTCGCCGGACCTGGCGTCGTAAGCCTGCACCATCTCGACGTCTTTATCCTTCACCTTGGTGTGCAGGAAGACTTTGCCATCCGCGACGATAGGCGAACTGTTGCCCTCGCCGACGGGCTTGCGCCAGGTGTTCTTCAACTCCCCGGTCCACGGGGCGATCTTCTCGGCCGTGGAACCATCGCGTTTCGCACCCAGCCATTGCGGCCAATCATCGCCGCGTGCGGGGGCGACCAATGCGATACCAATCAGAAGAGTCGCTGCGCGCATGGCTGGCTGCCTCCGGTGGAGTCGGGGACGGGCGAAACTATTGTAGTCGCTATTTGGGCAATGGAGCGGATGTCGATGCTTGTGGTGCACGCGTCCCGCGTGCACGTTTGGAGTTGCAGTGGTACTATGGTGCATGCGTCCCGCGTGCACGTTTGGATTTTCAGTGTTTGGGCGTGCACGCGAGACGCGTGCACCACAGGTCTGGTGCGCGTTTCGAGCGGCGTTGGTTGGGCGTGCACGCGAGACGCGTGCACCACAGGTCTGGTGCACGTTTCGATTTTCAGTGTTTGGGCGTGCACGCGAGACGCGTGCACCACGGATCATGGACGCACCGATGGCGATCGTTGCACGATCATCTGCAATACAATCGACATCATGGAACCGTCTCCCGTCAGACCGCCCACACCGCCGGCCCGTGGGCTGAAGCGCCTGATGTACGTCGTGCTGGGGATCGCCTGCGTCGGCCTCGCGTACCTCGGCGTGCTGCTTCCCGGGTTGCCGACGACACCGTTTCTGCTCATGGCCAGCTACTGTTTCGTGCGTTCGTCGCCGCGGCTGCACCGCTGGCTGCATCGTTCACCGCTGTTCGGTCGCTTCCTGCGCGATTGGGAAACGCATCGCGGCATCCGCCGGCCGATCAAGGTATTTGCCGTCGGCATGATCATCACTGTGGTGTCGATCAGCATCATTTTCGGCGGGCTGCCGATCTGGCTTCGCTGCGTGATCGGCGGGCTGGCGGCCATCGGTATCACGACAATCCTGCTGGTGCCAACCATTCGCGAGCCTTGAACTTCCCCCCGCGACTGCTTCAATACCCATCGTCGGGGCCAATCCACCTGCAAGCCGGACCGCGCATGATCGAAACTCGTGATCTGACGAAGAAGTACGGCGACCTGTACGCGGTCGACCGGCTCACGCTGCGGCTTGAGCCGGGGGACGTCTACGGCTTCATCGGCCCGAACGGGTCGGGCAAGACGACCACGATGCGCATGCTCGCCACACTGCTGAACCCCTCGTGGGGCGAAGCCAGCGTGTGCGGCTACTCGATCTACACCGGCTCGAAGGAGATCCGCCGGGCCATCGGCTACATGCCCGACTTCTTCGGCGTGTACGACGACATGAAGGTGACCGAGTACCTCGAGTTCTTCGCCGCCGCGTATCGGATTCAGGGCCCCGACCGCCGGAAGAAAGTCGACCAGGTCCTTGAACTGGTCGACCTGGGCTACAAGCGCGACGCACTGGTGACAAGCCTGTCGCGCGGCATGACGCAACGGCTGGGCCTGGCACGGGTGCTGCTGCACGAACCGCAGGTGCTGCTGCTGGATGAACCGGCCTCAGGGCTTGACCCCCGCGCTCGCATCGAGATGCGCGAGTTGATCAAAGAACTGCGATCGATGAAGAAGACGATCATGCTGTCGAGCCACATCCTGCCGGAACTGGCCGACATCTGCAACAAGATCGGCATCATCGAACGCGGCAAGCTGCTGTTCAACGGCGACGTGGAAACCGCCCGGAAGCAGGTGCGCCAGGCGTTCATCTTCGAAGTGGCCGTGCTGAACGACGGCAATCAGGCCGCCGCAAAGCTGCTGGAGCAACACCCGGAAGTGGCCAAGGTCGAGATTGTTGTGAAAGAAGATGCCGCCCGGTTGAAAGAAGAAGCGATCCGCGTGACGTTGAAAGATGGGTCGACGGATGGTGCCTTCATCCCTGAACTGCTGATCCGCGAAGGGCAAAAACTGCGCATGTTCCGCGAAGAGAAGATCGACCTCGAAGACGTCTTCATGGGCATCACGAAGGGCATTACCAATTAATCAGAGCCCGAGCGCCAGCGAGGAAAGCTCGTTTCCTCCATGGCGCTCGGGCTCTGAAGGGTGCGTCATGACGTTACGACCGATACCGCGTTGGTTGCACTATTGGGCGATCCTTACCGTCGTCGTCACCTTCTGCCTGCTGTTGCTTGGCGGGCTCGTGACCACGTTCCGGGTGGGCATGGCCGACCCGATCTGGCCGACGGAACCTTGGTACCTGTTCTTCATCAACTGGCAGGAACCATCGCGCGGGTTCCTGATCGAACACGTACACCGCCTGGCCGGGTTCACCGTCGGCGGGCTGACGGCCATTCTCGCCATCGGCATCTGGTTCACTGAGCCGCGGTCATTGTCACGCTGGTTGGGCGTGGTCGCGCTGGTCGCACTGCTGACGGCCTTCGGCCAGTTCCATGGCCAGATGATGAAGCAGAAGAATGCGGAAGTCATTGTGCTTCCGATCGATTCGGTCAGCGCCATCTTCGGTTCGCTGGGGCTGTTGCTGATACTGGCGTTGTCCGGGCTTGGTCAACGTCATGGTGGTCTGCGGTTGCTGGCGGTCATCACGCTGGTGGCGGTCATGATTCAGGGGCTGCTCGGCGGGTTTCGCGTCAGGTTGAACGTCCTCGCGGGGACCGACCTGGCGGCCGTGCATGGCATCTTCGGGCAAGTGGTGTTCAGCCTGCTGGTCAGCCTGGCCGTGCTGACCGCGAAGCCGCGCGAGATCCCCGCTATTCCCGACGACAACCGCCTATGGCTGCGGCGGCTGGCGCATGTTCTCGTCATGCTGGTCTTCCTGCAATTGGTCTGGGGGGCGCTCACGCGCCACTTCGCCACTGGCCTTGTGCAGCGGCTGCATATCCTGACGGCGTTTCTCGTCGTGGCGGCGCTGGTCTGGCTGTTCCGCTCCGCTCGGGAGTCGGCCATCGCCTGGCAGCGGCTGCGCGTCGGTTGTGTGCTGCTCACCTGCCTGATCGTTTCGCAGGTCACGCTGGGGGTCGAAGCCTGGTTCGGCAAGTTCGCCACGGGTACGCTGCCGGAACTGCAGAAGGTGACCACCGGGCAGGCGGTCGTCCGCACCGCCCATATGATGATCGGGTCGATCATCCTCGCAACGTCGGTCAGCCTGATGCTTTTGACGCGCCGGCCCATAAAACAATTCGACGCGGTTCCCGCCATGACTCCGCTGCCAGTGCCGCTGCCGCAACTCGGAGAAGCCACGTGAAGACGGCCGTACTTGAACAAACGCAGGCCCCGGCCCTGCCTCGCCTGGCTGACTACATGCAACTGACCCGGCCGAAGATCGGCGCGATGGCCCTGTTCACCGTGGCGGTCGGCTATCTCGTCGCTGCCGGGACCGATGCCCGCTTTCTGCCGCTATTCCACACCATGCTGGGTACGGCACTGGTCGCGTCCGGCTCGAGCGTCCTGAACCAGTGGCTTGAACGCAAGAGCGACGCCCGCATGCGGCGGACCGCGAACCGCCCCCTGCCGGCGGGCCGCATGACCCCGATGGAAGCACTGGTGCTGGGGCTGGTCTTCAGTGTGGTCGGCCTGGGGTATCTGTTGATGACGCTGCCGTCGCCGCTGGCGGCGATTGTCGCGGCCGTCACGCTGCTGACGTATGTCCTCGTCTACACCCCATTGAAGCCCCTTACGGCTTGGAACACGGTGATCGGTGCGTTCCCCGGGGCGTTGCCGCCGGTGATCGGCTGGGCGGCGGCTCGCGGTGAGCTGTCGTGGGGCGCGATGTCGCTGTTCGCGATCCTGTTCGTCTGGCAGCTGCCGCACTTCTTCGCCATCGCCTGGCTGTACCGCGACGAGTATGCCGCGGGCGGCCTGAAGATGATTCCCGCGAACGACCCGACGGGTGCCTTCACCGGCAAGGCGATGATCGGCACATGCATCCTGCTACTGCCCATCTCGATGCTGCCGGCCTTCATGGGCCAGGCCGGCGCGGTCGTCTTCATGACCGGGGCGATCTTCCTGAGCGTGCTCTTCTTGAACTGTGCCATCGAGTTCCGCAAGTCGCCCACACGCATGAACGCGAAGTATGTGCTGCGTTCGTCGCTGCTGTATCTGGCGGGGCTGATGCTGCTGCTGATCGTCGATGGCGTGGTGCCGCGGATGCTGCGGTCGTGAAACACTCAACATGTGAAGCTGCGCTGCGCGTCGCGGCTTCACGGGAGAGAGACCACTTTGATGCGACGCATGTTGATTCTGTTTGCGTTCGCCCTCGCGGCTGCTCCGTCATGCAAACCGCAGTCGGACGGCACCTGTACGACCTGCGGGCCGATGCCGAAAGCCAAACAGGAACCGATCGACTTCACACTCGATGACTTCCTGCTGACGGAACGCGACGGCACGAAGAAGAGCCTGGAAGACTTCAAGGGCAAGGTCTGGGTCGCTTCGTTTGTGTTCACGCGCTGCGCCGGCCCATGCCCTCAGGTGACCGCGACGATGGCACGCCTGCAGGCGGAGATGCCCGACATCACGTTGGTGACGTTCACCGTCGACCCGGAACGCGACGACGCGAAAGAACTTCGCCAGTACGCGGAGCGCTATCAGGCCGACGCCAAGCGCTGGCTGTTCCTGACCGGTGCGGAAGACGAGATCCATCGCCTGATGTCAAACGGCTTCAAGCTTGGCATCGCGAAGAACCCGAACGGCAAGCCCGGCGACGAGTTCGACCACAGCACGCGCCTGGCCGTCGTCGACAAGCAGGGCCACGTGAGAGGCTACTTCGACGGCATGTCGGAAGACCCCGCGGCACTGACGGCGAGTTTGGGACAGTTGAAAGAGTTGGTGACGAAGCTGCGGGAAGAACGTTAGCCGCGACGCGGAGGGTTTCCGCAGCGGAGCGCGGTGGCACGCGAATCGCGCTCCCCTTCGCAAAGCCTTCGGGTCGCGGCCAACAACTCACTGCATCAACGGCCGCAGTGCCTGCTGGCGCACTTCCGCTGTGACACCGGGCGCTACCAGCAACTTCTCCGCGGCCGAGTGCAATTCCTGCTTCTGGTCACGAAACGGACGATCGTGGTTGAGCGCGTGAAGCAGTGCTTCGTTGACGCGATCGATCTTCTGCCGCAATTCATCGAGCGACGGCGGCGCGGGTAGATTCAAGCCCGAGGCCTGCCAGGTTCCCATCAAATTGGCCTGCACCATCTTTGCCGCTTCGATCTGCGCCTCGAAGAATCGGCGGACGTCCTGCGGCGGCAGGCCGAACGACGGGGCACGCGTCTCCATCGCTTCCAGCAAGGCGGCTTCGCGCTCGGGGTCGGCGATCGGTTTCTTGTTCACGAACTTGTACGCGGCCACTTGCTCCATCAGCGTCAGGCGGTCGTTCATCGCGGTCAGCAGTGCCGTCCGCGCCTGCGTCGGCGGGTTGCCCGCCGGTTGTTGGCAACCGACGACGAACAGGAGCAAAATCGCGTACTTCATTCAGTCATCTTACAATCCCCGACCTGAGGCTTCCGAAGGTCGGCGATCGCGATGTTGAATTCATTCTCCGACGTCCAAAACCCTCACGTCGGGACTTGCGGATTTCCATATCCTCTCCTCATCCGCGATACATGAGGATGCGTGTGATGGAAATGCTGATCGGCGGACTGGTGGGCGGATTGATTGTCGGCGCTGCCGGGGCGTACTTCCTGCTGATGCAGAAAGCGGGAGGCTCCGCGGCATTCGCGATCGGCTCACGCGTCGGCAAAAAGGCTGCAGGCGACCCTGCGTTCGCTGCCCGGGTCGAACAACTGTTCGTGCCGCCGCCACCGCCGAAGCGCTCGGCCGAGCCGATCCGGCTTCTCGGCATCCTGCAGCGTGAGGCCCGGTTGCTCGACTTCCTGATGGAGAACATCCAGCAGTACCAGGATGACCAGATCGGTGCCTCCGTGCGCGACATTCATGCCAAGGCGCAGGCGGCTCTGAAGAAGCATGTGACGCTCGAACCGGTGCTGCCGAATCAGGAAGGCTCGGCCGTGACGGTGCAGGCGGGGTTCGATCCCTCGGCCATTCGACTTGTCGGCAACGTCACGGGCAACCCGCCGTTCAAGGGAACACTGCAGCACGCCGGCTGGCGCGTGATGTCGATCGACGTGCCCAAGCCGGTCGAAGGGCAGGACGATTTCGTGTTAATGCCTGCCGAAGTCGAGATGGGCTAACGGAGAACGCACCATGAAAGTCGGCATCGCATCGGACCATGGCGGCTACGAACTGAAGATGGAACTGGCGGAAAAGATCCGCGCGGCCGGGCATGAGGTCGTCGACTTCGGGGCGACGTCGATGGTCCCCAGCGACGACTATCCCGACTTCGTGATCCCCCTGGCCAAGGCCGTCGCGGCCGGGCAGGTCGCGCGCGGCATTGCCGTGTGCGGCAGCGGCGTCGGGGCCTGCATCGCCGTCAACAAGGTGCCGGGCGCGCGTGGCGCGTTGATTCACGACCATTTCTCGGCCCATCAGGGCGTCGAGGATGACGACATGAACATCATCTGCATGGGCGGCCGGGTGATCGGCGCCTCGGTGGCATGGGAACTGGTGCAGAGCTTCCTGGCCAGCGAGTTCAGCGGCGCGGAACGGCACACCCGGCGGCTGAACAAGGTGAAGGCGATCGACGGGCGAAGCATGTAATTCATCGGTACGGTTTCATTGATTGTGATTCTCTCGAAAGGTTCCCACATGACCTACAGCGTCCCGGGCCAGATCAAGGGCGAAAAGGATCCGCTGGATCCGGTTTGCATCAACACCATCCGCACGCTGTCGATGGATGCCGTGCAGGCCGCCAATTCCGGGCACCCCGGCGCGCCGATGTCGCTCGCGCCCGTGGCGTACACCCTGTGGCAACGCTACATGAACTACGACCCGGCCGACCCGCTCTGGCCGAACCGCGATCGCTTCGTGCTGTCGAACGGCCACGCATCGATGCTTGTGTATGCGATGATCCATCTGACCGGCGTGAAGCACATCAAGGACGACAAGGTCGTCAACGAACCGTCGCTGCCGATCGAGGAGATCAAGCGCTTCCGCCAGTTGAACAGCCGTACCCCGGGCCATCCGGAATACGAGTGGACCGCCGGTGTCGAGACGACCACCGGTCCGCTGGGGCAGGGTGTCGCCAACGCCGTCGGCATGGCGATCGCCGGGCGCTGGATTTCGGCCCGGTTCAACAAGCCGGGGTTCGAAGACTTGTTCGGTTTCAACGTCTACGCCATCTGCGGCGACGGCTGCATGATGGAAGGCATCTCCAGCGAGGCGGCATCGTTCGCGGGTCATCAGAAACTGTCGAACCTCTGCCTGATTTACGACAACAACCGGATCTCGATCGAAGGCCATACCACGCTGGCCTTCACCGAAGACGTCGGTGCCCGTTTCAAGGCGTACGGCTGGAATGTGCTGCACGTCAGCGATGCCAACGACATCGGCGCGATGAGCACTGCCATCGAGGCTTTCCAGAAGGTGTCCGACAAGCCGACCTTCATCATCTGCGACAGCCTGATCGGCTGGGGTGCCCCGCATAAGCAGGACACGCATGGTGCCCATGGCGAACCGCTGGGCGATGAAGAGATCAAGCTGACCAAGAAGTTCTACGGCTGGCCTGAAGACGCCAAGTTTCTGGTGCCGGACGGCGTCTACAACCATTTCCAGAAGGGGATCGGCCAGCGCGGTAAGACGGCCCGCGACAAGTGGTACGCCCGCTTCGCGGAGTACAAGGCGAAGTATCCCGAACTCGCGAAAGAGTTCGAACTGATGGACAACCGCCAACTGCCGGACGGCTGGGACAAGGACATCCCCGTCTTCCCGGCCGACCCGAAGGGGCAGGCGACACGCGAGTCGGGCGGCAAGGTTCTCAACGCCATTGCGAAGAACGTCCCCTGGATGGTCGGCGGCTCGGCTGATCTGGCCCCCTCGACCAAGACGCTGATGACGTTCGAAGGTGCGGGCCAGTTGCAGGCCGCCACCCCCGGCGGGCGGAACATGCACTTCGGCGTTCGCGAGCACGGCATGGGCGGCATCATCAACGGCATGGCCCTGATCAAGCTGCGTTCCTATGGGGCAGGCTTCTTCATCTTCAGCGACTACGGCCGGGGTTCGATCCGCTTAGGCGCGATCATGGAACTGCCGGTAATCTACGTGTTCACGCACGACTCGATCGGTGTGGGCGAAGACGGGCCGACCCATCAGCCGATCGAGCATCTGGCCGCCATGCGAGCGATGCCGAACCTGATCAACATCCGCCCCGGTGACGCGAACGAAACTGCGGAAGCCTGGCGGTTCGCGGTCAGCCACATGCATGACCCGGTTCTCCTGATCCTGTCACGGCAGGCGATGCCGACACTCGATCGCACGAAGTACGCCCCGGCCGCGGGATCCGCCAAGGGGGCTTATGTGTTGCTCGATGCCGAGGGCGGCAAGCCGGACGTCATCCTGATCGCCAGCGGCACCGAAGTGCAGTTGATCGTCAGTGCACAGGAAGAACTGGCGAAGGCCGGCATCAAGGCCCGCCTGGTCAGCATGCCGTCGTGGGAACTGTTCGCCCGGCAAAGCCAGGAGTACCGCGACAGCGTGCTGCCGCCGGCGATCACCGCGCGCGTCAGCGTCGAGATGGGCAGCACCTTCGGCTGGGAACGCTACGTCGGCACGAAGGGAACCAGCATCGGCATGAAGTCGTTCGGTGCCTCGAGCCCGCTGAAGGACCTGCTGAAGCACTTCGGCTTCACCGTGGAAGCGGTCGTTGATGCGGCGAAGTCGCAAGTAGGAAAGTGAAGCCGTGACGCGGAGGGTTTCCGCAGCGGAGCGCTCCGCTGCGGAAACCCTCCGCGTCACGGCCTCGCAGGGAAAACGACACAATGCCCGATTCACTCGATCAGTACGAATGCGGGTCGTTCAAGTTTCGGGAGGCTGATTACTATGATCGGCATCTGGTGCTTGATCACCTTGTCACGTCGTCCGCTGCCGAGCCGCGGGATCGCTTCGAAGCACTGGCTCGTTCGATCAGAGATTTGCTCGCGCAGCGCTGGTTGAAGACGATCGAAACGCACGATGCGAAGAACCCCAAACAGGTCTATTACCTGTCGATGGAGTTCCTGATCGGCCGGACACTCTTCAATAACATCACCAACCTTGGCATTCACGATTGGGTCGAGGCCGATCTGGCGTCGGGTGCCGGGCAGCACTGGCGCGAGATGATCGACGAGGAACCCGACGCCGGCTTGGGCAACGGCGGGTTGGGGCGACTGGCGGCCTGCTTCATCGACTCGCTTGCCACGCTGCAGATCCCCGCGATCGGTTACGGATTGCGGTACGAATACGGCATTTTCCATCAACAGTTTCAGAACGGCTACCAGATCGAGCGCCCCGACAACTGGCTGCGCCGTCCCGACCCGTGGGAAGTTGTCCGCCATCAGGACATGGCGTCCGTCAGTTTGAATACGTCGTTCCGCATGAAGGGGGGCGCGATTCAGTCGACGCCGGGACAGCCGACAACGCTGCTGGGCATCCCGTACGATCGGCCCGTTGTCGGCTACGGCGGCAAGACGATCAACACGCTGCGTCTCTGGGGCGCCGCCTCGCCCGACTACTTCGACTTCGGCGAGTTCTCCACGGGTGATTTCTTCGGCGCGGTCTTCGACAAAGTGGCCGCGGAGTCGCTGACGCGCGTGCTGTACCCCGATGACTCAACGCCGCGCGGCCGGTCGCTGCGCTTCCTGCAGGAGTACTTTCTGGTTGCCTGCTCGCTGGCGGACATCGTGGCCCGCTTCCTCCGGCGAGGAAACGAGTGGACAGAACTGCCCGAGAAAGTGGCCGTCCAACTCAACGACACGCACCCGTCGATGGCCGTCGCGGAACTGATGCGCATCCTGCTCGATCAGGCCCGCCTCGACTGGGAAACGGCGTGGGACATCACCACGCGCACGCTGGCTTACACCAACCACACGCTGCTGCCCGAGGCGCTCGAGAAGTGGCCGATCGAACTGTTTGAACGGATGCTGCCCCGGCTGCTGGAGATCATCTACGAGATCAACGCCCGCTTCCTGGGCGATGTGGTGAAGAAGTACCCGGGCGACTTCGACAAACTCCGCCGACTGAGTCTCATTGAAGAGATCCCCGCCCGGCAGGTGCGCATGGCCCATCTTGCCATCCTGGGGACGCACAGCACCAACGGTGTGGCCGAGATTCATACCGACCTGCTGAAGAAGAAGACCGTGGCCGACTTCGCGGAGATGTTCCCCGAACGGTTCAGCAACAAGACCAACGGCGTGACGCCGCGGCGCTGGCTGCTGCTGGCGAACCCCGAGCTTTCCGGATTGCTGACCGAGGCGGTGGGTCCCGGCTGGATCACCAACCTTGATGAACTGGCCCGACTGAAGCCGTTGGCTGAGGATGCGGGGTTTCGGTCGAAGTTTCTCGCATCCAAGCGGGCGGCGAAGGCGAAGTTTGCCGACTGGCTGAAACAGACGACGGGCCAGCCGATCGATCCCGATTCGATCTTTGACTGCCAGATCAAGCGCATCCACGAATACAAACGGCAGTTGCTGAACCTGTTGCACATCATCATCCTGTACAACCGGATGCGTTCGAACCCGCTGTTGGATGTGCCGCCGCGCACGTTCTTCTTCGGTGGCAAGGCGGCCCCGGCCTATCGGCTTGCCAAGTTGATTATCAAACTGATTAACAACGTCGCAGCGGTCATCGATGCTGATCCACTGGTGAAGGGCCGGCTGAAGGTCGTCTTTCTGCCGGATTACAATGTCTCGCTGGCGGAGCGGCTGATCCCCGCGGCCGACATTTCGGAGCAGATTTCTACAGCCGGGTACGAAGCCAGCGGCACCAGCAACATGAAGTTCATGATGAACGGGGCACTGACCATCGGCACGCGCGACGGCGCGACCATCGAGATGGCCCGCGCCGCGGGGGAAGAGAATTTCTTTCTGTTCGGCCTGTCGGCCGAGCAGGTCGTCACCACGCGCGGCTGGTATAGTTCAAACTGGCACTACGAACATGAGGCTGACACGCGTTCAGCGCTTGATCTGATCTTCTGGGAGTTCTTCAGTCGCGGCGAGTCGGGGATCTTCGCCCCGATCCGCGAGATGCTGCTGGCCAATGGCGACCACTACATGCATCTGGCCGACCTGACCGCGTACGCGCAAGCGCAGCAGCGGGCGGGCAACCTGTATCACGCGCCGCACGACTGGGCACGCAAAGCAGTGCTGAACATCGCCGCATCGGGGCGGTTTTCGAGCGACCGGACGATCGCCGAGTATGCAAGCGGCATCTGGGATGTCCGGCCGTGCCCGGTTTCGACCTGAAACGCGAAATTTGTCTCAAGTATGCATCTGTCGGCCGTCGAAGCGAGATAACGGACGCTCAGCATCTTTCCCATTCGACGGTGATTGACATGAATCGACTGCTGACGTTGACGATTGTGCTGATGCTGCCGGTGCTGGCACGCTCGGCCGAGCCGGCCGCGGCGGCGGTACCCGAGGCGGCCGGGTGCTGGTCGGGCTACTGGATCAGCTGCGACACAGGGCACAAAGGTCCGCTCTCGGCGAAGATCTGCAAGATCAGCGATACTTGCTACGAAGCACACTTCCGCGGGCGCTTCGCCCTGGTCATTCCGTTCCGCTACACGGCGACGATGCAAGTCGTCAGTGCCGAGGGCGACAAGCTGATCCTTTCGAGTTCCCGCCGGCTGCCATTGATGGGTACTTTCACCATGACGGCGACGGTGACCGCCACGGAATTCCGCGCGGCGTACACGTCGCGCAACGACCACGGCGAATTCGTTATGCAGCGGCAGTGAGGAATTGCCGCGTCGGCTACTGGCCAGTCGCGGCTTCCCGGCTAAATCAAGCGCATGGTGAAGACTCTCAACGAATTCAAGGCAGTCTATGCGTTGCCGCTCAGCGAGTTGATCCTGCGCGCGGCCGACGTTCACAAGGTGCACGCACACGGCGACATCCAGCGCTGCGCTTTGCTGAGCATCAAGACGGGGGCCTGCCCGGAAGATTGCGGCTACTGCAGCCAGAGCGCCCACTATAAGACGCCGGTCAAGCCCGAAGCGCTGATGAGCGTTGACGAAGTTCGCGCTAAAGCGATCGAAGCAAAGGAACGCGGGGCCACCCGCTTCTGCATGGGGGCCGCCTGGCGCAGCCCGAAGGACGGCCCGCAGTTCGATGCCGTCGTCGAGATGGTCAAGACCGTGCGCTCGCTGGACATGGAAGCCTGCGTGACGCTCGGCATGCTCAGCGACAGCCAGGCCGAGCGCCTCGCGGAAGCAGGGTTGACCGCGTATAACCACAACCTCGATTCATCGCGACGGTTCTACCCGAGCATCGTTTCCACCCGCACCTATGACGACCGGATCGACACACTGAAGCGCGTGGCCAAAGCCGGCATCTCCGTCTGTTGCGGCGGCATCATCGGTATGGGTGAATCCGAGGAGGACCGGCTGATGATGCTGGTGGAACTCGCTCAGTTGGAGACGCCGCCGGAAAGTGTGCCGATCAACTGCCTGATGCCCAGCCCCGGCACGCCCTTGGCGCTGGCGGCGCCGGTCGACTCGATGGAACTCGTGCGGCTGATCGCCACAGCTCGAATTGCCTTCCCGACGGCGCGCGTGCGCCTGAGTGCCGGTCGGGACCGGATGAGCAAGGAACTTCAGGTCCTCTGTTTCCTCGCAGGGGCCGATTCAGTCTTCTTCGGCGAGAAACTGCTGACAGCCGGCAACCCGTCGGAAGATGCCGACGCCGCCCTGTTCGCCGCGATGGGCCCGCTGGCGGTGTGAGCCATCCGTTGCCTTTATAAAAGGTACCGTTTACGCTGTCAGCGTAAAACCCGCCCGGATTGTCATCGTCCCGGCGAATATTCTTGTCAACTCCCGCCGGAATCTGTTCGGGTTCGCTTGCCAACTGGCATAATCCGTCCAACAATTCGGGCAGTAACGAATGCGCCTCCCGCCCCGTCCGGAACGAGTACGATGACGCAACTGACCAAACTATTTTCGAGCATCAGTTTCGATGAGCCGGCCTTGTGGATCGCGCTCGGGTCCGGGTTCGCCGTGATTCTGGTGTTTCTATTCCTCGGCCGGCGTCAACGTCGTGTCGCCACCGCAATCGTCGGTGGGCCGGGGGGCGAAGAAATGAATCCTGCCGACGCATGGCTGCCGCCGACGAAACGGCCCGACGAACGGCGACGTTCCTCTCGGCGATCCGGCGTGCCGACCGCAGTGCAGCTTGTCGACCCGAAAAAGGCCCGCAAGGTGATCGATGGCTTTGTCCTCGATCGCTCGGCCGGCGGTATCCGTCTTGCATCCGAGAAGCCGTTCTCGACAGGACTTACGCTGAACGTCCGGTCCGCGAACTCGCCGCCCGAATCGCCATGGGTGCTGATCACGGTCCGCAGTTGCCGTGAAATAGGTGACTACTTCGAACTGGGGTGTCAGTTCCAGGAAGATCTCCCCTGGCACCTGCTGCTGATGTTCGGCTGATTCGCAAGTGCGGTGGCTGTACAATATCCGCATGTCACGTACCTTTGCCGGCTTTCTGATTATCTTCATTCTCGCCGTCGCCGGCGGTGTCGCATGGTTCTTCCTGCGCGACCGCCCTGGCGAGCGAGATATCTCCGCCAAACCGTTTCCTCAACTGCCCGAACCGCAGTTCGCCGCCGCCGACTGGCCCTGGTGGCGAGGCGCTGCACGCGACAATCACCGGCCCGACGATCAACCGCCCACGACTTGGGACGAGAAGTCCAACATCGTCTGGAAGCAGCCGATCGCGGGCAGAGCGCATTCCTCGCCGTTGATCCTGGGAGAGCACATCTATCTCACGACGGCTGAGACGAATTTGCAGCGTCAGCTGATCGTCTGCTTGGACCGCGACACCGGTAAGAAAGTCTGGGACACGGTTCTGCACGAAGGCAACTTCCCCAATGAAGGTCATCATCCGGACAACACCCACGCCTCCAGCACCCCGGCCACCGATGGGACGCTGATCTTTGCCGCGTTCGCCAACGGGTCGTCGGTGTTTCTCGATGCGGTCGACCTGAAGGGCAACCGTGCCTGGTCGCGCGAGTGCGGGCCATTCGGCAAAGGCTTCGGCTACGGCAGTTCGCCGGCATTGTGGGGACCCTATGTGTACCTCTGCGATGATTCACCATCGGGCGGTTGGATCACGGCCATTCATCGGCAGACCGGCGAGATCGGCTGGCGACGCGGCCGTAAGACCGGCATGGGCAGTTACGGCTCGCCGACGATCTGGGAAGTGAACGACCGCGTGTTGGTCGTCGTGCCGGGGAACGGCAAAGTGACTGCCTACGACGCCCGCGACGGCGTGGTTGTCCGGGAGACAGGCGGACTGGGCGAAACCTCGGCCAACACCGCGACTGTCGGCGACGGGCTGTTGTTCGCTTCCAGCGGCTACCCGGAACGCAATCTGCTCGCGATCAAGCCTGATGGTGGCATCGCCTGGCAGAAGAAGAAAAGCAACGCCTTCCCTTACCCGCCGACCATGCTGTTCTCCGACAAGACATTGTACATCGTCAGTGATCAGGGGGTGATCACCACGCTGGATGCTGCGACAGGCAACCAATTGTGGGACGACAAACTGCCCGGCAGCTACTATGCCTCGCCGTTGCTGGCGGGTGGCAACATCTACGCGTGCAACCGCGACGGCCGAACGACGGTCTTCAAGGCCGACCGCGAGGCGTACGAACGGATCAGCGTCAACAAGCTTGATGCCGAGATCAGCGCCAGCCCGATCGCTTCGGGAAACAGGCTCTACATCCGCACGGTGACGCATCTATACTGCATTGGAAAGTAAGCGGAGCCCCGCCCAGATGGACCCGATCTACTGGCATCGTCTCTTCGGCCTGATCCTCACCGACCTCTTCAGCGACTCGCCTTTCGTCGTCGAGATGGAAGTCGATCTGTCGATCAAGCAGCAGTTCCTCGACGTTGTCATTCTGCGCAAACGGCCGGGACGATTCGAGGGCGACCTTCCTGACGGCTTTGACTGCTTGAAGAACTACAACCTGATCACGTTCAAATCGTTGCGGGAACCGCTCAAGGACTGGTCCATCAAAGAGCTGGTTGGCCACTATGTCAACTTCCGCAAGCAAAGTAGCCCGTCGCTGAATGAATTGCTGCCGGAACGAGAGTTCCAACTTTTAGCCGTCTGCAGTCGCCGACCGCGACAGCTGACCCGTGACCCCGGATGGAGCCCGATTTCACCAGGTGTTTACTCCCTGCAGCGCGGCACTGATGCGATCCGCGTCATTGTGACGCGAGAACTGCCCGAAAGCGAAGCGAACGCGGGGCTGAACCTGTTCAGCTTCGTCAGGAGTCACTTTCAGTATGGTGCGACGAACTATCGCCAGCGTACAATCGACATGACAACGATCCTGGGTTCATTCATCGAAGGCTATCGTCTCGAGGAAATTTCGATGCCGTACACCGTCAGCGATCTGGAACGCGATGTAGCCAACATGATGGTGGCGCGCTTGAAGCCGGAAGAGAGCCTACAGCACTTGACGCCGAAAGAGGTCATCCAGTACCTGACACGAAAAGAGTTTATACAGCGCTTGACGCCGGTAGAGCGATTGGAGGGGTTGAATACGGAAGAGCGTCTGCAGGGGCTGAATACGGAAGAGCGTCTGCAGGGGCTGAAGGCGGAAGAGCGTCTGCATGGGTTGTCTTCGGACGTTATCGCAAGCGCACTCACTGACGAACAGTTGAAAAGCGAGCTCGAAAGCCGCCGCAGAAGCAAATCGAAGCGGGCGCGAAAGTGATGAGCCTGTTGCTTCCCTATCGTCCAAGCCCCACCCGCTCTCGCTCCCTTCAAGCCGCCCGCTGACCGGGCCTCGCCAACTCGGTCAACACCGCATCAAGAATCCGGGTGCCTGTCGTCA
>Ga0105044_10003137_pt1 | contig 22622 bp, 15 predicted proteins | sample MAT01_FD_78092 | JGI IMG/M metagenome (GOLD analysis project Ga0105044, IMG submission 78092) | Freshwater microbial communities from Lake Fryxell liftoff mats and glacier meltwater in Antarctica - MAT-01 | ecosystem: Environmental > Aquatic > Freshwater > Ice > Liftoff microbial mat | place...
AACGGGGACCTCAGGTATCGCGCCTCCGAGGCGTTCGACGGATCGGCGGACACCTACTGGCAGTCGAACCTGAATCCGGCGGCCCCACCATGGATCCAGTGGGCTGCCGTCTCGGGTGGCACGTTCGAGTTCAAGGGGGTGACGGCCATCGACGACCCCAATCACTCATTTCCCACCGCCGCACATCTCGAAGTCGACGGGCAGGCCGGCCCCACCTTCGACCTCGTCGCCAACGGGCCGGTCGATCCAACCGGCCGCGTCCGATTGGATCCCGTGACCGAACCCGGTGCGGTGACCGGTTCCAGCGTGCGCCTGGTCATCGACCGCTGGACCGAGCGGACCCATCCGGACTGGCTGACCTCCACGCCCCAGGTCATGCCGATCGCGCTGGTCGAGGTCGACCTGAGTGCCCGGGGCGAGGTCGCACCCCTGGCCGGCCCCGTGGAACCGACCGTGACCGTGGCCTGTCGAAGCGACCTGCTCACCCTGGGCGGAACGGCAGTGCCGCTCAGCATCCCGGCCGGATCGACTGCCGACATCCTTGCGGGACGACCCGTCTCCGCCGTGGGATGTGACAACTCGCCGCTCCTGGTGCCCTCGGGTCGGACCGACCTCGTTGCCACCGACGGCACGGTGTCCGGCATCGATATCGACACCCTGCAACTGGCCACCTTCGCCGCCGCCGATCCAACTGCACCATCGACACCCGGCACGCGACCAGATGCCGCCCGACCGGCTGCGCCCAGCAAGGTCCAGTCCGGGCGAACGTCGGTGACCGGTCGCTTGGCCGCCTCCGACGACGACGTCTGGCTCGTACTCGGACAGTCGAACAACGCTGGCTGGAATCTCAACGTCGGAGGCGCCGACCTGGGTCAGTCGACGCTGATCAACGGCTACGCCAATGGTTGGCGGGTCCCCGCCTCGGTCCTGGCATCGTCCACGACCTTCGAGATGACCTGGACACCTCAACGGTTCGTGTGGACCGGCCTCGCGGTCTCGGCCCTGGGAGCGCTGCTGTGTTTGGTGCTGCTGGTCCGATCGCGCCGAATACACATCGTGGCGGCCAAGCAGGTCACGCCGGCGCTCGTGCGCTTCTGGGACGATTTCGGTGCTCCACTGCCCATTGTCACGGCCGCGATCGTGTCGTTGGCCAGTATCGCCGCCTCGTTGTTCTTCATCCGAGGGTGGCCCTGGGCCGTGGCCATCGGAGTCGGCACATTCGCCGCCGGCCGAATCCGCCACGGTTGGCCGATCCTGCGGCTGGCCGCCATCGTCCTCTTGGGCCTGATGGCCGCCTACGTGGTCCTTCGCCAGTGGCGCTCCGGGCTGACGCTGGACTTCGACTGGCCGCTGCAGTACCGCCAGGTCCACTCAGTCGGAATGGCCGCGTTCGTCCTCCTCGGTGTCGAGGCGGTCATAGAAGCGCTTCGAGGCGGTTGGCGACGGACCACTGGCCTGTGAGCTCGACCATCGACCGCAGCGCTCGTCGAGCGGAGCGCTCGTCGGACAGAGCACTAGTCGAGCGGTTTCGACACCACGGCGAACAGCACCAGGGTCGACGCATCGATGTCGTCGGTCAGGAAGAACTCCGCATCGGTGATACCGGATGAGCCTCCCACCTGTTCGTCCACCAGGAACCGGTAGGCCACTCGTCGACCAAGGGCGTGAGCCCCCACGAACCAGGATCGAGGAACCCGGTGCCGCAGTCCGAAGGGATCCAGCCGAAGGAGCTTGGTGGCCAGGGCACGTCGCTTCTCGAAGTCGGCCTTCACCAGGGCGGTGGCATCAAGACCAACCACGGACACCGCTGCGAAATGACGCTCCAGCATGGACCGGAGCTCCTCCGGGTCGAAGAGGTACACGTGGTAGGGATTCTCGAAGTCGGCTGGCTCGTTGGGAGTGATGAAAAACGCCGTTCCCGTGGCGGCAAGCACCCGGCTGACCTCGCGGACATGTGGTTCGGGGTCGACGAAGTGCTCGATCAGGTGCGAGGAGCAGACCCAGTCGAACATCTCGCCACGCAGGCCGAGTGCGGAGCCGTCCGAACAGGCCGTGACCAGCCCCGTGTCGATTTTCGAACGGCGCGCAGCTGCGGCAGTCGCCGGGTCGTAGTCGATGCCCACCAGCTGTCGGTCGGGTGCGGCGAATGTGGCGGTTCCGTCCGCCAGCCCGCATCCCAGGTCCAGGAACCGTCCGGGACCCATGCGGTCACGGACCTCGCGGTACCCCGCGGCGTGGAGGGCGAGCAGGGAATCTGGCGTCTGACCTTCGATCGGACGCTCACCGGTGAGCTTCACGGGAATTAGCATAGGTGGCCGTGGGGGACCGATGACCGAGCCCGCCGCCTCGGAGCAGGCCGTCAAGGCGATCGGCGACCTGGCCGCCGAAGCCGGCATCGAACACGTCCACATGCTGGCCTGGCGAGACCTCGACGACGTCGAGGCCGGGGGGTCAGAGCTTCACGCCCACAACGTGGCGGCCATCTGGGCGCAGTCCGGCCTCCAGGTGACCATGCGCACCTCGTTCGCACCGGGTCGCCCGGAGCGTCGCGTCCGGTCGGGGTACACCGTGATCCGCAAGGCCGGCCGTTACCTGGTGTTTCCCCGGACGGTCGTATCCGAGCTGACCGGCCGCCTCGGTCCCAGCGATGCGCTGGTCGAGATCTGGAACGGGATGCCCTTCTTCACCCCGCTGTGGTGTCGTGGCCCGCGGTCGGTGTGGCTCCATCACGTCCACGGGCCCATGTGGCAGATGATGCTGCCGCCCAGGCTGGCCGCCCTGGGAACGACGCTCGAGGAGCGCATCGCACCGGCGCTCTATCGGCGCAGCAACATCGTCACGCTCTCGGAGTCATCGAAGACCGAGCTGGTCGACGAGCTGGGATTCTCCGCCGGACGGGTCAGCGTGGTCCCGCCGGGCATCGACCCGATGTTCCGGCCGGGACCCACCCGAGAGGCCGTCCCGCGGCTGGTGGCCGTCGGTCGTCTCGTTCCGGTCAAGGACTTCGCCCGACTGGTGAGGTTGGCCATCGATCTGCGGGAGCGGGTCCCGGACCTCGAGCTGGTCGTGGTCGGCGAGGGCTACGAACGCGACGCGCTCGAGGCCCAGGTCTCCGATGCCGGCGCCGAGCACTGGATTCGGCTGGCCGGCCGGGTCAGCGACGTCGAGCTGGTCGAGCTCTATCAGCGAGCGTCTGCTGTGGTCTCGGTGTCGGTCCGCGAGGGCTGGGGCATGACCGTGACCGAGGCTGCAGCGTGCGGCACCCCGGCTGTGGCCACTCGGATCGCCGGCCATACCGACGCCGTTCGGGACGGCCAGACCGGGATCCTGGCCACCACCGACGACGAGCTCTCATCGGCGCTCGAGGCGATCGTTACCGACGGAGCTCTCCGCCACCGTCTGGCGGCTGGAGCGCTGGAGCGTGCCGCTGAGCTGACCTGGGATGCCACCGCCATCGGGACGTTCGCCGTCCTGGCTCGCGACGCCGCCCGCCGCCGAGCCCGCTCCACGTGACCGCGCCGGCCGGCCGGACCCGTCGATCCGCCCCCCGATCCGACGGGCCGATCTTCGGCCATCAGCCAGCACTCGACGGTCTCCGGGGCGTCGCCGCGTTGCTCGTGGTGTTCTACCACTTGAATCTCGGTTGGGCATCGGGCGGATTCGTCGGGATCGACGTCTTCTTCGTTTTGTCGGGCTTCCTCATCACCACGCTGCTCCTCGACGAGGTCCGCGGTCGATCACAAGTGGACCTGCTCGGTTTCTGGCGAAGACGATTCGCCCGGCTGCTCCCCCTGGCCTTCCTGGTCATCACGCTCACCATGGTGTGGGCGTGGCGGTTCGCCGATCCACAGATCCTGGGGCGGGTCCGGCGCGACGGCATCAGCTCGTTGCTCTACGTCAACAACTGGGTTCAGCTGTCCGACGGCGTCGGCTACTTCGACCGATTCGGGCCACCGAGCCCGCTCACCCACATGTGGAGCCTCTCGGTGGAAGAGCAGTTCTACGTGCTCTGGCCGCTCGGGTTCGCGGTCATCGTGGCGGCCGGCCGCAACCGTGGCCACTCGTGGATGACCATCCGGCGGCGGGTCGCCGCTGTGGGATCGATCGGTGCCCTCCTGCTCTTTGCCTGGACGCTGGCGTGGTCGCTCGCCGGCGCCTCCGGCAGCTCGTTGTATCTGCGAACCGACACCCGGGCGGCAGAGTTGCTCGTGGGTTGTGGCCTGGCGGCGTGGCGGTGGGATCGATGGGTTCAACGAGACGGCACCCGACCCAGGGAACCGCTGCGCCCGGTGATCGATGCCGCCGGACTGGTCGGGCTGGGAGTGATTGCTCTCACGACGTCGATCGGTCTGGACCCCGACATCGCCGCCCGAGGCGGCTTCGCCCTGTTGTCCGTTGCGACAGCGGCGATCGTGTCAGCCGCAATACTTCCCGGGACGGTGACGTCCCGACTCCTGTCACTGGCGCCGTTGCGTGCCGCCGGCCGGATCTCCTACGGGCTCTACCTCTGGCACTGGCCGATCTTCGTGGCCATCGACGCCGCCGATCCCTCATGGCCCGAACCGGCGACCATCGCCTGCAAGCTTGCGCTCACGGTGGCTGCATCTGCGGCCTCGCTCCGATTGCTCGAATTGCCACTCAGACGTCCGGGACGGTTGCGCCTGAGGACCATCCCGGCCGTGGCCGGCCTGGTCGGACTCATCGTGGTCGCCTGCACCGCCGGCGCCGTCGAGAGTGACCAGAGCCGGTTCCTGGCCGACGAGGAACGCGCTGCTGCGCCGCCGACGGTGCCACCTCCACCACCACCGCCGGCCGTGACCCGGACGTTGGTCCTCGGCGACTCCTATGGAGCGGCCGTCACCTCGGGCTGGGCAGCCGCCGGGGACGTCACGATCGACGACGCAACCGATCCGAACTGCGGACCATTCCGCTTCGCCGGTACCGGCGAAGGGCCGGAGATCACGCCGCCATGTTCGGACTGGCGTGCGTCGCTGGCCGAACCGGCGCGGGCCGGCCAGATCGACGTGGTCATGGTCATTGCACGTTCATGGCCGGCGCTCAGCCAGGACGAGTCGCTGCGAACTACCCGGTTCGCGTTCGACCTCTCCCAGGCCCAGGGCCTCGTCACCGACGAGTTGGGGGCTCTGGCCGACACCGTCTCCGGCCTCGGGGCGAGCCTGATCCTCGCCACGACGCCCACCGATGTCCTCTCCGAGCCCGAACAGCTGCCGGCCGGTATCACTGAACAGGCGGCGCCGTCGCTGGCCGTGACCCGGCCCGACGAGGTCACCGTGCTCGACCTGGCCACCGGCTGCCCGACGCCGTGTGGTCCGGAATCGTTCGGAGTGACGCTGACCAGCGGCCCGCCCATCGCCACCATGCCCACCCCAACGGGGGTGACGAGGCTTCGCGCGTTGGTCGCACCCGCGGCCCGGGCAGACCACCTCGCCAGGATCGAACGCCGGCGTTCCACCGCCGTGGCGTCGAGCACACCCAAGGTGTTGCTGGTCGGTGACTCGGTGGCCTGGTCCCTGGGTTCGTACTTCTACGGTCGGTCAAGCACCCCGCCCCCGGATGCCCCACTTCGCCTCTGGCCGCGAGGCACCTTCGAGTGTGAGCTCGACTCGAACCCGCGCGTCGAGCTCCGAGGCGTGGTGGAACTCAAGACGAAGTGCGCCAACTGGCGAGCGGACTGGGCCGGTCATGTCCAACAGTTCGACCCCGACCTGGCCATGGCCGTCATCGGAACGTGGGAGGTCTTCGACCGACAGATCGACGGCCGAACGGTCAAGTTCGCCACGCCGGAGTGGGACGCCAACATGACGAGGATCCTGGACGACGTCGTTGACGTGCTCGGGGCCAGCGGTGCTCGTGTGGTGCTGGCCACGCCACCCCCGACACGCGGCCAGAAGAACGATCGCGGCACTCCGACCGAGTGGAAGGATCCCTCCGGCGATCGTTTCATCCACATCGCCGACCTGATGCGTCAGGTCGGCGTCCGCCGCCCGGAGGTGACCGTCGTCGAACTGTCCTCGTTCGTCTGCCCGACCATTCCCTGCCCCGCTCAGGTGAGCGGGACAGACCTGCGGCCCGATGGCGTGCACTACGACGCCAACGGCGGTCCGGTCGTGGCCGGCTGGCTGACGCCCCGACTCCAGGCGCTCACCCGGGTGCGCAGCGCATGAGCCCGCCCGTCCTCCTCCTCCACGGGCTCGCCACGTCGGCACATCGGACCTGGGGTGAGACCGGGTGGCTCGATCTGCTCGCCGATGCCGGTCGCTCCACCATCGCCCCGAACCTCCCGGGCCACGGCGGCGCACCCGGCCTCGAGGACTGGTCCACCCTGGAGGACCACGTGGAGTCCCTCCTTCCCGACAGTCCGGTCGACGCCGTGGGATTCTCGTTGGGAGCCAGGATCCTGCTCGTGCTGGCCAGTCGCTCTCCCGAGCGATTCGGCCGACTGGTCGTCGCCGGCGTCGGTGCGAACCTGTTCCGAGACCGGGCCGATAGTTCAGGGGTCGATAGTTCAGGGGCCGATCTGGCTCAGCAGTTGGCCGAGACGGGTGACGATCGGACCCCACTGGTCCATCACTTCGATCAATTGGCTGCGTCCAGCGGCACCGACCCCGAGGCAGTGCGAGCACTCCTCGGTCGCCGCCACACCCCGCTGATCGACGCCGACCTGGCAGTGCTCGGCCCGAAGGTGCTGGTGGTGCTCGGCACCGCTGACTTCGCCGGCCCGGCCGACCCGCTCATGGAACGCCTCCCCGGAGCACGCCTCGTGGAGCTCCGTGGTGTGGACCACTTTGCAACGCCGAAAGCCATGGGCTTTCTCGACGCCGGGCTCCGTCACCTGGGTGTCGACTGACTCCGCTGACGGAACCACCGGTCAGGCGGCCGACCGGTACGGCCACACACGAAGGCCCACATCCCAGCGAGACGCGCCCTCGGGTGGAACACATAGGGCCGACGGGCCGGCACCAGGACCCCTGTGACCACATGGCCGAGACCGATCATCAGGCGGATGAACGCGTGGTACGGACCGGACATCTCGCGGACCATCATCAACGTGTTCCGGTGTTGGAGGTAGTCGACCGCAGCGACCGAGGTGGACAGATGTGTGTTCACGACCTCGGCCCCGTGGACCAGACCGACCCGCCAGCCGGACAGGCGAGCCCGACGGCCGAGGTCCGCCTCCTCGTTGTAGGCGAAGTAGCGCTCGTCGAAGAGCCCGATCTCCTCGGCGCAGCGTCGGTTGATGATCATCAGCGTCCCGTGGGGATAGTCGGCGTCCTCCCAGCCGTCGGTCCGGCGCGACGGCCGGGTCAATCCGCCGAAGTAGGGATCGATCATGCCGACCTCGCCGTGGCCGACGTCGGCGCACGCCAGGCCGGCCATGGGTTCGGTGCCGGTCGCGGCGACCAACAGTTCCAGGCAGTCAGGAGCCGGCATGGCATCGTGCGGCGCCACGGCCGCCCAGGAAGTACCCCGCCCGGAGAGCCACATCCGGAGGCCGACGTTCGCCCCGGGACCGAACCCGAGGTTCTCCCCCGCCTCGGTGATCTGGACCGGCCAGTTCGGGTCGATCGCCGCACGGAGATCACTCAAGCGGGCGGGATCGCTCCCGTTGTCCACGATGATCAGGTCCACGGCAATGCTCTGCTCGACGAACGCCGCCACCGTCCTGGCGGCATCGGCCCCGCGGCCACGATGGACGATCACCACGGTGACCACCGACGACGACATGTGGCACAGCCTAGGAGTGTTCGGCCGGAGGTCTTCCGGCGGGTTGCCTCAGCTGGCGCGGGCCAGCGCGTGCTGGACCAAGGTCAGCAAGGCGTCCCGGGTCGATGTCCGAGTGCGGGCGTCCGCGTGGAACATCGGTACATCGGGACCGATCGCCAGCGCCTCCCGGACCGCCTCGAGCGGGTGCAGTACCGCCCCGTTGAAACAGTTCACCGCAACCACGAAGGGAACGCCGCGCCGTTCGAAGTAGTCCACTGCGGCGAAGCAATCCCCCAGACGGGCCGTGTCCACCAGTACGACTGCGCCGATGGCGCCGCGGACCAGCTCGTCCCACATGAAGTGGAAGCGCTCCTGGCCGGGCGTACCGAACAGGTACAGGATCAGGTCGCTGTTACCCAGCGTGATCCGACCGAAGTCCATGGCCACGGTGGTCGAGGTTTTGCCGGTGGCCGCGCCTGTGTCGTCGACGCCAGCCGACTCGACGGTCATGGCGGCTTCAGTGGTCAACGGCTCGATCTCCGAGATGGACCCGACGAAGGTGGTCTTGCCGACCGCGAACCCTCCGGCCACCACGATCTTGACGGGAATCGGCACCTTGGTCGTGGTCATGGGATCCTCACAGTGCCTTGAGCCCGTCGAGCACCCGCTCGAGCAGCGCAATGTCTGGTTGTTCGGTCATGTTCCCCGAGCGACTCTCGAGGAAGCCCTGGGCAACGAGGTCGCCGACCAGGACACGAACGGCGCCGATGACCACATCGAGGTGCGCCGAGATCTCCGCCAGCGAGACTGGGGCCTCCGAGAGCGCCATGATCTGTCGCTGCTCCAGCGGGAGCTGGCCCATGACCGTTCGCCCCCGGTCGCTCACGATCACCAGGGTCTCCAGCGGCAGATCCAGATGCGACCGGGTCCGACCGCCGGTGATGGCGTAGGGCCGGACGCGGAAGGCCACGTCGTCGTCGGGCTCGGTGGTCACCGGGCCAGCGATCCTTGCAGCTCGGCGCGGAGCTGCGGTGTGAGGAGGGCTCCACACCGCTCGACCAGCAGGGCCATCTCGTAGCCGACCAGGCCGACGTCGCACGTGGACGACGCCATGACAGCCATCGAGGAACCATCGCTGATCCCGGTCACGAAAATGAACCCGTTCTCCATCTCGATGACGACCTCGTGTACCCGGCCACCGCCGAACGGTGCGGCCGCACCGTGGGCAAGACCGATGAGCCCCGACGACGCCGCGGCGAAGCGGTCGGCCGACTCCCTCGTGAGCCCAGCGGAGGTCGCCATCAGCAATCCATCGGCCGAGACGACGATCGCGTCGCGGACGCCCGCCACGCGTTCGGCGAAGTTGGTGACCAGGAAACTGACACCTGCGGCTTCGGAACTCAGGGGTGCGGCACTCATGATGTCTCCTCAGGGGCTTCGTTCTGGTTTCGGCCGTCCTTCAGCCCGCTGCGATAGCGGGACAGAACGGACCTGATCTCCTCGGCCGACCGCCCGGAGGCGCCGACTCGAGCAGTGTCAGCGGACGGGTCCTCGCGCACCTGGGCCACAGCAGTGCGCTGGGGCAGCGGTGGGGGCGCTGGGGCTGCGGGAACCGGCGGCGGTTCGATCCGCGTCTCTGCGATCAACGGTGTCATGGCCGCGGCCACGGAGACGTCGGCGGCGACGAACTCCGGCGGCGCCGTTGGCCTGGCAGCCGCAGCCGCCAGCAGCGGGTCGAGAACGCCGACCGGAGGGGCCGAGATGGTCGGCGGGGTGCTCACGGGGGTGGTGGATCCACGAACGATGCCGGGCAACGCCGGGAGATCCCTCATGGTCGGTGGCGTCGTGTTCGGCCTCGAAGCGGAGCGCCGGGTCGGGGGCTCCGGCGCCGAATGAACCTTCGGCGCCAACTGCACGCTCGTCGGTGCCGGTTCCGGTCGCGGTCGCGGTGCCGGTGATCCTGACGCGGCGACGGTCATTCCGAACTGTGCGACCAGCGGATCGGGTTCGAGCCCGAGCGCTTCGACGGCGGGAAGGTTGGCGGCAGGAAGCGGGTCGGTTTGCCAGGTCTGGGTCGGCGCCTCGCTCGAGACCTCGTAGCCACGGAACAGCGGCTCCGCCGCAGTCGCAACCGCTGCCGGGGACGAGATCTGCGGCATGGGCGGGAGATTGTCGATCCACTCATCCTCAGCGGATTGCGACGGGGCGGAGATCAGGTCGGGCTCGTCGGACTCCGGTGAGTCGGGAAGGCTCACCAGCGAGCCCGGCAACTCGACGAGCGCAGTCACACCGCCGTCGGTTCCACTGGTCAGTCGAACTCGCACGCCGTGACGGGCTGCAAGGGTCGACACCACGATGAAGCCCAGCGACCTCGAGAGCTGGAGCCCCACCAACGGCGGGTGCTCCAACAGGTCGTTGGCCTCGTGCATGGCGTCTTGGGTCATGCCCACTCCGTGGTCGGTGATCGACACGACGTAGCCGCCGTCGACACTTCGGTGACCGACGACCTCGACCTGCTGACCGGGAGGCGAGTACTGGGTGCCGTTCTCCATGAGTTCCGACAGCAGGTGGGCCAGGTCCACCGCCGCCGAGCCGACCGCCTGTGCTTCATCGACGGCGAGGAGCTGCACCCGGGCGAACTCCTCGACCTCGCCGACCGCTACGCGGATGACGTCGGTCATGGAGACCGCTCGGCCACGCCGACGCGGGGCCTCGGACCCGGCGAGAACCAGCAGCGACTCGGCGTTTCGTCGCATCCGTGTGGCCAGGTGGTCCAACTTGAACAGGTTGTCCAGCTGGTCGGGGTCCTCTTCGTTGGCCTCAAGTCGATCGATGAACTCGATCTGCCGGTCGAGCAACGACTGGTTGCGGCGGGCCAGGTTGACGAAGATCTCGCCGATCCCCTTGCGGAGGGTGGCCGTCTGCTCGACCGCCACGTCGATGGCCGTCTGCTCTACGGCCGAGAAGGCTGCCGCCAGCTCGGCGAACTCGTCGGAGCCCTTCACCGCGATCGGTGTCACCGTCAGATGGGACTCGGCCTCCGGACGCCGGAGGGAGTCCACCAGTCGGGGAAGTGACACGGTCGAGATGGTGCGAGCTCCTGCGGTGAGCCGAGCCACCGATGACGTGATCACTCGGGTCACCGAAGCGGCGAGCAGGAGGCCGAGGAGCAGCGCGGCGGTGGCGCCTCCCACGTAGAAGCGGATCTGTTGTTCCAGATCACCGACCAGCAGTCCAGCCTCGCGGATCTGACCGTCGATGATCTGCTGCTGGGCCTTCCAGAGGACGCCCAACCGGTCGATCGTGACCTTCAACCAGTCGATGTTGTCGGGCAGCCCGACCTTCGGATCGATCTCCGCGAGCTGCCCGAAGTAGCCCTGGCCAGCCAGGAAGGCCGGATCAACGATGACTGCGTCGTAGGCGGCCCGGGCCTCCGGACCGGCGTCGGCCAGGAACACCGACATCCACGATGCAGAGATGCCACGTTGCTCCTCCAGCGCCGCCACTTGATCGCCTGCCTCGGCCAGCCGACCGTCACGCTTCGCAGCGGTGACGATCATGGCCTGGGCGCCGCTCGCGGCATCGGCCTCCGCCGATTGCATGAGCCAGCGGGCGCTCCCCCCGACCTCGCGCCCGGTGTCGGCTGCGGCCAGAAGCTGACTGGTGCCGGTGACGACTCCCTCGATGATGTCGGTGTATCCCTGGAGCGCGCCGGCAGCGGTCGAAGTGCCCGCCTCGACCCCGGTGCGGACGCCGCCCAGATCGTCGAGCCGGCGAAGCAGTCCATCGGTCAGCTGGGCTGCCGGCCGGCCGCCGATCAGCCGGTCGTTCGTGTCGAGCGACCGCAGGCGGTCAGCAAGAACCTTGGCGGTCTGATCGGTCGCGCTCTGTGGGTCGACCACGCCCGACGGGACACCAGAGCGACGGGCCACGGCGTCGAGTCGCTCTATCTGCATTCGGTAGACCACCTCGGCGCCGGCGCGGGCAGTGGCGACGAGTTGCTGATCCGTGGACGCCTCGTCCCGAGTGCCCATCCGGTCTGCGACACCGATGCCGGACAAGCACGCAACGGCGATCAGCAACGGGAGCAGGATCACCAGCAGCTTGTTCCGAACATTGAGGCGAGCGAGCATCTCCCACCTTCGGTGACGCGGGCCGGAGCCCGAGCGGTCCATCCGCTTCCGTCCCTGATCGGAGCCAGTCCTCGGCTTCTTGAGGAAATCGCATGAGGCCCGAAGTGTCGCCCCGGCGTCGGGTGGACCTCTGGTTGTCACGATGAGTTTTCGTCGAACCGGCGATACCGTGGCGGGGGTGACGACCACCGGCACCGTGCCAGACACCGGTCGAACCGATCAGATCGATCCGGCCGACCTACTGCTCGCGTTGAGTTCAGCGCGCCGGACCGGCACACTTCGCATCGCCGAGACGCAGCCCACCTGGGTCGTCTTCGTCGACGGAACGATCGCGCTGGCCGGACGTCGGGGCGGCACCACGCTGATGACCACCCTCGGCGCCTCCGGCAAGTTGGACAGGAACACCCTGCAGTCCGTCGGCGACGGCGGCGGCGATCCCGGGGTCGCCACGCGACTCATTGCAGTCGTCGGCTGGGAGCGTGCGTGCGCCCCGATTCGCAGCCACGTGCTGGACACCGTCTTCTCGCTGCTGATCCCCAGCGCCGATCCCTATGCCTTCGTCGATGCCGCCCCGCCGTCGCTGCCACCCGTGATGCGGTTCGACGCAGGCGATCTGGTGACCGACGCCCGGAGCCGGCTGGAACGGTGGCGTCAGGTGGTCACCACTGTCCCCGACACCAGCGCGGTGTTCAGGCCCAGACGCCGACTGGACCCCGAACCCGACGACATCCGTCTCTCGGTGCACGAGTGGACCGTGGTCAGCGTGCTCGACGGGCGCCGGACCGTGGCGCAGGCCATCGCGGCCCTCGGCCGCGACGCGTTCACCGTGTGCTCGGCCATCCATGACCTGGCCCAACGGGGTCTGGTCGAGCGCTCGACCTGATCGGAACGGCCGATCCGGCCGCTCAGATCAGCGGGCGGGCCGATGGCCGGATCGGTGACGGGAGCTCGGTCGAGCCCATCAGTGCCGCGTCGACCGCTGCGGCACAGGCGCGACCCTCGGCGATCGCCCACACGATGAGACTCTGTCCTCGTCCAGCGTCGCCGCACACGAAGACATTCGGCACAGACGATGCGTAGGCCTCGTCGCGGGCGACGTTGCCACGAGGGTCCAACTCCACGCCCAGCAATTCGAGCAGCCCGGTTCGTTCGGGACCGACGAAGCCCAAGGCCAGGAACACCAGATCCACATCGAGGACCGTCTCGGAACCCGGTACCGGCACGAACGCCGGACGGCCGTCGACCACTTGCTGTTCCACCTCGACGTAACGCAGTCCGGTCAGCTCACCCCGGTCATTGCCCAAGAACTCAACGGTGTTCACTGCGTAGACCCGCTCCCCGCCCTCCTCGTGTGCGGAGGTGACCTTGTACGACATGGGATAGGTCGGCCACGGATTGGCGGTCGGCCGCTCCTCCGGTGGCCGCGGCATGATCTCGAACTGGTGCACGCTGAGCGCACCCTGCCGGTGTGATGTGCCGAGGCAGTCCGCACCGGTGTCGCCTCCCCCGATGATCACCACTCGCTTGCCAGCCGCAGAGATGGGGGTCTCGGCCAGGTCACCCTCCTGCACCCGGTTGGCCCATGGCAGGAACTCCATGGCCTGGTAGACCCCGGTGAAGTCGCGGCCCGGGATGGGCAGATCACGCCACGACGTGGCACCAGTGGCAATCACCACAGCGTCGTACTCCTCGCGGAGCTCCTCGACGGTCACGTCGGCCCCGACGTCGATGCCAGTGCGGAACTCGGTCCCCTCGGCCCGCATCTGGGCCAACCGACGATCGAGGACCCGCTTCTCCATCTTGAACTCGGGGATCCCGTACCGAAGGAGCCCGCCGATCCGATCGGCACGTTCCATCACCACGACCTCGTGACCGGCCCGGGTCAGTTGCTGGGCCACGGCCAGGCCGGCGGGGCCCGAGCCGATCACCACGACAGAGCGGCCGGTCGGATGGTCGGGCCGCACCGCCACCACCCAACCCTCGTCCCATGCCCGGTCGATGATCGACACCTCGACCTGCTTGATGGCGACCGGGTCCTCGTTGATCCCGAGGACGCATGCGGACTCACACGGCGCCGGGCACAACCGGCCGGTGAACTCCGGAAAGTTGTTGGTGGCATGCAACCGCTCGATGGCATCCCGCCACCGGTCCTGGTACACGAGGTCGTTCCAGTCCGGTATGAGGTTGCCCAGGGGACAGCCGTTGTTGCAGAACGGAATACCGCAGTCCATGCAACGCGACGCCTGCGTTTTCAGCTCTGCCGGGTCGAACGGCTCGTACACCTCATTCCAGTCCTTGAGCCGGAGCTCGACCGGTCGGCGTTGTGGGGTCTCTCGACCGAACTCCATGAATCCTGTGGGTTTGCCCATATCGTCTCCTCAGCCCCGTCGCGCCGCGGCCATCACGGCCTCGTCGACATCTGTGCCTGCCGCCTCGGCCTCGGCGATGGCGTCGAGCACCCGCCGGTAGTCCACCGGCATGATCTTGTGGAAGTGCCCGATCGCTGTCTCCCAATCCGCCAGGATGCGGCGGGCCTGTGCCGAGTCCGTGGCGGCGAAGTGCCGTTCGATCAAGGCGAGGACCTCGTCGGAATCGGTTCCCGTCATCGGCTCCAACGCAACCATTTCCCGGTTGAGTCGGCCACCGAACACGCCGTCGGGGTCGTACACATAGGCCACGCCACCGGACATGCCGGCACCGAAGTTCCGGCCGGTCGGACCGAGAACCACCACACGACCACCGGTCATGTATTCGCACGCGTGGTCGCCGACGCCCTCCACCACCGCGGTCGCCCCGGAGTTGCGCACGCAGAAGCGCTCGCCCACGCGACCGCGCAGGAAGATCTCCCCGCCGGTCGCCCCGTAGCCGATGACGTTGCCGGCAATGATGTTGTCCTCGGCCACGAACGCTGCTCGGTCGATCGGCCGGATCGAGATCGATCCGCCGGAGAGGCCCTTGCCCACGTAGTCATTGGCATCACCGACCAACCGAAGGGTGATTCCCTGGGGAAGGAACGCCCCGAAGGAGTTCCCGGCCGAGCCGTCGAAGTCGATGGTGATCGTTCCGGGCGGGAGTCCCGCCCCGCCGTGGCGCTTGGTCAACTCGTGGCCGAGCATGGTGCCCACTGTCCGGTTGACGTTGCGGATGGCATGGGTGAGGTGAACCGGCGTTCCGGAGTCGAGCGCGTCGGCCGCCTCGACGATGAGCTGGCGGTCCAGGGCCCGGTCCAACCCGTGGTCCTGGGTGCTGACGCAACGTCGATGCTCTCCCTCGGCGATCTGCGGGACGTGCAGGATCGGTGACAGATCGAGGCCGGAGGCCTTCCAGTGATCGACCGCGCCGGAGGTGTCCAACAGCTCGGCGTGGCCCACCGCGTCGGCCAACGTCCGAAAGCCCAGTTCGGCCAGCAACTCGCGAACCTCCTCGGCGATGAACAACATGAAGTTCTCGACGAACTCCGGTTGCCCGCTGAACTTCTTGCGCAGCTCGGGATTCTGGGTCGCCACCCCGACCGGACAGGTATCGAGGTGACAGACCCGCATCATCACGCAGCCAGAGACCACCAGCGGCGCGGTGGCGAAGCCGAACTCCTCGGCGCCGAGCAGGGCAGCGATCATGACGTCGCGCCCGGTTTTCATCTGGCCGTCGGCCTGGACCACGATGCGGTCCCGGAGTCCGTTGAGCAGCAAGGTCTGCTGGGTCTCGGCCAGGCCCAACTCCCACGGCGCCCCCGCGTGCTTCAACGAGGTGAGGGGCGAGGCCCCGGTGCCACCGTCGTGACCGGAGATGAGCACGACGTCGGCCTTGGCCTTGGAGACCCCCGCGGCCACCGTTCCCACGCCGACCTCGGCCACCAGTTTCACGTGAACGCGGGCTGACGGGTTCGAGTTCTTCAGATCGTGGATCAGCTGTGCCAGGTCCTCGATCGAATAGATGTCGTGGTGCGGAGGTGGGCTGATCAGCCCCACGCCGGGAGTCGAGTGCCGGGTGCGGGCGATCCATGGATACACCTTGTGGCCAGGCAGCTGGCCGCCCTCCCCGGGCTTGGCTCCCTGGGCCATCTTGATCTGCAGGTCATCGGCGTTGGTCAGGTACTCCGACGTCACGCCGAACCGGCCCGACGCCACCTGCTTGATGGAGCTGCGCCGTTCGGGGTCGTACAGACGGTCGGCCTCCTCACCGCCCTCACCGGTGTTGGACTTTCCACCGAGACGGTTCATGGCGATGGCCAGCGTCTCGTGCGCCTCCGCTGAGATCGAGCCGTAACTCATGGCGCCGGTCGAGAATCGCTTCACGATCTCGGCCGTGGACTCCACCTCGTCGATCGGAATGGCCGTGCGGTCCGAGGAGCGGAACCTGAACAACCCCCGCAACGTGGCCAGCCGTCCGGCCTGGTCGTTGACCAGCGCCGTGTACTCCTTGAACACCGAGTACTGCTTGGTCCTGGTGGCGTGCTGGAGCTTGAACACGGTCTCCGGGTTGAAGAGGTGGATCTCGCCCTCGCGACGCCATTGGTACTCGCCGCCCAGCTCGATGTCGCGGTGGGCCCGCTCCTCGGGACGGCTCGGGTAGGCCGTGGCATGTCGGCGCCGGACCTCCTCGGCCACCTCATCGATGTCCACTCCGCCCCGACGGCTGACGGTGCCGGTGAAGTACTCGTCGACCAGATCGTTGCCCAGTCCGATCGCCTCGAAGATCTGTGCGCCGGTGTAGGACGCCACCGTGGAGATGCCCATCTTGGACATCACCTTCAGGATCCCCTTGCCCGATGCCTTGATGTACTGCTTCACCGCAGTCGGGAAGTCGACTCCGGTGAGCGCGCCGGTCCGGACCCGATCCTCCAGCGTGTCGAACGCCAGATACGGGTTGACCGCGGCGGCCCCGTAGCCGAGCAGCAGACAGAAGTGATGCACCTCGCGGGCCTCGCCGGTCTCCACCACCAGCGCCACCTGGGTACGGGTCTTCTCACGGATCAGGTGGTGGTGAACAGCGCTGGTGAACATCAGCGAGGGAACCGGAGCCAGGTCCTCGGTCGACTGCCAGTCGGACAGGATCAGGATGGTCACGCCTTCACTGATGGCGTCGGATGCCTCGGTCCTGATCCGGTCGAGCGCAGTGCGAAGGCCGGCGCCGCCGTCCGCCACGGGGTAGAGGCAGCTGATGGTGCGGGCCTTCCAGCCGAAGCCGGCCTCCTCGACATGTCGGAGCTTGTCCAGCTCGTCGTTGTCGATGATCGGCCGCGGGATCTCGAGCAGCCGGCACGACTCCGGTACCGGGAGCAGGACGTTGCCCTCCGGGCCGATCACCTTGCCGACCGAGGTCACCAGTTCCTCGCGGATGGCGTCGAGCGGCGGATTCGTCACCTGGGCGAAGAGCTGGATGAAGTAGTCGAACATGAGACGCGGCCGGTTGGACAGCACTGCGAGCGGCGTGTCGGTTCCCATGGAGCCGAGCGCCTCCCCGCCGGTTCGAGCCATGGGATCGATGAGGATCCGCAGCTCCTCGTGGGTGTAACCGAACGTCTGCTGTTCGCGGATGGTGTCCAGATGGCTCTCGGTGACGTGTAGGACCGACGGCAGGTCGTCGAGGCTCTTCAGGTGCTCCTCGAGCCATTCGCCGTATGGGTGCTGGCCGGCCAGACGGTCCTTGATCTCGTCGTCCTCGACGATTCGACCCTCGGACGTGTCGATCAGGAACATCTTGCCGGGCTGAAGGCGGCCCTTTCGAACGACCGATTCGGGGTCGATCGGCAGCGTTCCGACCTCGGAGGCCATCACGACCAACCCGTCGTCGCACACCCAGTACCGGCTGGGACGCAGGCCGTTGCGGTCGAGCACGGCCCCGACCTGTGTGCCGTCGGTGAACACGACCGAAGCCGGGCCGTCCCATGGCTCCATGAGACAACCGTGATAGCGGTAGAAGTCCTTGCGCTCCTGGGACATCTCGGTGTGGTTCTCCCACGCCTCGGGGATCATCATCAGCACGGCGTGAGGCAGGTCGTATCCCCCGAGGTGGAGCAACTCCAGCGCTTCGTCGAGCCGGGCGGTGTCCGAGCTGCCCGGAGTGCAGATCGGAAAGATACGGTCCATGTCCCCGGGGAGGTTCGGTGTGGAGAGCAACGACTCCCGGGCCCGCATCCAGTTCTGGTTGCCCTGGACCGTGTTGATCTCGCCGTTGTGGGCCACGTACCTGTAGGGGTGGGCCAGCGGCCAGGACGGGAAGGTGTTGGTGGAGAAGCGGCTGTGCACCAGGCCGATGGCGGACGCACACCGCTCGTCGGTCAGGTCGTCGAAGAACGCCGGAAGCTGCGGCGTGGTGAGCATCCCCTTGTAGACCAGGGTTCGACATGACAGCGAGGCGAAGTAGACGACCGAGTCACCCCCGCCATCGAGGAGCTCGTGTTCGACTCGCTTCCGGGCCATGAAGGCCAATCGGTCGAGCGCCACGCCGCTGGCTTGTCCCTCGGCATCGGCCACGAACAGCTGCCGGAAGACCGGCATGACCGATCGGGCGGTCCGCCCGATGTCCGCCCGGTCGGGATCGACCGGCAGGTCTCGCCAACCGAGGACTCGAAGCCCCTCGGACTCGACGATCTTCTCCACCCCGTCGCAAACCGCGTCGGCGTCGTCGGCGGGCAGGAATGCCAGGCCGACGGCGTAGGAACCGACGGGAGGTAGATCGAACTCCACGACCGCGCGCAACAATGCGTCGGGCACCTGGATGAGGATGCCTGCGCCATCACCGGTGTTCGGCTCCGACCCGGTGGCACCTCGATGCTCGAGGTTGCACAACGAGGTCACGGCCAGTTCCACCAGGCGGTGGCTCGCCGTGCCGTCCATCTGCACCACGAACGACACGCCACAGGCGTCGTGCTCGTGTGCGGGGTCGTAGAGACCCTGTGCCGGAGGCAGGTCACGTGCCATTGATGTACTCCCTGAATCGTTCTGTTTCAGCAGCCCGGTCCAGGGACGCCATTGGCCCTGGGAGGAAATGAAACGCTACTCCCCGGTCGACCGCAGCGACCACCCGAATTCCCCCTGCCGCACCTGCCGGTCCCACTCCCGTTCTCGGCGGGTTGAGTTGCGCCGCCCGCAACTCAGCCCGCCGGGAACCGCGGGCGGGGGCCGTAGCGTGGCCCCCATGGCCGTCACACCTGCCGAGGATCTGCTCGCCTTCATCGACGCATCACCATCTCCGTACCACTGCGTGGCCGAGGCGGCCCGCCGGCTGGAACGGGCCGGGTTCGAGGCTGCGAGTGCCGGGGCACAGGCCGCCGACTCCGCCGCTCACCCCGCAACCGATCCCGCGACATGGAACGGCGGAGTTCGTGCCGTCAACCGGGGCTATGTCCGATCCGGCGGGGCCCTGGTCGCATGGTCGTGCGGCGCCGACGCGCTGGGCCGGCTGCGATTGATCGGAGCGCACACCGATTCACCGAACCTGCGGATTGTGCCGCGACCCGACAGCGACTCGGCTGGATTCAGCCAGTTGAGCGTCGCTCCGTATGGAGGCCTGCTGGCCAACTCGTGGCTGGACCGCGACCTCGGGCTGTCCGGCCGCGTGGCGGTGCGTGCCGCAAACGGTCCCGCGACGCGTTTGTTCCGGGACGACCGGCCGCTCCTGCGGGTCCCGCAGCTCGCCGTGCACCTCGACCGATCCATCGGGGCAGAGGGTCTGCGGCTCGATCCGGCACGACATCTGACACCGGTCTGGGGTCTCGGCCAATCGAAATTGAACGGATTCGCCGCCTACGTCGCGGCTGCCGTCGACTGCTCGGTCGACGACGTCCTGGGCTGGGACGTCATGGCTCACGACCTCACGCCCGCCGGCTACCTCGGCCTGGACGAGTCGATGATCTGCGCCTCGCGTCTGGACAACCAGGCCAGTTGTTTCGGGGCGGTTCGCGTCCTGTCCGAGTACGCGGGGCCCGACACCGCCATGATCGCTCTCTTCGACCACGAGGAAATCGGGTCCGAGTCCTCGACGGGGGCGTCCGGAGCGATGCTTGCCCAGGTGCTCGATGCTCTTGCCGCGACGTGGGGACAGTCCCGGGATGCCGTTCGGATCGCTTGTGCGACCGGCGGCTGCCTCAGCGCAGACATGGCTCACGCCACCCACCCGAATTACTCCGAGCGGCACGACCCCGGACACCCCGTACGCCTGGGTGGCGGGCCCGTGGTGAAGGTCAACGTCAATCAGCGCTACGCCACCGATGCGGTGACCGCCGCTGGATTCCGCCAGGCCTGCGACTACTCGGGAATACCGCATCAGACCTATTCGCATCGCAACGATCTGCCCTGCGGATCGACGATCGGGCCCATCACCGCCACCCGGCTGGCCATCCCGACGGTCGACGTGGGCATGGCGATGCTGTCGATGCACTCGATTCGCGAGATGATGGGCACCTCTGACGTGGACTGGATGATCCAGTCGTTTGCCGCGTGGCTCGCCGATTGAGTGGGCCCGAGCTGCTCGGGCGTCACGAGACTTGACCGATCGGTCAAGTCTCCAGAAAGATGATCGCATGACCGGACCACTCGTCGATCCGCTCCAGTTCGACCCGTGGGCTCCCGACGTCCTCGAGGACCCCTACCCATACTTCGCCCAGCTCCGCGCCGAGGCGCCGGTCGTGCACATCGAGGCACACGATCTCTGGATGATCACCCGGTACGACGACCTGCTCTCGGCGGTCCGGGACACGGCCACCTTCAGCTCGGATCAGGGCAACAGCTATGAACGTCGCCCCGTTCCCATGCTGGTGGGATTGGATCCCCCTGAGCACACCCGGGTTCGTCGGCTCGTGGCCAAGCACTGGACCCCTCGGGTGATCAATCAGTTGCGGCCTCGCGTCGAGCGGCTGGTCAGCGACATCGTCGACGCAGCGCTGGCCAAGGGCGACTGCGACTTCTTGGTCGACGTGTGCGAACCGCTGCCGGTCACACTGATCGCCGAGATCATGGGTGTTCCGACCGCTGACTGGCCGGCGTTCCGCCGTTGGTCCGACGCAACCGTCGCCCAGATGGCCGGCCCACCCACCGAGGCCAACGAGCTGCAGATCACCGAATTCGGTCTCTACTTCCTGAATCTGGTGGCGAAACGCCAGTCCGACTTCGAGTCCGGCGCTGCGGACATCGACGACCCGAACGACATGCTCGGGGTGCTCTTCGGTCGCACGCCCGATGGCGATCGATTGACCCCCCTCGAGATCGTGGCCATGTGCGTCCTGCTGATCGTGGCCGGGAACGAGACGACCACGAATCTGATGGCGAACATGGGTGTCGAGGTCCTGGCCCAGCGGCCCGAGATCTGGAAGCAGGTGGTGGCCGACCGGACTCTGCTCCCCTCGCTCATCGAGGAGTCACTGCGCTGGACCTCGCCGGTGCAGGGCCTGTACCGCAACACCAAACGGGCTGTGGAGATGGGCGGTGTCACCGTTCCCCACGACGCCAAGGTGTTCCTCTGCTACGCCTCGGCCAACCGCGATACCGATCACTGGCCGGACGCCGACTCGTTCCGGCTCGACCGGTACCCCGAGGCGCCCAATGACGCTGACCACGTGGCCTTCGCCTCCGGCATCCACCTCTGCCTCGGAGCACACCTGGCCCGGCTCGAGGCCGAGATCATGTTCCACACTCTGGCCGAACGAATGGCCGACTTCACTCAGACCGCGCCGGTGCAGCGCGGCGGGAACCCATCGATCCGGGGCATCAAGCATCTCCCGGTTCGCCTCGACGCCCGCTGAGATGCCGTCGATGCCGGACGCTACGGAGCGGTCCTTCGTCACCCGGTCCGGACTGGTCATCCGTGGTGAGGCCTGGGGTGATCCGACCGCTCCGCCCGTGCTCCTGGTCCACGGTGGTGGCCAGACGAGGATGAGCTGGGGTCGAACCGCTGCGGAGCTGGCTGAGCGCGGTTGGTACGCGATTGCCTATGACCAGCGGGGTCACGGCGGATCGGACCGCTCACCTGACGCGTCCTACGACGTGGGTCGGTTCGCGGAGGACCTGGCAGACGTGATCGCCGGCTGTGATCGGCCGCCGGTCGTCGTCGGAGCGTCGCTCGGAGGTCTCGCTGGGCTCCTGGTGGGCGGCGAGATCGACGCACCGCCCATGGCAGCGCTCGTACTCGTGGACATCACACCGCGACAGGAGACAGCCGGTGTGGCCCGGATCGTCGACTTCATGCTGGACCGGGCGGTGGAGGGCTATTCGTCCCTGGACGAAGCAGCGGAAGCCATTGCTGCGTACCAACCGCACCGGGCTCGACCCACGGATCACGCCGGCCTCCGAAAGAACCTCCGATTGGATCCCGACGGTCGCTGGCGATGGCACTGGGATCCGGAGCTGTTCAATCAGGGCTCCGGACTTCGGAGCGCCAGCGTGCACGGGCGGTTCACCGCAGCGGCGAGCCAACTCCGGCTGCCGGTTCTGCTGGTTCGAGGCAGGCTGTCTGACCTGGTGAGCCCAGAAACAGCGCAGGAGTTCCTGGACGCGGTCCCCCACGCCCGATTCGTGGACGTGTCCGACGCCGGGCACATGGTGGCCGGGGACCGCAACGACCGATTCACCGATGCCGTCGCAGACTTCCTCGGCACGCTGCTCGACGCCCCGGGGACCTCAGTTCCGCGCACCCCCACCTGACCCCGGCGAACTCAGTTCGTCCCGCACCCCGACGGTCCCCGGGGACCTCAGTTCCGCGCACCCCCACCTGACCCCGGCGAACTCAGTTCGTGCGACACCCCGACGGTCCCCGGCGAACTCAGTT
>Ga0105044_10003138_pt1 | contig 22621 bp, 18 predicted proteins | sample MAT01_FD_78092 | JGI IMG/M metagenome (GOLD analysis project Ga0105044, IMG submission 78092) | Freshwater microbial communities from Lake Fryxell liftoff mats and glacier meltwater in Antarctica - MAT-01 | ecosystem: Environmental > Aquatic > Freshwater > Ice > Liftoff microbial mat | place...
CCTAAGCGGCAGGTGTTGGCGTGTTTTCGCGGAGCCGCGTGATTGGGCAGTACACATTCGGCTGCGGCATCGCGCGGTACATCCAGGATACTGCCGCTCAGGGCTTGGACGGACAAGTCTACCGCGGCGCCGAGACGCAAGCGTTAAAACCGTCTCTGACAAACGAATGAGCCCACGGGTCGCTCGTTTGTTGATTCCAGCGCCTGTTCTCCCACCCTCGGGTGGAACCATGTCGAATGCTGGAATCACTTCCTCATCAAGTTTAACCTCTTGACCTCACTCAATTTCCGAAGCGACCGATGGCTGGAATCATCTCCGGTCTCCACCCCGATAATCGTCCGTGGTTCTGGTGCCGATGCCAAGGGATGGAACGAAGCTCTCGACAGTTGCTGATGCACCAACCCTTAGTGACAACAGTCACCCGGTGGGATCGTCTCCGCGTTGACTGACCTGGACTTTGCGGGCGAGGGAGGCACATCGTTCGCTGGATTCTGCTGGAAGAAGCCGTTCGGCTTGAGCAGAAATCCGATGTAAGCCGTCGGCATCACCGGGTAGTCCTCGGGTCGAGGGATGTGCGTGTGGCCGAAGGTGTACCAGAACACCACGTCTTCATTCTCGATGGGGCGATCCGCTTGCACCCACTTCTCGAGTCCGTCGCCGCCCGTGCTCTGATTCGGGTAGTCCCCGGCAGCGTATTTCTCCTCGTCTCGAAAGGGCGTGACCCAGACGTGATGGTTCACGAACCCCGCCCGTTTCCGCCACCAAGCGTTCGGCGAGGCGAACGGGAAGGCATTGTCTCCCGGGAAGAACTTGTAGGCGACCGGCTGGCCCACGGCGTTCGTCACCGCGGGGTTGATCACTTTCCAGGCGCGGGCCGTCTCGAGGTTGAGCGAGGCACAGGCTTGCTTTTCCGTCTTCAAGGCGGTGGCTCTCGCTGCGAACGCATTCTCGTAAGGATTGTTCTCGTCGATCGGTTCGGCCAGCACATCCACCTGTTGCACGGTGTTCTTCACGCCGTCGAGGTCGAAGTCGAGCCGCATGTTGAAGAAGTGCTGATGAGCCGGGGCGTACAGTTGCGGGGCGATCATGTTGCCATACTTCGGCGACTCGCCCGGATTCACCGCGCCAAGCGAGAGGATGCCGGTGAGTTTGATCTCGAACTGGATGTTTCCATCCTGGTAGAGATACCAGAAGAAGCCGTACTCATAATTCTCGACGGTGCTGACGCTCGAGATGACGAGCCGACGTGAGCGACGCACCTCGGGCGCGTTCGGGAGTCGCCGATCGGTGTGCTTCCAGAGGATGCCGAAGTCTTCCTCGTGCATGCAGATCGCGTTGGGAATCGTCAGCGGTCGGCCGCGGCTGTCGCAGAGATGAGCGTCCAGGTAAACGATATGCCCAAGGCAATCGCAGCCCAGGCGCAGGCTGTTGGCGCACATCCCCATGCCGTACTCGCCCACGTCGAAGGCGTTCTTGCGAACCTGCGTGGGGTTGGGATCGCCGTACGGCACGACCATCTCCGTCAGCGAGGCGCGATAGAGAATCGAGCGGTCGCGGCCCTCGTCGGTGTAACGCAGATGGTGAAGCGTGAGCCCTTCGCGAGCGTTGAAGCCGACGACGAATTTCCACTTCTGCCAGGCGACCTGGCAACCCTCCACCAAGAAGCTCGGCCCGGCCGGTTGTGTGATCTCCAGTGGCTGAATGTCCGTGCGGAGGTCTGGCACCCGCCCGGTCGCGTAGTTTCCCGCCTGCGGCGGCAGGGGAACGGGGCTGTACTCCTCGATGCGAATCACTTCCATTCGGTTAAGGTCCACGACGGGCCTTAGTCCCTCGATCGGTCGAGCGTAGCCGTTGTCCGTGGGGTCCGTTCGCACAAAGCAGAGCGGCCGGGCCAGGCGACGACTGCGTTCTTCCTCCTGCCCGTAAAAACCTGCACTCCAGATGTCGACCATGACGAGTGAAGTGTCGTCGATCCCGTGGTGTTTCTTGAGCGCCGCCTTGAAGAGCGGGCTGGTGAGCACGGCCTGTTCACACTCGTTTTGCTCATCGATGGTCATCGTCGGCTGTACGCCGTGCCGTGGGCGATGCGAGGTCACCTTTTCCTCGTCGAGATCAAGCGAGACCTCGTGGGCCGTGTTCGTGCCGTTATCGAAGAGGACAACGGCGGCCTCGCGTTTGATCGCCTCCGGGCCCGTCCACGAATGGACGAATTCTTTGGGCGGCTCCTGCAACATCACGCTGACAACTCGCGTGGTCGGTGTCATCAGGTGGGCGTCGCAAAGTCGTTGAATGGCGGACGAGACCTCAGCCGCGGAAAGCGGTTCGAGCGGATGGCGAGCCATGAGAATCCTCGGACATGCAAGCGGAGAGGTCCGATCATCTTAAACAGGACCCCGAAGACCGCCAACAGGCCGCAACTCGGGAATGGTCAAATGGTCAGCGATCTTCTGTGGGGGATCACTTCTTCGCGGGAATCACCTTCAAGCTCCAGCCGTTAGGCCCGAACGTCGCATCGAAGGTGCCGTTGCCGTAGGCGTGATAGTAAGGGCCGACCTGCATGTAACCGGCTCGCTCCACGCGGTCTCGGAAGGGAAGCATCAGATCGACATCCGTGTGCAGCACGAGGAAGTCGCCGTCGTCGTGGCCGAGGAAACTCGCCACCGTTCGTTTGCGGTTCCCTTGCACGGCACTCGGGTCCACGGGCACCCAGCCCAGGTCGGGGACGAAGAACTCCGCGCGAACGTGCGGATTGTCGTATTCAAGGTCTGAGGGCCGGCTGTCGGGCTTGCGAGGCTTCGCCATGCGTCCGATGAGCGGCCGCGCCGGGATTCCGTTCGCACGCAGGGCTCCCACGAAGATGAACGTCATTCCGCCGCAGTCGGCTTTGTTCCGTGAGCAGGCCAGAGACGCCCGCTGATCCAGCCCGCTGTCGAAGCCATACTCGAACTGCGTGCGAATCGCCTCGAGCACTCGTTCCGCGAGAGCGAGATCCGTCTCCCCGACCTGCCGCTTGAGCTTTTGCTTCTCCATCCACTCGCGGAAGAGGCCCGTGTCGAAGTCCACCAGCGTCGAGGACGCCGTGAAGTACTTCCGCTCGACTTCCTTCAATGGCGGAACCTTCGCAGCGGGGGCGTCTCCGGACACTGGCACCAGTTTGCGTGAGAGCAGGCTGGCCTCGATCTTCAGTTCCACCTCGATCTTGCGAGCCAGGGCGGGCGAACTCGCTCGCTGATCGATGAAGAAGACGGGCCTCGCGAGCGGCGACTTCTCGGCGAGGAGCTTCGACGCGGGCGTGGTGCTGGCTTTCACCTTCAACTGGCCGGGCAACTCGGGTGGCCTCGGCAGGTAAATCATCCAGCGATCGGCCGTGAACCGATTGAACTCGATCTGATAACGAATGACCGCTTCGACCGTCTGCACTTCCGTGGACTCGAGAACGAATCGCGGCTGAGCCAGGACAGGCGAGGCGAGGAGAGCGAACAACAATCCAGCACAACGGGCCATCTCATCTCCGCGGAAAAAGTGGGCAAGGGGATGCTCCCCAGGATAGCATAATGCGAAAGTCGGGCGCGCGGTCCGCCGCATGGCAATCCTGCTCGCTTCGCGGGATGGTTCCGCTCGCCGAGACCGACCCCGTGCGTAGACTATCCCCATGGGCATGATTATCTCTATCCACTCGTATCGTGGCGGTACGGGGAAGTCGAACCTCACGGCGAACCTCGCCACCGCTGTCGCCATGACCGGCCGCAAGGTGGGCATTGTCGATACCGACATTCAATCGCCTGGCATTCACATTCTCTTCGGCCTCGACGACAAGCAGATCACGAGGGCCCTCAACGACTACCTTTACGGCCACTGCAAGATCGAAGAGACGGCTTACCACATGACCCCGCCCGAGGTGGCGGCGGCCGGCGGCCGGATGTACCTCATTCCGTCGAGCCTCAAGGCAGGTGAGATCGCCAAGGTGCTCCGCGAAGGATACGACGTTTCCCTGCTTAACGACGGCTTCGAGGATCTTCTCGAACGCCTTGATCTGGACTGCCTGTTTATCGACACGCACCCGGGCATGAACGAGGAGACGCTCCTTTCCATCGCCATCTCGGACTGGGTCATCCTCATCCTTCGCCCCGACAAGCAGGACTTCCTCGGCACCGCCGTCACGATCGAGGTGGCCCGCAAGCTTGGCGTTCAGCGACTGCTCCTGGTGGTGAATAAGGCCCTCGCGAGCATGGACCTGGTCTCCTTGCGGAAGGACGTGGAGCGTAGCTTCAACGCGGAGCTCGGAGCGTTGCTCTTGCTCAGCGAGGATATGCTGCGGCTTGGGAGTGCGGGGGTGTTCATCCTCCGCCATCCCGATCACCCGTGGAGCGTTCAGGTGAAAGACCTCGCGAAGAAGCTGTTGACGGTCTAAGTTTGAGAGGCCGTCAGGAACCACGCCGCCGCTCGACGAGGGAACCTTGCAGATGAAAGCCCCGACGAAGCCGACTCCTCGCACGCCCGCCGAGATTGCCAAGCCGCTCAATCTCTCCGAAGCGGCGCAGCAACTTCTGACACCAGGAATCGCGGTGCGGGCGTACTTTGAAGCACTGGCGGCGAAGCCGGACCTGGCGGAAGATGCGATCAAGCTCCTCGCGGGAGCCCTTCCGAAACGGGAGGGAGTGTGGTGGGGGTTCGTGTGCCTGAAGGAGTCGCTAAAGGAGCCGCTGAGCGAGAAGGCCGTCAAGGCCCTGGCGGATGTGGAGAAGTGGATTCGCAATCCGACGGAACCGAATCGCAAGGCTGTCGCTGCCTCCGCGGAGGCAGCAGGGCGGGACAACGGCCCGGGTTGCCTGGCGTCCGCGGCGGCGTTCTCGGGCGGCAGTCTCTCCCCGCCTCGGCAGCCCGTGGTCAAGCCGCCTGAGCATCTCCCGGCGATCTTCCTCGCCACGGCGATGATCATCGTGGCAAAGTCGGACAGCAAAAACACCGCCGCTCACCTCGCGAAATTTCTCGGGCTCGGCCAGCAGGTGACCGCGGGACAGCTCAAGTGGTGAAACCGTTGGTCAAGTGGTGAAACCGTTGGCGAAGACTGGGGTTTTCCGTCCTTATGGGTGAGAGAACTCATTCAGCCAGACGATTTTTCGTCTCAGGTGAAATGTTTGGTCTGGCCGGTCCGTACTCCTCTTACTCCAGAACAAGCGAGATAGTCTGACAGTTTTTCCTTGTCGAAAGGTCCGAGTTCGGGCAATCTGACTGGGTATCAACATTTATGGGCTTCCAACGCCCCGTGGTATCCGTTCTGCCGAGGTGCTGATGGCTTCTCCGGATGTCCTGGATTTCGCAAAGCTGCTGGCCCCGATTCCCGGCGATTCCCCCGTGGGAACGGATCTTCGAGCGAACACAGCACCTTCGTCGCCTTATTATCTGGTCAAGGATGCCCGCAGTGCGGCCCGCGCCGCGGAGCGTCAGATGGAAGGCGGGCTGGAAGATCCCCCGCCGCCGGACTGGAAAGCCGTCGTCAACCACGCCACCAAGGCCCTGGCCGCCAACGCCAAGGATCTGGAAATCGCGGCGTATCTCGTCGAGGCCCTGTGCCGAACCAACGGCTTCGCAGGGCTGCGTGACGGCTTCAAGCTCACCAAGGGGCTCGTCGAGCAGTACTGGGATACGATTTTCCCGCTGCCGGACGAAGAGGGCGTCTCGACGAAAGTCGCGCCGGTCACCGGACTCAACGGCGACGATTCCGAAGGCACACTGATCGCGCCCATCAACCGTGTGCCGATCACGGACGGCTCGGCGTATGGCCGACTGACGTACTCGAATTACCTGCAAGCCGTGGCGACGGAGAAGATCGCGGACCCCAAGGCGAAAGAGAAGAAGATTGCCGCCGGCGCCCTGCACATGGAGATTGTGCAGAAGTCCGTCGACGAATCGTCTGCAACGTACTACCGCAATCTGTATGACGACATCGTTGCCGCCCAGGCGGAATTCGCGGCCCTGAACACGATCCTCGACAGCCGGGCCGGTTCCTCGTCGCCGCCGAACTCCGCGATTCGCAATGCCCTGACGAACGTGCTGGATGCGGTGAACGACATCGGCCGGGTGAAGCTGGCAGCCACGGTGCCGACGGAGACGAAGAAGGACGAAGCCGCCAAGCCCGAGGACGAGAAGGCGGGCGGCAAGGAAGCGGGGAAGGAAGGCGGCAAGGCCGAGGGCAACGGCAAACCCGCGGTGGAAGAGCAAGGCGAGAAGCTCCCGGTTCTCCGCAACCGCTCTGATGCGCTCTCGGCGATCCTCCAAATTGGGGAATACTTCCGGCGGAACGAGCCGAGTTCGCTGGTGCCGTTCGTCCTGGAGCAGGCGGTGCGTTGGGCGCGAATGCCGCTGCCGGACTTGCTGACAGAACTGATACCGGACGAGGGCCCTCGAAAGGCCCTGTTCAAGCAGGCAGGCATCCGGGCGATGGAAGCCGGTGCGATGGCGGCCGCAGCCACGGCCGCGGCCGTGGGCGGTGATCCTGGCTCGGTGCCGTCGCGAACCCCGAAGAACCGGGCCACGTGAGACCACGGATTGTTGAACCGGCTCGAGGCGTTCTCGGAAGGACCGGTGCGGTGGACCGCCACGGCTCCCTCCGAAACAGCCGAGAGGCCACTCGATAGATCTGGACTGGACTGGACTGGACTGATCTGACTCTTTAACCACTCAAGGTGCACTCATGGGTAGCGAAAGCGTTCACAAGAAGCTTGACCGGGTCCGCAAGCCGCGGGTCCACATCACTTACGAAGTCGAAACCGAAGGCGCCATGGTGGTGAAGGAACTGCCCTTCGTCGTCGGCGTGCTCGGCGATTTCTCCGGCCAACCCACCGAACCGCTCAAACCCCTGAAGGATCGCAAGTTCATCCAGATCGACCGCGATAACTTCAACGACGTCATGGGCCGCATGACCCCCGGCCTCAGCATGCGAGTCAAGAATACGCTCAAGGACGACGGCTCCGAGCTCGGCGTCGCCCTGAAGTTCAACTCCATGGAAGACTTCAGCCCCGAGCGAGTGGCCCAACAGGTCGACCCCATCAAGAAGCTGGTGGACACCCGCGACAAGCTCCGTGACCTCCTCACGAAGATCGACCGCTCCGAGGACCTTGAGAACCTGCTCGAGAAGGTTCTCTCCAATTCCGATGAGCTCAAGAAGCTCGGTGGCGAACTCAACATCAAGCCGGAAGAAGGCAAGTAAGCGAAGCGGCGAGGAGGGTGAACGGGTGAAGCGGTGATGGGCCGACGGGCGATCCGAAGCGTCGATGGTCGAGCCTGAGACGTGTGAAGGGTCCCGTTTGTTTCAACCGTTCATCCTTGACCCGTTCAGAGCAACGCGACAACAAACCACAGAACTCCATCACATAAACCACCAAGGGAAAACCATGAGCGCTGAACAGCAAGCTGCCGGGGCAGCAGGAACGACGACGACGGAAGGCGTGAGCCTGCTTGATCAGGTGATTGGCGCCACGAAGCAGACGGAGCGATCCCGGGCCGAAGACCTCGTGCGAACGCTCGCCGAGGAGGCTCTCAAGGGCACGGTGCAGTACAGCAAGAACGTGACGGTCACGATCAACCAGTCGATCGAGGCGATCGATAAGGCGATCTCGAAGCAGTTGAACGCGGTGATGCACACCCCGGCCTTCCTCAAGCTCGAAGGCACCTGGCGGGGCCTCAACTACCTTGTCATGAACTCCGAGACCAGCGTCAATCTCAAGATCAAGGTTCTCAACGTCGCCAAGAAGGATCTCTTCAAGGACGTGGACAAGGCCGTCGAATTCGACCAGAGCCAGATCTTCAAGAAGCTGTACGAAAACGAGTTCGGCAGCCCCGGCGGCGAGCCTTACGGCACGCTCATCGGCGACTACGAGTTCACGAACCACCCCGAGGATCTCGAACTCCTCTCGAAGATGTCCAACGTGGCCGCGTCGGCGTTCTGCCCGTTCGTGACCTCCGCGGACCCGAAGCTCTTCGGCTTCGATAGCTGGAGCGAACTCTCGAAGCCTCGCGACCTCGAGAAGATCTTCGACACGGTCGAGTACGCCAAGTGGCGTTCGTTCCGCGACTCGGACGACAGCCGCTTCGTGACGCTGACGATGCCGCGAACGCTGGCCCGCCTGCCTTACGGGGCCAACACCAAGCCAGTGGAAGCCTTCGGTTACGAAGAAGCTCCGTACGACGCCGCCGGCAAGCCCAAGTCGATGGAGCACGGCGAATATTGCTGGATGTCCAGTGCGTACGTCATGGGTACGAAGATGACGGACGCCTTCTCGAAGTACGGCTGGTGCGTGGCGATCCGCGGGGCCGAGGGTGGCGGCAAGGTTGAAGGCCTGCCGACGCACGTCTCGATCAGCGACGACGGCGACGCCGACATGAAATGTCCGACGGAAATCTCCGTCACAGACCGCCGCGAAGCGGAACTCTCGAAGCTCGGCTTCCTGCCGCTGTGCCACTACAAGAACACCGACTACTCGGTGTTCTTCGGCGCCCAGACGGCCCAGAAGCCGAAGAAGTACGACAAGCCTGAAGCCACGGCGAACGCGGCGATCTCCGCCCGCCTGCCTTACATCATGGCGTCGAGCCGCATCGCTCACTACCTGAAGGTGATGGCCCGCGACAAGATCGGCAGCTTCATGGAATCCAAGGACTGCGAAGATTGGCTTAACAAGTGGATCCGCCAGTATGTCAACTCGAACCCGAACGCGGGCCAGGAGACGAAGGCGAAGTATCCGTTGGCCGAGGCCAAGGTGCAGGTGATGGAGATTCCCGGCAAGCCGGGGTCTTACAACGCCGTGGCGCATCTTCGCCCGTGGCTCCAGTTCGAGGAACTGACCACCTCGTTGCGAATGGTCGCCCGCATCCCGCAGATGGGCGGCTGAGTTTAGGCGAACCCGAAGCTTAAGCGCCGGGGTGGCCCCTGCAAACGCGATTGACCTCGCAGCCCAGGCGAACCCGGAGTGTAAGCGACAGGTGGAAAGGTGGATGGATGAAGGGTGGCTTCACCCGTCATTCCCCCGCCTTTCCACCGTCACCCCTTCTCTTGCTCTTGGTCCTATGAATCCCTCTCGCAGCAAGACGGTCCTTGAACGTTACGCCGAGGCAGTGCCACTGCCGCCGGTGACCGCGGTGCCCTCACTGCTTGACGAAGTCCTCGCCGCCACGAACGCGGCCCCTGCCTCGCCAACCGTGGCCGCCCCTCCTGCCAGAGGTGAACTCGAACGGTTCCTCGCCGAGCCGGATGTTGCCGAAGCCCTGAAAACCTGGATCGGCGGACTCGTTCCTGAGCACTGGCGGGCCGAACTCAAAAGGAAGATCACCCAGAAACTCAGTTCCGACATTGCCCAGATCGACGGACTCGTTAGCGACCAGATCAATGCGATCTTGCATCACCCGGAGTTCCAGAAACTCGAGGCGTCCTGGCGGGGGTTGAAGTACCTCGTTGATCAGGTGCCCGAGGAAGCGAACGTGAAGATCCGGGTGCTCAACGCATCCTGGAAGGACATGGTGCGGGATCAGGAACGTGCTCTCGAATTCGATCAGAGCCACCTCTTCCGCAAGGTGTACAACGAAGAGTTCGGCACCCCCGGCGGCGAACCGTTCGGCATGCTGATCGGCAACTACGAGATGGCCCATCGCGCCTTCACGAATCACCCGACCGACGACATGGCCACGCTTCGCGGCATCTCCGCCGTGGCGGCGGCTTCCTTCGCTCCGTTCATCGCGGCCACCGATCCGCGATTCCTCGAAGTCGATTCCTTCACCGAACTCGAACAACCTTACGACCTCTCGCGACTCTTCAGCCAGGCGGACTATCTGAAGTGGCGATCGTTCCGTGACACGGAAGACGCACGATTCGTGGGCCTCGTGCTGCCTCGCGTGGTCTATCGCGCACCGTATGGCGACGACCCCGCGCGAGCCGAGAGTTTCCGCTTCACCGAGGATGTCTCGGCTCCCGATCGCAGTGGCTACCTGTGGGGTAACGCTGCCTTTGCCTTCGCCGCGGTGGCAGTGCGAGCCTTCAGCGAAACCTCCTGGCTTGCGGATATTCGCGGCACCCGCCCGGGCGCCGACAGCGCCGGACTTGTCACCGGCCTTCCCGCCATCGGCTACGGCACGGGTTCCGCCGAGTTCCCGCGATCGGTCACGGATGCTCACTTCACCGACATCCGCGAAAAGGAACTGAGCGATCTCGGCTTCGTGCCGTTGTGCCACTCCCCGGGATCAGCAGAGGCGGCGTTCTTTACCGCGCCCTCGGCCTCGAAGCCGAAAATCTACAGCGAATCCTCGGCGACGGCGAATGCCAAGCTCTCGGCGATGCTGCAGTACATGCTCTGCGCCAGCCGCTTCGCACACTATCTGAAGGTGATCATTCGCGATCAGGTGGGCGGGTACACCACTGCGTCGGAAATTGAGGAGCGATTGCAGAAGTGGGTGATGCCTTACGTCTCGAGCAACGACAACGCCTCGCAGGAGGTAAAGGCTCGCTATCCACTTCGCGAAGCGAAGGTGAGCGTGCGAGACAACCCCGAGAAACCCGGTCAGTATCAGTGCTCGATCTACCTGCGTCCGCACTTCCAACTGGATCAACTCTCCGCAGGGATTCGCTTGTCGACGCAGTTGAACACGAGATCGGCCGAGTAACGAAGAACAAGAGCAGGAGAGCCTGAGAAAGAAAGAGCGGAGACTGATGCCATGCCCAAGATTGCGACGGTTTTGGGAGCTAGAGATATACGTGAACCCGGGCGGCGGAAACCCAAACATCGCTCGAAACGAGTAGGATTTGTCATACCTCGAAGTGCAGGATGGATCGTTCAAAAATCGCGATCCCGGTCGATCGGCAGCTTCTTGCGAAGCTTGATCGTCTCTCGAAGGATCGCAAATATCCGAGTCGGATTCGAGCGGTGCAGGAGAAACTCCTCAGTCTTGAACGCAGCCGCCTTGCACGAGAGTGTGCCAAACTCGATCGAAGCAAGGAACAGCGCATCGCGGAGGTGGGAGTCAACAAGGATTTGGAATCATCAACCGTCGTGAGTCATGGACGTAGCCTGGAAAAGACCCGGAAGGCGAGAGTCGTTGAGAGACTTCACCCTTTTCTCCCGTTTACCCCTTCTCCCCTTCTCTTGAAGGGGTTGGCAATCTCTTATCGAGACCACTTATGAGCACCAGTGCCACAGACCTTTACAAAGCCGGCAAACTCGCTGAAGCCGTTGCAGCCGCTATTGACGCGGTCAAGTCGGCGCCGGCGGATCGGCCCAAGCGGTTCTTCCTCGCCGAATTGCTCGTTTTTTCCGGCGACCTGGAACGAGCGGACAAACAACTCGACGTCCTCTTCCAACCCGACTCGCCCGATCTGCCGATGGTAACTCTGTTCCGGCAGTTGATCCGCGCCGAGACAGCACGCCGTGAGTTCTACACCCAGGGCCGGCTGCCGGAATTCCTGACACAACCGTCCGAATGCGTGAAACTGCACCTGGAGGCTTCGATCCACCTGCGTGAGGGCCGCACTGCCGAGGCCACGGCTGTGCTTGCGAAGGCGGAAGAGATTCGCCCGCACGCGGCAGGCACCTGCGACGGCAAGGCCTTTGACGACATCCGCGATCTCGATGATCTCGCGGCCCCGGTGATCGAAGTGCTGACCGCGAACGGCAACTACTATCACGTGGCCTGGGAGACGATCGAACTGATTGAGTTCCACGCTCCCGAGCGAGCCCGCGATCTTTACTGGCGGCCCGCTCACATGGTGGTGACCGAGGGCCCCGATGGCGTCGTGTATGTGCCGACCCTGTATCACGGCTCGCACGCGGACCCGGACAACGCCCTGAAGCTTGGCCGCGGCACGGACTACCGCGGCGGCGAGGGCACTCCGCATCGCGGCGTCGGGCAGCGCGAGTTCCTCGTCGGCGAGGATTCCCTGCCGATCCTGGGGATTCGCGAGATTGAGTTCACGAAGTGACGAGGCTAAACGGAAGAGAGATTGATGGCTTCCATCCGCAACGATCAACCGTTGGTTTCCTCGGTGCTTGATCGTCTCATCGACGACTCACCCGAGGAGACGGTCGAGGCGATTCGCAACCGCTCTCAGCTTCTCCGCGAAATGAAGGTTGCCGTTCGGCGCGACCTTGAGAATCTCCTCAACACGCGGCGGCGGAACCTCATCCCACCCAAGGATCTCACCGAGGTCAAAGCCTCCCTGATCACTTACGGACTGCCCGATTTCAGCGGCACTGCCCCGTCGGGGGTCAAGGAACGCGATGCCTTCTGCCGACAGATCGAAACCGTGATCCTGGCGAATGAGCCTCGCTTTCTCACGGTGAAAGTCGGGCTCGTCTCGAATACGGAGACGATGGACCGCACCTTGCGTTTCAAGATCGACGCACTGATGCGGGCCGACCCGGCTCCGGAACCGGTGATCTTCGATTCCGCGATGGAACCCGTGACGGGCGAGTTCGAGGTGCGCGGGGGATGAGCCCCGTTTTACCGCTCGCGGCGTAGCGATGAACCCTCGTACGCCAACGCCAAGGAATCCGTGAGTCCGCGTCACGCATCCGCCTCGAAAGATCGAGCCGTCGGGAACCATCATGAGCGACGAACTTCTTTCCTACTACAACCGCGAGCTTTCTTACATCCGTCGGCAGGCGGCGCGGTTTGCGGAGTCGCACCCCAAGGTGGCGTCGCGATTGCGTCTCGGGCCCGATGGCAGCGAAGACCCGCACGTGGAGCGGCTTCTCGAAGGCTTCGCCTATCTGACTGCTCGCGTCCGCCACAAGATCGACGACGAGTTTCCGGAAGTCACGCAAGCCTTGCTCAGCGTGCTCTATCCGCATTATCTCGCTCCGATCCCGTCGTTCTCCATCGTGCAACTCGATCTCGATGAGGGTCAGAACGAACTCACCGCGGGGCTCACGGTGCCTCGGGGCCAGGGCATCGAGACGGACCCGGTGCAGGGCGATCCGATCCGCTTCCGCACCGCGTACCCGGTGACGCTGTTCCCGGTGGATGTGAAGGCCGTGAGCCTTGTGACCGCGCCGTTCACGGCTCCGGTGACGCCAAAATCTAACGTCGCCCAGGCGGTGTTGCGGGTGTCGCTCGCCTGCCGATCACCCTCGGTGAAGTGGTCGTCCTTGAATTGCCAGCGTCTGCGGCTGTTTCTGAACGGGCAGCCCCAGCACACGCAGAAGCTTTACGAGTTGATGTTCAACAACGCGATCGAGGTCGCCTTCGCCACGAAGCCGGACGACCGCGGCGCCGTGGCGACGAGCACGGCCGTGCTGAGGCCCGTCGGCTACGAACGCGACGAAGGCCTGCTGCCTTATCCTGCCCGATCGTTCGTCGGTTATCGTTTGCTGACGGAACTCTTCGCGTTCCCGCAGAAGTTCCTGTTCGTCGACATCGACATTCCGCCTGCGGCGCTCGCCCGAACGGATAACCTCCTCGAGATTTTCGTTTACCTTAACCGCCCCGCGGAGGATCTGTCCGCGAATGTGAATGCGGAGACGCTACGCCTCGGCTGCACTCCGATGGTGAATCTGTACAAGCAGGCGTCCGAGCCGATCCGCCTGACGCAGACGCAATTCGAGTATCGACTGGTGCCGGACGCTCGTCGGCCGTTGTCTCACGAGGTGTACTCGGTGGACCGCGTGGTTGCGACTTCGCCGGACGGCCGCGAGGTGGAGTACAGCCCGTTCTTCTCCGTGAAGCACGGCACCGCGGGCCGGGTCGCCGGGCCTTACTGGCATGGGATGCGCCGGGCCGCTCAGGATCTCACGGCGACGCGAGCCGACGTTGCGGTCGATCGCGGTACCGAGATGTTCCTCTCGCTCGTGGACCTCGGCTTCAACCCTCTCTCGCCCGCGGACTGGACCGTGCACGTCGAATCCACCTGCCTCAGTCGCGATCTTCCCGGCCGTCTGCCGTTCGGCGCCGGTCAGCCGAAGCTTCAGATGATGCAGGGCGGCGGGCTCGTCACTCGCCTCCGTTGTCTCACACCACCCACGCCGACGCTTCGCGCGCACCTTCACGAGGAAGGCCTTTGGCGGCTCGTCTCGCATTTGTCACTCAATCACCTCTCCGTTTCCGGCGGGGCGGACGGCGCGGACGCGCTGCGGGAGATCCTGTCGCTTTACAACTTCACCGAATCCGCCGTGGCGAAGACGAGCATCGACGGCCTGGTGAGTGTGAACAGCCGACGCGTGCTCGGCCGCTCGGGTGGGGCGCTGTGCCGTGGCGTGGAAGTGACCGTGGAGTTCGACGAGGACCGCTTCACCGGCAACGGCATGTTCCTCTTCGCCAGCGTGCTCGAACGCTTCCTGGCCTTGTATTCCAGCGTGAATTCCTTCACCCGCACCGTGGCGACGGTGGCTCGGCGTGAAGGCGAATATCGCCGTTGGCCGGCCCGCGTGGGCGAGACGATCGTGCTCTGAGCCTGGCGTGAGTGGCGATGTTTACCTGGGACGGATGCTTGAACCGACTTCGAGAACCGCGATGGCCCGACACCACAACCTGACGGCGAAGCTCGGCAGCCAGCCCGGCGCATTCGACTTCTTCCAGGCCGTGCGCATCCTGGAGCGGCGTGGCGTCGCGCTGGGCCGGGCCATGGTGGGTGGTGATTCACCCCCCGAGCGTGAGGCCCTCCATTTCCGCGTGCAGCCGGGGCTGCGTTTCGCCTCCTCCGCCGTGGCCACCGTCACCGGGGCGAATGATACCCGCCCCGATGCTCCGCCGCCGGAACTCACCACCACCTTCCTCGGCCTCACCGGGTCCGACGGCATCCTGCCCCAGCATTACACCACGCTCATCCTTTCCCGCCTTCGGCAAAAGGACACCACCCTTCGCGACTGGCTCGATCAGTTTCACCATCGTCTGCTCTCGCTCTTCGTGCGAGCCTGGGAGAAGACGCACCTCCCCGCCGCGGTGGAACAACACCGTGTGCAGGGTGCCTCCGGCGACGATCCCTTCGCTCGCGGCCTCTTCTCGCTCGCCGGCTTTGGCACCGATGGCCTGCGCGACCGACTCCGGATCTCGAATGACACCATCGTTTACTACTCCGGCCTGCTCGCCCGCCAGCCACGAACGGCCTCGGGTCTCGAACAGGTGCTTGGAGAGTTCTTCGGCTGGCCCGTCACCGTGCAGGAACTCAGCGGCCACTGGCTCTATTTAGACCTGGAAAACAAGGCTCAATTGCAAGACGGGGTGAAGCCCGGCCGCAACGTCGGACTGGGCCGTGATGTCATCATCGGCCAGCGAGTCTGGGATGTGCAGAGCAAGGTTCGCCTGGTGATTGGCCCGCTGGAATACTCGCAGTTCCGCAGCCTGCTGCCTGGCGGCTCGGCGCGTGGCCCGCTTCGCGACCTGGCGCGTTTGTATCTCGGCCTCGAGATCGATGCGGATGTGCAGATCGTGCTGAAACGCGACGCGGTGCCCTGGTGCGAACTGGAGTACAACGAACGCGCCGGCCCCCGCCTCGGCTGGAACACCTGGGTGCGCACGCACAACTTCGGCGAACCCGTCGGCGACGCCGTCTTCCCGGCCGAGTGACGTAGCAATGCCACGAGCCGCGACCGTGGTGTCGGTCGCGGCTCGTCACGGATCACTTCGACCTTCGTGCACCGATCTCAGCGGACTTCGCTCGCCACGGTGATCGCGGGCTCGGACATCAGCACCCGAAGCACGGGCAAGAGCGGTGCGAAGGTTCGCTCTTTGTCCCAGGAGTTATCGGTGATCTTGATGTGGCCCGGGCCGATGCCGCCCTGTCCCAGCGTCGCGTCGAGGGCGATCCACTGGCCTTCCACGAAGACCTCGAACCACATGTGATACGCCAGGTACGGCTTCCCATCCGCCGTGGGCACGTAGACAAGACCGAGAGCCGTTCGCGACGGTACGCCGACGGCCCGGCACATCGCGGTGGCGAGCATCGCGTATTCGGTGCAGTCGCCGCTGAGCGAGTTCGCCACGTTGTCTGCGGTCGCCATCGCCTGCGAGAACTCCACCGCCTTCATGTTCTGCTTCACCCACGTCTCCACGGCCCGGGCCTTGTCCCAGTCCGTCGCAACCGCGGGCAGCGATGCCGTCGCCTTCTTCGCGTGAGACTTCACGGCGTCGTTGTCCCAGTTCACGAAGAAGCTGCTGTCCAGGAATTCCTGGCCCGGTGCCGCGGCCGGCTTCACCACGGACGCAGGGGAACGAATGGCGGTGACGACGAGGTCAAAGCTTTTCGACTTCGCGTCCACGTTCTTCACCTGCTGACGCGAGTCCGTGCTGAGCGTGGTGGAGGGGTCGTCGTCCTCGGGCATCCGGATGCTGTAAGTCAGTGATCCGCGATTGTGGATGTTCGGCACCTCGCGATCCAGGCGGATCGATTGCACCTTGAAGACATCCGGCGGGCTCTCGACCGCCTGCATCGCAGCGGCTTGCGTGGTGCGAAGGAACGTGACCTTCCCACCCAGAGCCGCGAACTTGAACTCGGACTTCAGCGGTTCGTAGGTCTTCGCATCACACCAGAGATACTGGGCTGGCAGCTTGAAGTTCCCGACGGGTTCCATCCGGCTCACAAGTCGAAGCAGCTTGCGCGGAGGCGTGCCGGGCCACAGCGAAAGTTCCTCCTCGGCTTCCGCCGTGGTGGTGGTCTTGATCACGCGGTTGAGCGAAGCGACGTACATGAACGAGTCGTAGGAATCGCCCGGCTTCAGTTTGCGGTCGCGGATCTCGAGCGGTTCTCGCACAACGCCGGTCACCCCCGTGGGCCAGGGCGTATCGGAGGCCGCGGCTGCCACGCCGGCGCCCTTAACACGGAGAACCTTGCCCTCGACCACGCCTGTAAGCGCAAGGGCCTGATCCTTGCCGAGCCCCTGGCTGAAGGTGGTGATGAGCACTTCGCCTTCAGGTGTTTCGGTGGTGCCTTCCTCGCCCCACTGGTTCACGACCTGGCCGAAGCGAGCGACCGTGAGCTTCTGGTACTTGCTGCCGACCCAGAGCTTCTTGCCGTCTTTCTCGATCTCGCGGGCGGCCCAGTGCAGGTAGCCGATGCGTTTGCCATCGACCGCGGCGACGAACCAGTAGTCGAAGAGCGTCTTGCTCTGGAGATTCGCAGGAGCCGCGGGCTCGGCCTTCGGAGTCGCTGCGGGTGCAACCGGTGGAGCAGTCGGCGTCGCCTCCGGTGCGCTGCCCGGCGCTTGCGGGCGAAAGAGAATCATGCCGTCCTTCTTGACCGGCGGATTCCGCGGTGTGCCGGGGGCGGGAGGCAAGGGCTCGCCCAGCGCCTTGGGACGAAAGACGATCGGCTTCGGATCTTCTTTCGTCGGCGGGATCGGCGCCTGAGCTGTCACGGTTCCAAGGCCAACCATCGCTGCAAACAGCAGCGCCGCGAGCAGGGACGGTTTCAAGACAAGCCCTCCAGAAGCGTTTGTGCGAGTCCTTCGAGAGGAAAAGGTAACCTTTTCAGGAATTCCGCGGCAGGTCAGTTTTCCCCGGCGAACCCTTCACCCATTTTCCATCGTAGCAACGTGCAGACTTCACCCAAAGTTGGAAAATGTTGGAAGGATCCTGGCTCACGGACCTGACATCAAGGACCAACCTTGGCACCCGCGTTGCTACCGAATCTTCGCGGATCGCCCCGTCGAGTGGAACCGGAGCGTTCGGACTCGTGGCTTGGGTAAAATGTGGTCGGCATGGAAGCCTCGCTGCGAATCGTGGGTTATGCTTGGATGTTCGGGGCGACGACACCATCACGGCTTCACACCAAAGACACCCGCCTTGCCCCGGAACGGGATTTTTCTCTCCCGCAGTCGCGAGGTGTTTCGTGTCCAACGACAAGCTCAACGCTCATCTTCAGATCTCCCGATACGGAAGCTTCATGCTCACCGATGCCATCCGGCCGGCGCTTGAAGTGCCAATTCTCCCGGACGAGGGCTACCGCGTCGAGATCTTCCGCGACCGCAAGGCGAAGCTGAAGCTGCCGATGCTCTCGGCGGCTGTCTCCGCGGAGCGTGTCTTCGATGCCTTCCTCGGCCTCATCGAACAGGTGGGGGATGTGGTGAATGTCGTTGTCGAGAGCAGCCACGAAGGTTCGGACGACAGGCGTCGGGACTTCCGTCGGGATGAGATCGACATCCCCGTGCTCGCCAGCTACTTCTGCGAGTTCGAGGATCTCCTGCTCAACGACGGCTGCACAGGCGTGGCAGTGATGGCGGAGGGCTCGCCGATCGAGGTGCAGTTCGACGAGCACAAGCTCTTCCACGTCTACGCACCCGACCTGAAGCCGTTCCGACGCGTACTGCGGAAGCTGGGCGTCGAGCGTCGCCCCGTGCTGCCGTTGATCTCCGAGGCCGAGCACCTGCACCACACGACGGACGCCCACGCGGAAGACTTCCGGACGATGTGCATGCGGCTCGGCGTCGGCGACTTCGATCGCGTCTTCAGCGACGGCAGCTATTAATAATGAGGTCTCGAACATCGCGCAGATCTGCTCGGGAGCCGATCGCACTCGCTCCAACGCTTTCGAGACATCAATCGCCGGGTCTTGACTGGATCTCGTCCGATGTTTGATTCAAAGCACTGGCCTAGCTAATGAAAGGATCATGTTGATCCCATGGACCGATGAAAATAAGTGAGGACGCACAATGACCCAATTCCCGATGGCCAGGCAGGGCTCCGAGTGGGATATCGGGACACTGGATCCGGTTGAGGTGCTTCTCGAATACGACGCACCCCTCGTCTTCACTTTTCGGGATGTAAGTGGCTCCCTGGGTTTGGCCTATTTGTCCGAACCAGAGCCAGGAGGCTCCACGCTCTACTTGCTGGTTCCCATCAGCGATTCGCTGCTTTCGGAAATCGTTCAAGGTCTGCTTCCAATTCGCAGGGCCTTCAACGATCGTGTCTGGGTCGCCAGCGTCGACGAAAGTGGGCAGGTCACTCAACTTGTCTGTGAGAATGCGTCCGACCTTGCATCGCGCTACCTACCTTCCGAAAGTCTCCGGATCTTTTCCAAGTCAGCCTGATCTGAGAGTTGCCGTCAGTCCCGTTTGCATTTCTCGCCGCAGTTCCTCGTACGATTCGCAGCCGACCGATACGCGGATCAGGCCGTCCGTGATGGTCTGCTGCGTTCGCGACTCGGGCGTGTCGAATCGGTGCGAGGTGCTCGCGGGGTGGCTGATCGTGGTTCGAGTATGCCCCAGCGACGGACTAAAGGGGATGCCCGGCGCGGCGCGCATGAACCGATTGACGGCAGCACGGTCAGCCAGTTCCATGCAGAGCATATTCCCAAATCCTCCGGGGAGAAGCCGCTTCGCAAGGGCGTGGTCCGGATGTTTCGCGAGCCCGGGGTACACGACGCGAACCACCCCCGGTTGCTCTCCGAGCCAGGCCGCGAGGGCGGTTGCATTCGCGACGGCGGCTCGCATTCGCAGTTCCAGCGTCTCCAACCCGCGCTCGGCCTGCCAGCAGTCGAAGGGCCCGGCGCTCAGGCCCCAGGTGCTCATCTTGTCCGTGAAGGTCGGCAACTGGCCCTCGGCCTTGCCGGCCAGGAAGCCGAGCGTCACGTCCGAATGACCAGCGATCATTTTCGTGAGGCTCTCCATCACCACGTCCGCACCGAGATCGAGCGGCCGGCACAGCACTGGCGTGGCGAAGGTGTTATCCACCACCAGCGAGCAAGCCTTCGCCTGGCAGATCTCCGCAAGTGCGGGAAGGTCCGGCACGCGGCACAGGGGATTCGACATCGTCTCCACAAAAAGCACCCGAGGCTGCGTTGCGTTCACCGCCTTGCGAACCATGTCCAGGTCGCAGACGTCGATAAACTCCGTGGCGACTCCGAAGCGAGTGAGCTCATGCTTCAGAAGTCGGGTCGTCTTGCCGTAGATCCGATCGCTGGAAAGGATGCGGTCACCCGAGCTGACGAGTCCAAGGAACGCCGCGGCGAGCGAGGCCATCCCGGAACCGCACACGAGGCCCCAGGTGCCGCCCTCGAGAGCCGCGAGCTTTGCCGCAAGACTGTGGGCGTTCGGGTGGGCGTCGCGAGCGTAGATGTACCCGGGCTCACGGCGCTCATAAATGGCATCGAGCACATCCAGATCAGGAACCGCATACACGGCCGAGGTGAAAAGCGGCGACGCGAGTGGAGTGGTCGAGCCGAGACGCGGAAATGACATGGATCACCATGGGGGACAAGAGCGTTCTCCACAGTCTATGAGTTCGAGGTGGTATCAAAACACTTCGGACTGTGGCACCTGCGTCTCGCCCAAGAGCACCGACTTTACCTTCGAGGCGAACGACGGTTGGGCTGCAAAACCTTCCCGCATCATCTAATCGGTACGCTTGGATCTCATTACGGCCGTAAGCATAGATCATGGTCCTGTTGGCCCCGCCAAGATCCTCGATGGCCGTGGCCTTGGCCCAGTAGAAGGCGGCATACAGACCGGTGAAGCCGAATACGATCGGAGCCGCCACGAAGGTCACGCCGACGAGGCGATTAACCACGAAGTGGGACCAGTACGGCAGCACCCGGATCAGGCCGGTCTCGTGGTCCGTCAGCAGGGTTATATAAGTTCGACAGTTGATCCTACACCGAGCCTGAGCGGCTCCTGATTCGCCACTGACGAGCCATGCCCAAGGCCGCGAGGCCCAGAGCGATTCCGAACGACGGTTCCGGCACTGCCACGAGGTTATAGCCGATCGCATCGAAGGCGAGCAGATCGCTGCTCGTGATGGACAGCAATTCCCCCCCGACGACCGTCGGGTCCATAATTCCAGTGACGGGTGCGGTGATGCCCCAGTGCGAAGCTTCATTGACGGAGCCGGTCGAAAAGGGGGCAATCGCTGTGGCGCCGCCATCGACGGAGAAGTATTTGGCGAACGAGTCGTCGGTCCAGTCGATGACACCGGTGCCGCCGCCGCTGCCAATGGCGATGCTACGGCTGGAGAAGCGGAAGAGATCGAGCGTGGTGACATATTTGAGTTGGTTGTCGTTAAGGCCCGGAGCGGTTGAGTTGGTCGCGAGAACATCGACGCCGCTGGTGAAGCCGAGCAAGTGGCCGATCTCATGGGCCGCGGCGCCGACGAAATCAATCTTGTTGGAAGTGATGCCGTCGCTGCGATTGAAGTCGAAGAGCGCGGTGGAGGTGAAGGTGATGATGCCATCGTTGCCCGCGGCGTTCGCTGGATAGAGGCCAAGCGCCTTCGCATTCGCGGAACTGATGCGGACGGTGTTATTGTTCTCCGGCCCCGCCTGGCCGGCTCCGCCGAGGCCGGTGTCAAAATAGGGCGTCGCACTCACCACGCCGTTCGGGTTGTTTTTCGTCTTGTTGATCAGCATCGAGATGGCGGGGCCGGCCTGCATGGCGTTCGTCGCGGAAAGGTCCGTCGCACTGGTGCGATCGTTGATGAGGGCAGTGCGAACGCTCGAGTAGGTGTACGGATCGTAGAAGGTATCGGTGTGCCCGATTGTTCCCGCAGGGTACGACTTGGACGCGATACGGATGTTGATGGTGATCGAATCGGTCAGCACGGCGGACCACATCGCTGCCGCCTGCTGCATGCCTGTGATCATCTGGGCGGTGGCGGGGTTGGTAGAGTCGTTGGTGATGTTGAAGACCAACTGCGCGGAGGCTGACGACTCGTTCAGGATCAGCCCTACGAACAAGGCCATGGCCCGTGTCACTCGTCCCATCATGGTTCCAACCTCGGTGGCATCCGAAAAACGGCCCATCCCGACCGCGAATGCGGCCGACGGAGTGTGAGCAATGAAGATCCAGGGGGTTCAAAACAGTTCGGACTATGGCATAAGCGTCTCGCCCGTGCGGAATTGCACGGATAGCGATGCGCCACCCGGGGCCATCGCGTTCCTCTGCCAAGAAGTCCGGGCTGAGCCAGCCCACCTTACAAGAATTCGTAGACGAGAACCCAGGCGACTGGAATCGGGTAAGGAATACCTCTCTCGTGCAGCGTTTGGCTGCGCGAGCGGGCTTCGGACAGGTTGTGACGGCCGTATGGCTCCGACAGTTATCGAGGCAGTGGGAAGTTGTGACGCCAGCCGCCGGACCTTGAGTTCCGGTCTAAATCTTCATGCCTGGCTCGCCGGGTTTCGCGGGTTCGGCGTTCTCGGACGGCGCGGCCCAACGCCCGGCACGACGTGCAGTCACTTTCGTTAATGCCGCGCCAAAGAACAGAATCAAGCCGGAGTAATAGAGCCACACAACAAAAGCGGCCAGAGAACCGGCCGCTCCAAAGGGCGTGGCGACTCCTGCCTGACCCAGATAGATCCCGATCGCATATTTCCCGATCGTGAACAGCGTGGCCGTCGCCATCGCTCCGAACCACACGTCTCGCCAGCCGATCTTGGCGTCCGGGAGAAACTTGAAGATCAGCGTGAACACGACCGTAACGACCAGGAAGCCCAGCACGAAATTGGCCACCTGCATGAGGACTGGAAGACCTGGCATTAGCCCCGCGGCATAGCCTCACGCAACCCCATCGGGATTCCCTCTCAGAGTCGTCATGCCACGCATCCGTTAGACACCCTTCCCTGCGCGTTGAAAGCGGAGGTGTGGGTCTCGTCTCATCCTCGGCCAAAGGTTGATCGAGAGGCGTATCAGTAATTTTCTTGAGTCTCAGCTTTCGCCAG
>Ga0105044_10003139_pt1 | contig 22618 bp, 14 predicted proteins | sample MAT01_FD_78092 | JGI IMG/M metagenome (GOLD analysis project Ga0105044, IMG submission 78092) | Freshwater microbial communities from Lake Fryxell liftoff mats and glacier meltwater in Antarctica - MAT-01 | ecosystem: Environmental > Aquatic > Freshwater > Ice > Liftoff microbial mat | place...
AGCGGCCTGCCTGGCCGCTGGGCACGGCCCGACGAGCCCGACGCCGCAGCGCGTGTGCGCGCGAAGCCGCACTCGCGATGCAAGGAGGGCGACAGAGGTACGGCGGAAGCGGCCTGCCTGGCCGCTGAGCACGGCCCGACGAGCCCGACGCCGCAGCGCGTGTGCGCGCGAAGCCGCAGTAGGGGCTTATTCAACAGGCTGCTAGGCTCCAGCCCCGTGAAGCCCAGCGCGCGCATCATCGTCCCCGCCTTGTTCCTCGCACTCTGCTCCGCCGGCTGCCCCGAGGGCGACGCGCCCTCGAAGGCACCAGCCTTCGACGCCGAGCGCGCCTGGAAAGGTCTCCTCCACCAGGTCGAGATCGGTCCGCGGCCATCGGGCAGCGCCGAGATCGAGACGTGCCGCCGCTGGATCGAGTCCGAGCTGCGCGGCATCGGCCTCGAGGCCGTCCGCGAGACGTTCACGGCCCCCACGCCGGCGGGCGACATCGAGTTCTCGAACGTGCTCGCCGAGCTGCCCGGCACCGACCCGAAGGCCGGCTGGATCCTGCTCGCCTCGCACTACGACACGAAGCGCATGCCGTTCCGCTTCGTCGGCGCGAACGACTCCGCGTCGAGCACCGCGGTCCTGATCGAGATCGCGCGCGTGCTCGCCCAGGGTCCGAAGCGTGCGATCACCTACCGATTCGCATTCTTCGACGGCGAGGAAGCCGTGCGCGAGGAATGGATCGGCGAGGACAACACCTACGGCTCGCGCCACCACGTGAAGGTGCTCAAGGCGAACGGCCGGCTCGAAACCCTGCGCGCGCTCGTCCTGCTCGACATGGTCGGCGACAAGGACTTCAAGCTGACGAACGACACGCTGTCCGACCGCAAGCTGAAGGAGATCTTCTCGAAGGCCGCGCGCGAGATCGGGCTCGGCAAGCACGTCGGCGGAAAGTCGATGGAGGTCCGCGACGACCACGTCCCGTTCCTGTTGGCCGGCGTGCGCGTCGTGGACCTGATCGACCTCGACTTCGGCCCCGACAACTCGTATTGGCACACGGCCAAGGACATCCCCGAGAACTGCTCGAAGGAGAGCCTCGACGCGGCCGGCCGCATCGCGCTGCGCGGCCTCGCAGACCTCGAAGCGTCGCTCGTGACGCGCTGAGGTGGCGCGTCCGAACGCTCGTCCCGCCCAGGCCTCGAACGCAGGACTCGCGGCCGTGACTCCAGCCCGAGCGCGCCCCCGGCCGCGCTGGCGGACGGCGGTGATCGCCGTGCTCGCGCTGAGCGTCGCGTGCTTCGCCTCGGGCCTGCTGGCCGCGTTCGCGCTGTCGCACCGCTGGTCCGATCCCGTCGCCGAGCACGTTCCGGCCAGCGCAGGCGTCGAGACCCTCGAGTTGCGCACGGACGACGCCCAGATCGTGCGCGCATGGCTCTTCGCACCGGAAGCGCTCGGGGCAACGGTCGTGATGCTGCACGGTTGGCGCGGCTCGCGCTCGACGACCGCGCACCGCGCGGCTGCGCTCGCTCAGCGCGGTCATGCCGTGCTCACGCCTTCGCTGCGCGCACACGGCGACTCGGCCGGGACGAGTTACGACTTCGGCCGCGCAGCCTGGCGCGACGTCGCGGCCTGCATCGACGCCGCCCTGGAGCGCCGCCCCGGACGACCGATCGTTCTCGTGGGCTTTTCGTACGGCGCCGCGGTCGCGGCCGAAGCCGCCGCGCGCGAGGGATCCCGCGTGGACGGGCTCGTGCTCGACTCGGGGTTCGCGAGCCTGCGCGACGCCGTTCGGAACCGCTGCGAGCTCTTCCTCCCGCCGGTGGCCGAGGACTTGGCCGCCTGGGGTCTCTTCGCCGCCGCGCCGTTCGTGTTCCCCGAGCTGGACGACGTCGCGCCCGAGCGTTGTTGCGCTCTGATCGAGCCCGGAATCCCTGTGCTGATCCTGCGCGGCGGCCGCGACGAACGCGTGACAGCCTCGGAAGCGGATCGCCTGGCGACGGCCGCCGGAGTTCGTTCGACCCTGGTCGTGTTCGACGACGCCGAGCACGACCGATGTTTCGAGAGCGATTCCGAGCGCTGGATCGCGACCGTCAGCCAGTTCGCGGCGGGCCTGACCCGGAGCCGTTGAGGCCGATCGTTCCGTGCAGGGAGCGGATCGCCAGCGCACTGCGGCGCGGTTCGATGCGGCGCACGGGTCGCGCGCGGCGTCGCCGCATCGTGAGATCCTCCAGGCCGCGAGCGCGCAGTACCTCAGCCTCCGAGCGGCACGTCGAACTCCGACCGTCCGCCGCGCAGGCTGCGGAACGCCAGCTTCAGCACGCCGCCCTCGTCGCCTTCGACGGCGAGGAACAAGCGCACCGATTCGTTGCCGTGCAGATGTCCGATGCGCCACGTCGTCCCGCGCGGCACGTCGAGGTTCCCCACCGGCTGACCTTCGCGCCGCGAACCGATCTTCGACACGCGCGCGCCGTCGACGTCGAGCCACACGCTGGCCGGTGCTTTCGCGCGCTCCTCGGCGCTCGCGGTCGGCAGGCCACCGGAGACGCGCAGTTCGACCTCGACGAGCCACAGCCGTTCGCGCAAGCGCTCGGCGCGCAAGCTCCGGGCCTCGAGCCGCGGCAATTCGCGCAGCAAGGCTTCGATCGCCACGGGCAGCGTCTGGAATCCGGCGCGGATTCCGCCGGGCGCGGCGGCGGCTCCACTCCACGGATCGAGCGCGAGCACGCACGCTCCCGCGCGCGCGCGCGCGAACGCGGCGAGGCTGCCGGGCAAGAGGAGCACGGCGTCGCGCGCGCGTGCGAGTTGCGTCGCGTCGAGCGCGGTGCGCGCGGCGATGCGCGCCAGCGCGGAGTCGACGTCCGGGGCCGCGAACGTTTCCGCCGCGACCGTGCGCGTGAGCAGCGCGAGCGCGCCGACGTTCGTCGCGCTCGCGACGAACCGCGCGAGCTCGCGCGTCTCGGGTTCGGAGCACGGATACGGACCCTGCGGACAATCGACCGCATCCGAGGGCTGCCATCCGGCCGGAAAATTGCGCTCCAAACGGCACGTGCGCTCGGCGGTCGCCCCCACTGCGAACGCGCCGTCCGGGTCGGGCGCGGGCACGGCGTAGAGCGTGATGCCGGCTAAGAGCTCGGCCATCTCGGGTTCGCGCTCGGCGCGTTCGAGCAGCGCGCGGATCGCGTGGAGCGCCGCTTCCGGACCACCCGGCCGCTCGCCGAAACGCGCTTCGAGATCGGTCGCGAGGAGCGCCGCGGGCCGGCGATCGGGATCGCCCGCCTGATCACCGATGGTGAGGAGCGCGATGCGGCGGCCTTGCTTGCTCGTGCCCAGCGCAGTCACGCGCACGCGCGCGGGATGCGCAGCGACGAGGCGCGCGAGCTCCTGCTCGAACACGGGCTCGGTCCACGCGACGGCGTACGCATCCGGCGCGGGGGCGGCGACAGGAGCCTGCGACGCAGCGGAAGTCGGCGGCACCGGCTCGGCGACGGGTTCGTCGACCGTTTCGGTCCGCGTCTGCGACCGCGGGTCCTGCACCGGCGGCGCGATGTCGGCAGCTTCGACCTCGGGCGTCTCGGGCACGACCTCGGGTGGCGTCGACGCGGGATCGGGCGACTGCGCGCGCGCGGGGATCGCGCTCGCGGACAGCACGCCGAGCAGCGCGAGGCAGGCCAGCAGCCCGCGGCTTCGCGCGTGCGCGGATGAGGCCGGACGCGCGTCGCGCCCAATCGTCGCGCTCAAGGCTTCACCTCGCGCAAGACCGGCGCGGCCCACGGCGCGCGCGCGGCGAGCTTCAACGTGCCGCCCGGCGGCACGAGCACGACTGCCGTGATCTCGCGGCTCGTCGCGCCCGGTTCGAGGGCTCCGAGTCGCGCGTCGAGCTCGCCCCACAGGAGTCGCGCACCGGTCGGCAGCTCGAGCGTGACGCGCGCGCCATTCGCGCCGCCGAGTCCGGTCGGCAAGCGACCCGTGTTCTCGAGCCGCGCGCGCACGGTGACGACTTCGCCGTCGCGCGATGCTTCGACGACGCGCAACTCGAGCGCGGGCGCGCCGGCCGCGAGCCGCTTCACGAACGTCCCGAGACCGTGCGTCGCGCCGGCGAGGTTCTCCTTCGGCGGGTTCGCGCGTGCGAACGGCAGCCAGCCACCGACGAGCGCCGAGCGCCCCGCGCCCAAATCGACGGGATGCCAGTCGACGAACCCGATGCCGCCGCGCACGTCGTCCAGCCAGCGCGCCCACGCGCTCTCCCCGTTCGGCGCGGCCGCCTCGGTCGCGATTCCGTTGCGCGGTTCCGCCAGCGGATTCCCGGCGCTGCCGCGCTGGTCGGCGAGACGTTCGGCGCGTTCTTCGAGCGGTCCCCACACGCCGACTTCGCAAGCCAGCGCGCCGACGACCGAGTGGATCCAATCGAGAGCCGCGCCCGGACGCGCCTCGCCGCGCGCGTGGCGCAGCGCGATCGGGTCCGTCTGCGCGCGCTGCGTCGACTCGGCGAAGAGCCGCACCGCGGCCGCGTCCGCGCGCGAGCCCGGACCATCGCTCCACGCGAGCCCGTCCACGCCGCCGGCGCGCGCGAGCTCACCGTGGTTGCCCTGGAACGCGAGCACCGCGAGCGGCGGACGCGCGCGCATCAAGTCCGCCAGCGCGCGCGACAAGTCGTCGTCGAGCGGCAGCGCACCGCCGAGTCCTCCCGGCTCGCCGTGCCAACCCACGGGGAAAGCGAGGTCGAGGACGACGCCGCCCACGGGATCCTCGTTGAAGCGTCCGTCGCCGTCGTCGTCGCGACCTTCCTTCGTGCGCGAGTAGCGCAGCCGATCGCCGCTCTGGGCGGGAACGAGGAAGCGCGGGTCGGAACCGCGCGTCCACTCACCGCTCGGATCCTCGACGAGCATCTCGAGGATCTGCCCGTCGCCGTCCACGTCGTCGGGACCGTCCTCGTCGAGCGCGAGGTCCCCGTCGTCGTCGACCGCGAGTCGATCGCGTCCGTCGCACGGATCGCCGCCGAGCGTGCGCGCGAGTCCGTCGGGCGACGCCCACGGCACGCACACGAACGCGACGGAGGGAGGGAGCGCTTCGCGCGCGCGCAAGAGCTCGTCCGCGGCGCGCAGGACACCTTCGCAGCCGGCGAGCGACACGCCGTCGAGTCCGCCGAGGAGGAAGATCGTCGGCCGTTCCGCGAGCGCGCGTTCGCCCGGTGCTCCGAACTGGAGCGCCGGTGCGGCGCGACCGCTGCGCGACGCGGGCAGATCGACGCGCTCGGCCAGGCCCGTCTCGATCCACGCGTCGCTCCAGGCGACGACCTCGTCGTGGGTGCGGTAGCGCGCGTCCCAGGCCGGCGGGAGCGCCGCGCTCGGCGTCGGGATCGTGGGAGCACTGGGAACTCCCGCGGTGTTCGGCGCTGTCTTCGGCGTGCTCGTCGCGGCCTGCGCGTCGACGGCGCTCGGGCCGGCGCCCTGCGGAGCGCGCGCAAGCTGCGGCGCGGGCGGCGCGCTCTCGACCGCGGGCGCGATCGGCTCCGGCACGGGCTGCGCGACCTCCACCGACGGATCCTGGGCCCAGAGCGGCGCTACCAGCGCCAACCCGGCGACCCACGTTGCTCGCGATGCTCCTGCCAACACGGTCCTCGACTGCCCGTCCCTGGATCGCCTGACCGACGCGATCCACTGGAGCGGTCGAGTCTACTTCCGAGGAAGGCGAAGCGTTGGAGGCGAGCTTTCCCGGAGCGCGATCCGGACGGAGTCGGCCGCGGGGGATCCCGCAGCGGACCGCCACCGACCGGACCCGATCAGGCCGCCGGTTCGTTCATCGACGGCGCGGGATGCGCCACGACCTCGCTCACGCGGCCGCCGCCGGCCTGCGGGATCATCTCGACCTGGCGCAGGTTCTCACTCGCCGAGCCGCCGCCCGCGGCCTTCTCGGCCCAGCGATCGACGTCGCCCATCTCGACGCTGACCTGACGCGAGACACCCTTCGTCTCCATCGTCACGCCGTAGAGTCGCTGGCACGCGGCCATCGTCACCTTGTTGTGTGTGACGATCACGAACTGCGTCGTCGCGCGATAGCCCTCGAGCATCGCCAGGAAACGCGCGACGTTCACGTCGTCGAGCGCAGCGTCGACTTCGTCGAGGATGCAGAACGGGCTCGGGCGCGCTTCGAACACGGCGAAGAGCAAGGCCAGCGCCGTCAGCGTGCGTTGACCGCCGGAGAGGAGCCCGATCGGCAACAGTTCGCGGCCCGGAGGACGCGCCACGATCTCGACGCCGGTGTCGAGCGGATCGTCGCCTTCGGTGAGCGTCACGTCGGCCTTTCCCCCGCCGAAGAGCTGCCGGAAGATGCGCTGGAAGTTCACGCGCACGGCCTCGAACGTCTCGTGGAAGAGGCGCTTCGATTCGCCGTCGATCTCGCGGATCGCTTCGGCCAGCACGTCGCGCGACTGCACGAGGTCCTTCCGCTGGTTCTCGAGGAAGTCGAGGCGTCCGCCGGACTCCTGCAGCTCGGCCACGGCCTCGGTGTTCACCGGCCCGATCTTGTCGAGGCGGTTCTTGAGCTCGCGCACGGCCGCGTCGAGCGCCTGGAGCGCGTCCACGTCGCGCAGCTCCGCCTCGGGTTCGAAGTCCTGGAGCAGCGTGTGCTCCTCGGCCTGCAGGTCCTCGAGCGCGCGCCGCGCGATCTCCTCCCGCGCCATGCGTTCGCGCTGTTCGGCGAGCCGCACGTCGGCCAGCTTCGCGACGACCGATTCGAGCTCGCGCGAAACCGCGTGCTCGCGTCCCTGCAGGAGCGTCATCCCGTCCACGCCGGCCTCGAGCGCACCGCGCAGCGTCTGCACGTGCTCGTCGGCGGCCGCGCGTTCCTCGAGCAGTTCCGCGCTGCGCGCCTGCAGCGTTTCGAGCTCGGCCTCGTTGCGTTCGACGGCCGTCGCGTGGTCGGCCGCGAGCCGCGCGGCGCGTTCGTGCTCGCGCTCGTTGTCCTGCAGCGCGCGCGCGACGTCTGCCTGACGACGCGCTTCGCCCTCGTGCTCGGCGCGCGCGCGCGCGGCGTTCGAGCGCGCTTCGGCCTCGAGACCGGAGAGTTCCTGACGCCGCGCGTCGAGCCCACTGCGCTCGCTCTCCAGCGCCGTGTGCGCCTCGCGCTCCTTGTCGTGGCCTGCGCTCGCGCCGGTGAACGTGGCGCGCGAAGTCTCGAGATCGCGCTCGAGGCGCGCGGCCTGCTCTTGCGCGGCACGACCTTCCTGCTCGAGCGCGCGGAAGAGCGCCTCCTGGTCGCGCAAGCGCGCGCGCGACGTGGACAGCGCCGAATCGGCGTGCGAACGCGCGTTACGGCGCGCTTCGAGCTCCAGGCTCGAGCGTTCCCAGTCCTTCTGCATGCCGATGCGCCGCTGCGCGATTTCGGCCTTGCGCAGGTCGATCTCCTCGATCTCGGCGTCGAGCTCCGCGACGCGCGCGGAGAGCTCCTCGGCGCTCGAACGACGCCCGACGGCGCCCTGCGTGAGCGCGCGGTGACCGCCGGCGACGCCCGCGGCGTCGACGAGGTCGCCCTCGAGCGTGACGAAGCGCAGCGTCGGATGCTCGCCGACGAGCTCCAGCGCAGCGGCGACGTCCACGGCGACGAAGACGTCGCCGAGCAGCGCGTGGCGCAGCGGCTCGAACTTCTTCGTGCAGCGCACGAACTGCGCGAGCGGCGCGACGACGCGCGGGTCGTCGATCGGTCCCGATTCCGCGGTGCGCGCCAGCGCTTGCGGCAGGACGAGTCCCACCGATCCGCCTTCGCGCGCCTTGAGCCAAGCGAGCACTTTCTCCGCCGCGCCGCGTTCCGTCGCGACGAGCGCGCTGCCGCGATCGCCCAGCGCCGCGTCGAGCGCGCGCGCGTGCGTCGTGTCCGTGCGCAGGTGGTCGGCGAGCAGTCCGAGGAGCTCCTCCTTCGCTACCGGTTCTTGCCGGCGCTCGATGGCCTCGAGAACGGTCTTGCCGCCTTTCGAGAGCTCCTCGAGGTCGCGCTCGCGCGCCAGCAGCACGTCGATGCGGCTCGCGACGCGCGCGCGCTCGATCTCGAGGCCCTTCTTCTCGGCCTCGTCCTTCCCGAGCTGGGTCCCGAGGTCGCTCATCGACTGCGCGAGCACGCGGCGTTTCGCCTCGGTCTCGACCAGCGCCTCGGCCGCGACGCGTGCGTTCTCGACCAAGCCATTCTCTTCGCCACGCTGCGCGTCGACGGTGGTGCGCGCGATCTCGAAACGCTCCGCGTGTCGCGCGTCGCGTTCACGCGCCTGCGCCAAGGCACCTTCGAGCGACGCGATGCGGTTCTCGGCCTGCGTGCGTTCGGCGACGAGCCGCAGCAACGCACGGCCACGCGATTCGAGCGCGTTGCGCAGCTCGACGGCGCGATTCAAGACCTGCCCGAGTTCCTGCGAACTCGCCATCGCGACCCCGTGCGCTTCGCGCGCCGCGGCTTCGAGCCCGCGCACGCTCGCTTGCAGCGCTTCCGACTGCTGGCGTCGTTCCGCGAGGCTCACGGCCAGAACGCGCGCGCGCTCCGACTCGTCGCGCGCGGCGTTCTTCGACTCCGAGATGCGCAGGCGCAGATTGCCGACGCGTTCGTCGACCGCGCGCGATTCGCCCGAAAGGCGCGACGCTTCCGACGCGGCGCGATCGAGCTCCGCCATCAGCGCGGCGCGCTCCTTCTCGCGCAGCGCGCGGTCCGTCGCCGCCTCGTCGCGCTCCGTGCGCAGCGCGCTCGCGCGCGCGTCCAGCCCCGAGGCGGACTCGGCCAGCGCGCCCAGCGCCTCGCCGTGGATCCACAATCCGTGACGCGCGTGGCGCGTGCGCGCCGAGAGCCACTCCTCGTGCGCCGCGGTCCAGCGCTCGGCCTTGCCGGCCTGGATCTTCAGGGAGCGCACGCGGCTCGACAGCTCGCCCAGGAGGTCGTCGAGGCGCGCCAGGTCCTCGGCGACGCGCTTCAAGCGCAGCTCGGTCTCCTGGCGACGCTGACGGTAGCGCGACACGCCCGCGGCTTCCTCGAAGATGCGCCGGCGTTCGACCGGATTCGCCGAGAGAACCGCGTCGATCTTGCCCTGCTCGAGCACCGAGTAGCCGCGGCTGCCGAGCCCCGTGTCGAACAGCATCTCGCGCACGTCCTTGAGGCGCACCTTCGAGCCGTCCACCAGGTATTCGCCCTCGCCGCTCGCGAACACGCGACGCGTGATCGCGACCTCGGGCCCGTGGCCTTCGAACTTGCCCGACGCGTTGTCGATGATCAGCGTGACCTCGGCGACGGAGAGCGCGGGCCGGCTCGAGCTGCCCTTGAAGATGACGTCGGTCATCTCCGCGCCGCGCATCGACGTCGGCCGCTGTTCACCGAGCACCCAGCGCACGGAGTCCACGACGTTGCTCTTGCCGCAACCGTTCGGACCGACGACGCCGGTCAAGGTGTCCTCGCCGAACTCGAAGGCGGTGCGGTCGGCGAAGGACTTGAAGCCGAAGAGCTGGAGTCGTTTCAGGCGCATGGTCGTGTGCGGGATCGTGCGGTCGTCGGTCGATCGTGCGGGCGGAGGACGCTCAGGTCGTCCGCGTGGAGTCGTCGGAGTAGAGCGAAGCGGGTTCGGCCTCGCGCGGAAGCGCGTAGAGCACGCCCGTGCGCGCGGTTTGTCGCGCGCGGTGACGCGCGAACGCTTCGAGCCCGGCCAGGATCGGCGCGCGTCCGTCCTGCGGACGCGCGATCGCGCGCAGGAGCCCGGGTGCGTCGAGCACGCCCGAGGGCAGCGCCGACAGCACGGTGGCCACGTCCTCGACGCGCGCGCCACCGCCGTCGTGCGTGCCGGCGAGCAGGCCCGCGAGGTCGAAGCCGTGCGAGTATTCCACGTCGGAACGCTTGGATTCCGCGGTCTGGAACAAGTTCGGCTGGACGACCTGGAATCGGCGCGCGTCCAAAGTCGCGAAGCGGCGCGCATCGCGCTCGCCGTACGGACCGCACAGTGAGACGGAAAGTCCGCGCTCTTGACCCAGGCGCTGCGCGGCCTCGCCCAGGAAGGCGACCAAACGCGCGGCCGCTTCGGGGCGCGCTTGTCCGTCGCCGATCCAGGCGATCGCTTCGCGCAAACCGACGGGTACGACGGCGTGGAGGCTCTTCGCGCGCGGACCGGTCGCGCTCGCGACGCGGCGCAGTTCGCGCAAAGCGGCGAGCGCATCCAACGCGAGGCCGAGCACGCGGTAGACCTCCTCGAAGAGCGCGTCCTCGCGCCACGGGCCGGCGCGGCGCGCCGCGCGCGGCAGGTTCAGCGTCGCGACGCCGCGCAAGGCCAAAGCGCCGCGGTCGCGCGGTCCGCGCGACAATCCGGCGCCGACCGCGCGCTCGCCCGCGGATCCGAACGTCGGGACGATGCGGCCGCGCGAGAGCAGGAGCTCGACGCCGCGCTCGAGCGCGGGTTGCGCCGCCGCGGCGTCGGCGAGTTCCGCGGCGTCGAGATACACGCGCGGCAGCCCCGGACGCGGCCCGTCGGATTCCGCTTGCGCGAGCTCGTAGACGAGTCGCTCGAACCAAAAGGGCGCCGCCGGACCGCGGTCGCGGAGCTTGGATTCGTGATTCCTGAGGCGCGCCGAGAGGTCGATCGCGCGCCCCGACGCGCGCGCGACCGCTGTGAGCGCGGAGATCCAGCCGCCGAGCCGGTCAGGTGCGGCTCCGCGAGCCGCGCGCGCCAGCACGTGCAGCAGTTGGCCGCAATCCTCCAGCACGATGCTGCGCGCTGAACGCAACGCCAGTCCGGCGACGTCCTGCAGGAGTTCGAACGCTTTCGGCGGGTCGAACTCGCCCGCGACGAACAGGTCGCACGGCGCGGCGAGCGCGAGGTCCTGGTGAACTCGGTCGAGGTCCTCCAAGCCGAAATCGCCGTCGGCGAGCGCGTCCTGGAGCGCGTCGGGCAGAAGGTCCTCGAGCGTGTAGCGCCGCAGGATCTCGCCCGCAACGCGCGCTTCGAGCGCGCGCGCGGCCGCTCCGGGCTCGGCGTCGGCGTCCGGCGACGAGATCCAGCGCGACAGGTCGTGGCGCGGGATGCCCACGGGACGCGTGCGGCGCAACGCATCGGCGAGACCGCGTTCGAGCAATTCGTTGTCGACGAGCTCGCGCACGAGCGCGGTCGAGACGCGCTTCCAGCCGCTCGCGAACACGCGCTCCTCGACGCGCGCCGCGACCTCTTCGGCCAACGCGCGCGGGACGTCGGCCTCCGAGACGAGCGCGGCGACGATACGCACGCGACTCCACGGCTCGACGCCGCCCTTGACGAGCACGCGCGGCGCACGACGTCCGAGCGGCGCATCCTGGCCCGCGGCGCCGAGCGCGGCGCGCACGCGCGAATCGCGCGCGCGATCGAGGATGTAGGACTTCGCGACGACGGCGTGACCGAGCTCGATCAGCGCTTCCTCGATGAGGTCCTCGATCTCCTCGACGCTGGGCGAGTTCACCGCGCCGTTCTCCGGCGCGCGTGCGCGGTCCGCGACCTCGCGCACGCGATCGGGCCCGTAACGCCGCGACAGAGCCATCTCGACGAGGTCCGCGACCTCGGCCGGCGCGCGCGAGCCTTCCTCGCCGGCGCGTTCCGCCGCGCGCGTGACGGCGCTCTCGACGAGCCGCCGCTCGAACGGCACGAGCGTGCCGTCGCGTCGTCGGATGCGCGCGACCTTCATGCGCGGCTCCCGCTCTCTTCGAGCTGCGTCGTCACGGCGACTTCCCACCACGAGACTCGAGGATCGGCTTCAACTCCTCCAGGAACTGCGAGACGTCCTTGAACTCGCGGTACACGCTGGCGAAGCGCACGTACGCGACCTGGTTCAGCTTGCGCAGCTCCTCCATGACCATGCCGCCGATGACGGAGCTCGGCACCTCGCGGTCGTACTCCTCCTGACAGCGTGTCTCGACGCGCGCGGCGGCTGCCTCGAGCTCCTCGATCGCGACAGGCAGCTTCTCGCAGGCGCGGATCATCCCGGCCAAGACGCGGTCGCGCTCGAAGCGGACCCGCTCGCCGCTCTTCTTGATGACGCGCAGCGGCGTCTCCTCGATGCGCTCGTAGGTCGTGTAGCGCAGCACGCAGGCGAGGCACTCGCGCCGACGGCGGATGACCGAACCGTCGGAGCTCGCGCGCGAGTCGACGACGCGGTCGTTGTCCTGTTTACAGCGGGGGCAGCGCATGGGGGTCCGGGAGGTGCGGGCCCCCAGTGGTTGGGCCCGCGAGATCCCAACACGCTCGATGTGGGGTGTCAACGCGCGGGAATGCGCGGACCGCCGTGCCGGGACCGGGGAATCAGGCCGGACAGGAGCGCGGACCGCGCGGTCGGCTCGGGCGAGGTCTCAGGGCTCTTGGCGCCGCAGATCGAGCGGGACGACTTCGCACCGGGCGAGCGCTTTCCAACGGATGCTAGCCGGCCCCCCCCACCCACGAGCGCGCAGCGCTCACCACCCCTACGGACTTTCGAGGCCTTCATGCTCCGCACTCCGCTCCTCTCTGCGTTGGCGCTCACGATCTGCTGCTCGGCGTTCGCGTTTCGGGCCCCGTCGCGCCAGTTGATCGTGGCCACGAACCTGAGCAACTCCACGGGCGCGCTCTCGCTGGTCGACACCGCGCAGCCCTGGGCCGCGACCCCGCTCGCGGCGACCGCGAGCCAGGACTCGATCGTGCGCGTGTTCGACGGACATCTGTATGTGCTCGGACGCCACGACCGGAAGGTAGAGGTGCGCGCGCTGCCGGGCCTCGGGTTGATCCAGCAGTTCTCGATCCCCGAGGTCTTGGCGCCGCGCGATCTCGCCCTGGTGGGGCCGACCATGGTCCTGATCTCCGACCACGACAGCGCGAACCTGTGGTGGCTCGACACGACGACCGGGGTGGTCTCGGCCGGCCAGGATCTGAGCGCCTACGCCGACGACGATCGCCTGCCGGACGTGTCGATGATGGAGGTCGTGGGGATGCGCGTGTACGTGCAAATGCAGCGCTACGACCGCAACCACTACACCGAGCACGGGGCGATGCTCGCCGTGCTCGCGCCGGGCTTCAATCCGAACCCGCCCGTGATCCTCGAGAGCGTGATCGAGTTGAGGGGGCGACGTCCCGACTACCGCATGCAGGTCAACAAGGCCGGTGATCGCTTGTGGATCAGCGCCGCGGGGATCGACAACGACTGGGGCGGCTACGACCCCACGGGCATCGAGGAAGTCGACCTGAACGCGGGTCAGACGCTGGGATTCCTGCTCACCGAGTCCCAGTGCGGCGCCGACCTCGGTCCGTTCGTGATGGTCGACGACGACAAGGGCTTCGCGATCGCGCACACCTCGATAGTCGCGTCGACGCACCTGCGCGTGTTCCAGCGCAACGTGGGCCAACTGGCCGAGCTGCACGTCTCCATCAACGGCCGCGTCGACACGATCGCGTTCGACGAAGCGCGCCGACAGGTCTTCTATCCGATTCCGGATGGTTGGAGCCTGCCCGGCGGCGTGCTGGTGTTCGATGCGGACACGGATCAGCAGCTGTCGCCGATGACGATCGGCATCGGTGGCAATCCGTTCGACATGGTCGTCGGGGGCTGAAATCGGCGCGGGAAGTGCTGCGCTTTTGGCGGTCGCGGCGGCGTGCCATCGAGCGGTGTCGCGACCGTGGATCAGGTCGCTACCCGAGTGACTCGGGTTCGCCGGGTAGCCAGTCGCGCGCGTCACTTGCCGAGACAGAAGCGCGCGCAGATCCGGTCGATGTCCGCGGATCGTAGCCGTGCTCGAGTCCGACTCACTCGAGAGCCTGCCGCCGATCGGGCAACGGGCGCGCGTGCACCACCATTCCGGGCGCAGGTTCTTAATTTCACTCCGACGGACCTCGGGCCGCCTGCTCCTCCGCATTCGTCGCGCGCTCGCGCCAGGCATCCCGGTCCTGCTGCAGTGCATCTCGCTCCTGAAACAGGTCGGTCGCTTGGGCGCGGTGAGCGGCGAGCTCCTGGAGCAGGAGTTCGGTTTGGGCGCGGTGAGCCGTGAGTTCCTGGAGCAGAGCTTCCGTCTGCGCCTCGAAGACCTTCCGCTCTTGCTTCCAGGGTTGCGGCCTGTTGGCTCGGTGCTCCGCCGGCAGGTCGGGCTGGACGCCGAGGGTCAGGACCTCGTCGGGAGTCAGGAATGCGCCGCTGTACGCCTTCACTCCGTGGCGACTCAACGGCTCGAAGATCCAGGGGTTCTGACCGAGCCCCTTCGTGATGGCGTCGATGTGCATGTCGAATCGATCGTCCGACTCCATCGCCGCTCGGAGCCGCACCTCGGTCTCGGACAGCGAGGCCCTTCCCTCCTCCAGCTCCTGCATGATGTCGCAGAATTCGTCGAGGCGATCGAGCACCGCTTCCGCGCGATCGATCTCCGTGGATTGGCCGAAGCCGGTCAGCACGTCTTCGGGGCGCGCGTCGTAAGAGCACAGGTCCGCGAGGCGATTGGTTCGAGCGTAGCGCACGAAGGGCTTCAGGACCTCTCGCACCCGCGCACCGTCGGTCAGCCCCCAGATCGTGAACCACAGCTCGAGGAGGGCCGGTGAGCGCATGCCGATCCGGCAACGAGGTGGCCAGAGTCCGTGTCAACCTCGCGCGAGCGCGCCTTGGTCGCACTTCCCTTCACTTGCCGAGACAGAACCGCGCGAAGATCCGGTCGAGCAGGTCCTCGGGCGTCGTCGTGCCGCGGATCTCGTCCAGCCCGAGCGTGGCGCGGCGCAGGTGTTCGGCGGCGAGGTCGAGAGGAGCAGCGTCCGCGAGCGCGGTGAGGACGCGCTCGATCTCGGCGCGCGCCGCCTCGAGGCCGGCGACGTGTCGGCGCGCGAGATCGCGGTCGGCGGGACCGGACTCGCCGAGCGCGGCGGCATCGGGCGCGAGCGCGCGCTGAACGGTTTGGAGCAAGCGCTCGAGGCCGGATCCCGTGGTGGCGGAAACGCGTTCGACGGCCGCGACGCGCTCCATCGCAGCCGTCGGCGTGCTGGCCGCGCGCTCGAGATCGACCTTGTTCCAGGCCAGGACGACCGGGACGCCGTCGGGGATGCGCGCGCGTTCGAGCGCGAGATCCGTGCGTTCCGCGGACGCATCGACGACCCACAGCGCGAGGTCGGCGCTCGCGAGGTGCTCGCGCGCGCTCTGTTGCGCCGCTTCGTCGATGCCGACGGCTCCGAAGTCGAACCCCGGCGTGTCCAGCAGCCGGAGCGCGAGTCCGCCGAGTTCGAGCTCGATCACCAGCGTGTCGCGCGTCGTGCCCGCGTGATCGCTCACGATCGCGTGCTCGCCGCGCGCGAGCGCGTTGAAGAGCGCGCTCTTTCCGGCGTTCGGCGCGCCGCACAAGACGACGCGCGGCGCGCCGCTCGCCCGCGTGCGCGCGCGCTCGAAGCCCAGCGCTTCGTCGACGCGCGCGAGGATGGTGCGCGCTCCGCGCACGAGTTCGTCCGTCGCGACGTGGCCCGTGTCGGCCTCGTCGAAGTCGAGGCTCGCTTCGCACAGCGCGCGCAGTTCGTCGAGCGCGTCGCGCAGCGCGTCGACGCGCGTTCCCAGTCCGCCGAGGAGCAGCGCGCCGGCCGCGCGAGCTTCGACATCGTTGCGCGCGGCGACGAGCTCCGCCACCCCTTCCGCGCGCGTCAGGTCGATGCGCCCGTTCTCGAACGCGCGGCGCGTGAACTCGCCCGGTCGCGCGAGAACGGCGCCGAGTTCGAGCACGCGCGCGAGCACCGCGGCGACGAGCGGCGGCGAGCCGGGCACGTGCAGCTCGGCCACGTCCTCGCCGGTGTACGAGCGCGGACCGGGCATCCACAGGAGCAGCACCGGCTGCGTGCCGCGGCCGTCGTCGAGGCGGCCCTCGATCAGCGCGCGCGCGCGGAGCTCGGGCGGCGCGCCGGTGGAGTCGCGTCCGACGGCCGCGCGCGCACTCTCGCCAACGTCTTCGCCAACGTCTTCGCCAACCCTGTCGCCAACCCTGTCGCCAACCCTGTCGCGAACCATGCCGCGCACGATCGCGCGGGTCCCGGGCCCGGAAAGCCGCACGATCCCGCGCGCTCCCGGCCCCGGCGGCGACGCGATCGCGGCGATCGTCGTGGCCGTCATCGCGGACGTCAGCGCTTCTTCCTCGAAGGCGACTGCCGCTGCTGCTGCTTCAGGCGATCGGCCTGCGCCGCCATCATCTTCGAGAGGAAGCCGTCCTTCTTCGGCGGCAGCTCGGTCTCGTCGATCGGCCAGCGCTTCTTGATGTACTTCTGCTCGACGATGCCGAGCGCCGACGTCGTGATCATGTAGATCGAGAGCCCGGCCGCGTAGCTGTACAGGAAGATGCCCATCACGATCGGCATCCACATCATCATCTTGTACATGAGGAGCGCCTGCTCCTCCGTCGGCCGCGGCATCGAGCGCTGCTGCAGGATCCACATCACGACCATGATCGGCGGCAGCACGTTGATCGCCGCCACGTGACCGACGAACGGCAACGTCATGCCCAGCGGCAAGAGCTGATCGGGCAGCGACAGGTCGGTGATGATCCCGAGGAACGGCGCGTGGTGCAGGTCGAAGCTCACGCCGATCGCGCGGAAGAGTCCGATGAAGATCGGCAGTTGGAGCAGCGGCGGCAGGCATCCGCCGAGCGGCGGGAACGCGCCCTCTTCCTGCATGATGCGCGCCTGTTCCTCGCGCATCTTTTTGGGATCCTTCTCCCAGCGCTTCTTGGCTTCCTCGATGCGCGGCTGGACGCGCTTCATCTTGGCCTGGTAGCGGCCCATCGCCGTCTGCGAGCGACGGTTGATCGGGAACAGGATCACGCGCACGAGCACGGTCAACAGGACGATCGCGAAGCCCCAACTGGCCGTGATCGAGTGGAAGAAGCCCATGATCGCGAGCAGGAGGCCCGCGATCGAGCTGACGAACCCGAGGTCGTACTCCAGCAAGCCGGAATGCTCGGGGAGCACGGCGACCATCGCATCGAGCGACTTGGGGCCGGCGTACGTGTCGTAGGTCCACTTGCGGCTCGTCCCGACCGCCGGCAACGTGAGCTGGAGGTCGATGTCGACGACCATCTGCCGCCAAGCCTTGTCCGCGCTGTTCGGATGGCGCGCGAGCCAGAGCTCGTCGCGCAGCGAGCGCCAGCTCGCTCCCGACAACGTCGATTGCGACTCCGCATCGGCCGCGCGCAAGAGCACCGCGAAGTACTTGTTGTGCAGGCCCGCGTACAAGAGCGGCGGCTGGGTCGAGAGCGTGCCCGAGCGCGTCGACCCCGAGTGATCGGGCATCTGGACCGTCGGCTCCTCGTCGGCCGTCGCGCGCGAGGCGGCGACCGCTTGAGGCTCCTGGTAGAACGAATCGCCCGAGTCGTTGGGCACGCCCGCGGCCGGCGTGATCAAGAAGCCGCGATAGCCGGCGAGGTCCGCGAAGGCATCGTTGCGGATCTCGATCTCGACGCGAATCTGGTCGGTGCCGGGCAGGAACAGGAAGCGCTTCACGAACGTGACGCCCGTGCCGGGCGCGAGCTCGTACTCGATCCCTCGAGGCGCTCCGTCGCTACCGAGCAGCTTGCCGCGCCAGAGCGCGTTCTCGAGCGGCTCGCGCACGAGCGGCTGACTCGAGAGCGTCGCGCGCAGCGCGAGCGAACCGGGCTGGTCGAGCGCCTGCTTCTCGCCCACGAGCACGCGCCAGTGCTGCGGATCGGCACGCTCGTCCGCGCTGCGTCCAGCTTGGTCGTAGTAGTTGCCCGTGCGCAGCTCCGACAGCACGGCCCCGCGGTTCGTGAACGTCGCCTGGTAGTAGCCCGCGCTGCCGGGCGTGCCGACGACGAAGGTCTCGACGCGCTCCGCGCTGTCCGCGACGACGGGACCCACGGGAGGAATCGCGGGCGCCGCGGGCTGCGCGTTCGTCGCGCTGCTCGGAGCGCCGGCCGTGTTCGGCGTCGCGCTCGCGCCGGGTGTCTCCGGCGACGTCGCCGGACGGACGGTCGGGGCGGGCTTCTGGACCCAGCCCAACTTCTCGGCCAGGAAGCCCCAGCCCAGCACGATCGCCAGACACAGGGGCAGGACGTAGAGCAGTCGCTTGTCCAAGTTTTCCTTCTCAGCGTCCTTCGAAGAGCCGTGATGCCAGCCGCTCGGGCAGGCTGGGCACCGCGCGGATCGCCGCGGCAGCCGCGGCGTGGTCGTAGTCGAGGCGCACGAACGTGACGGTCAGACCGTCGAAGAGTGCGTAGGAGAGCCGCGTGTCGCCGTCGCGCGGCTGACCCACCGATCCCACGTTGACGATGCAGCGCGCGCCGGGACGCGCGCCCAGGTCGTACGGCCCTTCCGTCTTCGTGGGCCGGAAGAAGCGCCCGTCCTCGTAGTAGACGGCCGGCACGTGGCTGTGGCCGATGAAGCACACGTCGCGCTTCAACGCGGCGAAGTTCGCGCGCATCTTGGGCTCGTCGTGCACGTCGCGCGGGAGGATGTACTCGCGCAGCGGATCGCGCGGGCTGGCGTGCACGAGGTGCGCGACCTCGTCGAGGTGCTCGGGTGCGAGCCCGTCGAGGAAGTCCCAGTAGCCCATCGAGCGCGCGCGATCTCCGCCGGCGCCGAGTTGCTCCTGCGTCCACTCGATCGCCGTCCGCGCGATCGGGTTGAACCCGGCGGCCGAGTCGAAGAGCGCTTCCTCGTGGTTGCCGCGCAGCGCGAGGCCCGGGAGCAACGGCTCGGCGCCCGGCAGCGGTTCGGGATCGTCCGGCGTCGGCGTGCAGATCGCCATGACGAGGTCGAGGCACTCCCGCGGCTGCGCTCCGTACCCGACCATGTCGCCCAGGCACCAGAAGCGTCGCGCACCACGCTCGCGCGCGTCCGCCAGGGCCGTCCGCAGCGCCGGGAGGTTCGCGTGCAGATCGGAGACGATGGCGGTGAGCGGTTGTTCCACGGTGGAGGTTCCGACGGGCGGGGCCGCGTCCGGAAAAGGGCGCGGGATTATCGGGTCGCACGCGGCGAGCGGCAAGGATCGGACACCGAACCCGCTTCAATCCGCGCGCGCCGCGGGTTCGGGATGGAGCCACAGGACGAGCGCGAGCACCGCGGCCGAGCCCGCCGCGCCGATCAGGAAGATGCCGACGAGCGGGATCCGCACGCGCTCGATCGAGAGGCCGAGAGCGACGAAGGCCGGCGCCGCGCACAGGCTCACGAGCGCGACGACGGCGATCGGACCGCGGCCGGCGGCCTGGAGTCGCTGGCCCAGGTGCCGGCGGTCGCCGTGCCACACGGGTTGTCCGGCGCGGAGGCGCAGCGCGACGACGCGCGCGAGGTCGAGCGCCGGCAACGTGAGCGCGGCCGCCCCCACGGCGCTCGTCACGAGCAGGATCCCGAGGAGATGCGAGCCTGAATCGCCGAGGAAAGCGTACGGCGGTCCGCCGCGCCGCGGCCGCGCCAGATTGAAGCCGAGGAACGCCGCCAGCGCGCCGAGGAAGCTCGTGCCCGCGCTCGCGCATCCGAGGAACGCCACGGTGCCCAAGGTTCCGTCGGCGTGGTCGAAAGCGTTGGCGACGTTCTGCGCGGCCACGGCGCACAGCACGAGCAGCGCGCGCTCGAGCCCCGTCGCGGGCTCGCCCTGCACGAGCAGTCCGAGCGTGAGTGCGACGCCGGCCGCGCTCTGCCCGAGCAGTTTCCAGGCCGGTTTCAGGCCCCGCGCGCGCACATCGTCCACGAGTCCGGTCGCGAACGCGATCGCGAGCGCGAGCGCGACGGCCCCGCGCTCGAACGCCAACGGATCGCCGGGGAACCAGGGCACGACGTGCCGCGTGCTCCCCGCGTCCGGCCACACGACCAGCGCGATCGCGGCCAGCGCCAGCGCCGGCCCGCCCGCGAGCGGGACCGCGGCGCGCTGCGACTTGCGTTCGGGCGCGTCGGTCCCGTCGTCGGCGAGTCCCAGCCTCCCCGCGGCGCGCACGACGACGAGCAGCGCGGCGAGTGCGACCGCGGCGCCGAGCGCCACCGCGCCGGTGTCGATCGGCGTCGCGAACGGGTTCACGCGCGCGTCCCGTAGAGCCCGCGCTCGCGGATCTCGGCCAGGACCGCGGCCGGGATCACCGTCTCCGCGCCGCCCGCGCCGGCCAGGGCGGCGCGCGCGTCGGTGGACGAGGCCACGAAGGGCGCGAGGCGCAGGTAGCCGCGCTCGACCTTGCGCGCGAGCTCCGGGCCCAAATCGGCCTCGAGCCCGTCGATCAACGCCTCGGGATCCCCGTCGCGGTGCACGACGATCGGCTGGACGCGCTCGAGCAGCGCGCGCGCTTCGCGCCAGCCGGCGAGCCCGGGCAAGTTGTCGCTGCCGAGCACGAGGTAGATCGCGCAGTCCGCGGGTTCCCCGAGCGCGCGCGGCAGCTCGCGCACCGTATCGATCGTGAACGATGGACCGCCGCGCGCGAGCTCCAGGTCCAGGGCCTCGAACCCGCGCTCGCCCGCGATCGCGATCTCGACGAGGCGCAGGCGGTCGGCGCCCGGCGCAGGGGTCCGGCCGGGCTTGTAGGGCGAGCGCCAGGCCGGCACGAAGACGACGCGGTCGAGCTCGAAGCGGTCGCGCGCCGCGCGCGCCGCGTGCAGGTGGCCGGCGTGGATCGGATCGAAGGACCCGCCGAAGAGGCCGATGCGCCGCGCGCGCCGCGCGGATCGGGGCTCGGCGCCGGGGTGGGAGGTCGGGTCGGGCACGTCCATCGGCGCGACGGACGTTACCCGGCGCCCCGCGGGGGTAGCTAGCGGCGTCGGGACGTCTGCACCCTGGACACGAGTGCGGTCGGCCGACAAACTTTCGCCCCCCGGTCGGCGCCCCCGCGCCCGGCCGGACGTCGGATACCGACGTCGGTTCCTGCTGGTCCAGACGCCCCCCATCGTGAACGCATGAAGCAGTTCCTCCCCCTTCTGGCCCTCCCGCTCATCGCGCTGACCTCGGCCTGCACGACGCAGGGCGCGCACGGCAACGACCACTGGTCGCAGCGTTCGATGACGAACTCGATGGGCCGAGCGTTCCTGGGCTACGACCAGTCGCGCGACGGCGACTACATCGATTTCCAGTACGCGAACAAGAAGTCCGCCAACACGATCTTCCGGCGCTACTTCTTCCATCACAACCCGGAGAACCCGTTCCAGGTCTACGACGCGTCGTACTTCCGGGCGCGCTACCCGCACAGCATCGTGCCCGACACGGTGACCTACCTGCAGGACCCGATCTCGTCCGTGATCGGGACGATGTCGCCGGGCGGCAAGGAAGAGTTCGGCCAGGGCCTGGGCCTGGTCGGCGACGGCCTGCGCGGCAAGCCGTCGGGCCGCAGCAAGACGGCCAGCTACCTGCGCTCGTCGGTCGGCGTCACGCCGGAAAAGTCGGCCGACTACGACAACGAGTAGTCACGCGTCGCGCAGGTCCTGCGCGAATCGACGCGATCACCACACGAGCGCCCGCCGTACCTCGCCCGCGAGGACGGCGGGCGCTCGAGTTTCGGCCGGGATCCACGTGACGTCTGGGAACTTGCGGTACCAGGTGCGCTGGCGCCGCGCGAACTGGCGCGTGGCCAGCGCGATGCGGCGCGCGGCCTCGGCGTGCGTCAACGTCCTCGCGTGCACGTCCAGCGCTTCGGCATAACCCAGCGCCTGGATCGCGGTCGGCCCGAAGCCGGACGAGTCGCGGATGCGCGCGGCCTCCTCGGGCCAGCCGGACGCGAGCATGATCTCCGCGCGCCGCGCGATGCGGCGATCGAGCTCGGGCACCGCGATCTGCAATCCGACGAGCGCGCGCGACGCGCCGCTCGCGCTCCCCCACTGCGTCTGCCACGCGCTCAACGGCCGACCAGTCTGCTGCCAGACCTCGAGCGCGCGCACGACGCGCTTCACGTCGTTCGGGTGCAGCTTCGCGGCCGACGCAGGGTCCGCGCGCGCGAGTTCGGCGTGCAACGCGAGCGCTCCCTCCGCGCGCGCGCGCGCCTCGAGCTCGGCCCGCAGCGCCGGATCGACCTCCGGCCCGCGAAAGAGGCCCGCGGAGAGGATCTTCAGGTAGAGACCCGTGCCGCCCACGAAAAGCGCGCGTTTGCCGCGCGCGCGGATGTCGGCCAGCGCGATGGACAGATCGCCGAGGAAACGCGTCACGTCATAGCGCTCGCTCGGATCCGCCAGGTCGAGCATGTGGTGCGCAACGCGCGCGCGCTCGGCCGCGTCGGGCTTCGCCGTGCCGACGTCCATGCCGCGGTACACCTGCATCGAGTCGAGGCTGACGATCTCGGCCTCGCAAGCTTCGGCCACGAGGAGCGCCACCGCGCTCTTGCCGCTCGCCGTCGGCCCGATCAGCGCGGCGAGCGTGGTTCCGCCGAGCGGGTCGTGGCCCGGGACGGGCGCCTCCCCATCCGTTCCTTCTGCCGGGCTCGACACAGCCCTCCAGCGGACACGGGCGCCCGAGCGCGCGCAAGGGTCGGGCGGGGTTCGCGGCCGAGAGCGGCCGAGAGCGGACGGGAGCGGGCGAGCGCGGTCGCGCGCTGCGCTGCCGGGCGCGTCGCGGTCGGGCGCGTCGTGGTCGGGCGCGTCGCGGTCGGGAGCGTCGCGGTCGGGAGCGTCGCGGTCGGGCGCATCGCGGTCGGGAGCGTCGCGGTCGGGAGCGTCGCGGTCGGGCACGTCGCGGTCGGGCACGTCGCCGTCGGTCGCGAGCGC